>Ga0325403_1001903_pt1 | contig 18021 bp, 10 predicted proteins | sample PopdelMetagenome_19_FD_205665 | JGI IMG/M metagenome (GOLD analysis project Ga0325403, IMG submission 205665) | Populus deltoides microbial communities from Bellville, Georgia, United States - Xylem-PdKOR-R4 | ecosystem: Host-associated > Plants > Phyllosphere > Stem > Wood/Secondary xylem...
TAACATTAAAGTCTTATAATGTTATTATCACTATATTATATACATGACAGCTGACCTTGAAAAACAAATAACAAAAATAAAATAAAATCCATAACTCATAAAAAATAATAATAATATCTCCATTTAGAATCTCTCTCTCTCTCTCTCTCTCTATATATATATATATATATTAAAAAATAGATCCATAAAGTAACTAATATAATAAAATTACTTACTCCTTGAATAAAATAAAATTTCTCGTATGTGTACATATTTTCCTACCTTGTAAATTCTACCGGGTAGAAATGATATTATGTTAGAATTATAGATATATATTTTGAATAACATAATTGATTTAATTGCAAGGTCCCACACACACATGAACACATAAATATCTAAATTATTTAGGTAAAAGAAGTTAGCCTAATTTATTTAGGGAAAGAAAATGAATATTTAGTAAAGCAAATAATATATCACTGATAGAAAATTTATATGTCATTTCATTGGTAACTTTTGTTTATTTGTTAGTATTTTTTCGGTAAATTTGACAAATAACCATTAAATAGATTTTCTATTATTTTGTTGGTGAGTAAACAATGACAATGATATTTGTAGTAATTTTTTCTCAACTCTCTATAATATATCAATGGACTTAAACCATTAGTAACCCCATCAATAATAATTTAGAATCTTTTTAAAAAATATATAAAATCAGTGATATTTGTAGTAATTCTTTTTCAATTCTTTGGAATATAATAGCAGACTAAGCCTGTCAGTAACTCAGTTAATAATAATTTCAAAATATATTTTTTTAAAAAAATCTATTAAAATAAATTAAATTAATATTAAAATAAAATATTTATTATAAATTTAAATATTTATAAGTTCAAATATAATTAATCTAGAATAGAGAGGTTGGAGGTGAAAACAGGTCTTTTGTAAGTTGTTGAAACGTTTGGTTATTGATTTTAAAAATAAAAGGACATCATCATCTATGTATACAATTATAAATTTTGATTACGAATTAAAGATGTCATTTATGATGGCATGAAGTTTTGAATGAGCATTTTCTAGTTTAAAAGGCATTTCAACTCATTTGTAATAAACAAATGGAACAGTGAACGTTGTTTTGTAATGATTTATTTTTAATTAAATTGGACTCGCTAGAATCCTGACTTCATATTAAATTTTGAATATATTGAAGCATTTTAAAGTCTCTTCATAAGATCTCTCTTATTGTGTATTGGATATCTAATATATTGAAGCACTTTGTTGAGAGGCTTGTAATTGATGACATGTCTTAGCGCATTTCTTTCTGTTTCAGCTTGATTTCAGGCATAAAATGATGGCACACAACCAGGGTGATTTACTAGGGCTTATAAGACACTTTTTGAGTAATTCATTAATTTAACTTTTTTATATAATAATTTAGTTGTTTTTTTTTTATTGATTTGAATCGGTCTTTCCTTTGTAAGGATTTTCTTTTCATTAAAACTTTTTTCAAATCAATGCTGTTTGTGCTACAAACTTTTCCAAGTTCATTATCAAAAAAGTAGATAGATGAAGATGATTGCTATTAAAAACTCATTCTGTAAAACTAGGAAAAACAATTACTATAACTACTTATTTCTTGCATCGTAAAAAATATTATTTTAAAATATCCATGTTTCAATGTTATGGTTTTTTACTAGTGATGAAAATTTTGATCTATTAATACTAAATAAACATAAAGGGAAATCGTTACTTATTTTCAATCATTATAATTAATATTCTTTATTCAACTAGAACAAAATATTAAAAAAGAGAAAAATCATGGTGAGGAATAGCAACAAAAGTCAACATGCAACCACAGTTTCAAGACGTTACAAAAAAGTAATTATAGAAGAGCTCGGTTTTTTTTACTATGTACATATTTATATTTTATCATGGATTCACATAGTAAAATTATTATTTTTCTCTTTAGAGAAAAACTCATTTAACTTGGTCCTAGAAATAGGAAGGTATTTTCTATTAGATTTATTAGTCATTATTGTTTTGAATAAGAGTAAGGAATTCTTTTTACATTTCAAATAAATAGTATAATGACTTACATGACCTTAAAAGTAAAAAAAATAGGGAGAAGGGCTTTCTAGTTTTTTTGCACTTTGAATGCATAGTAAAAGAATTATAATAGAATTCATGTTTGGGGGCACTTGGGCCTTTTCACCACAGTTATTTTATAATTATCTATTTGGATGGGAGGAATTAAGACTTTGACCATATATAAAATTAATTAAAAAAACATATTGGTGCATGTCACTCACGCGCCAGCAATTAAAAGGCATTTGTGTTTATTAGGCAGCATATATGGCACCTCACAATGATCAAATGTCATTGTCCACTACAGTGTGTAAAGTAGAGCATCGTCATTTTCATAGTGGTAGGGCACGTGTTCATGATAAAGGTGAGGTTAAGATTCGATGAACCTTTTTCTTTTCTTTCTCCTTGCCTCAAAATTTGCACCAGTCCTTTTATAAATCAATTATGTCCTCTAAGTTGTATTTCCATCAATTTTGGTTATCAATTTTTTTTCTTTTGCTATTTGTTTTTGCTTTTAATGCTTTTTTAATTTTTTTTTCAATTTTGTCCTTAAACATTTTATTTCATTTAATCCAATTTGGTCCTCATTCTTTTGATTGCTATTTTTTTCAATTTAATTCCTCATCATTTTATTTCATTTAATTTTTTTGTTCAATTTTGGTCCTCATTCTTTGATTGTTATTTTTTTTTTTATCATTTTCTTAATTTTTTTAATTTTCAATTTAGTCCCTCATTTTTTTCTTTCATTTAATTTTTATGCTAGATTTGGTCCTTATTTTTTTTATTGCTATTTGTTTTGTTTATCTAATTTTCGATGATTAGGGATTTTGCTTGGTATTTTCTAGAGTTTGCCTTCTATGGTTTAATCCTAATCTCATGACTCAGGTCACTAGTTTCGAGGATTAAGCCAATTTAACTTTGATATGTGTGTGTGTGTAACTCAGAAGATTAGGACCATGATCTGGATTTTCATTAGCGAATTCATCCTCATGAGAACTTGATATTTCATACAAGGCTTTTTGGAGTTTTTTCTTGTATTCTGACTTTGAGCTTGATGATGCAAGGCTTTCTTGAATTCGACTTTTAGAGGTGAGAATTGTAAATTATCATCCTTCTTGAGATGGAGTTGATGGGGATGCTTGCAGCTATGGAGTTTGATGAGATTGTAGCCAAGTATGCACGACTTGACAACAAGCTTGAGTTTCTCTGAATTGGGTCCACCATTTTACTTTGATTTTCCTCATGCGATCTAAAGAGTAACCAATATCTTCATCTACATCAGTTATTGTAATGAAGTCCCAAGATATCATGGGACACCAAAGGTTGAGATGAAATAAAAAGAGACAGGAATTGAATTCAAAGGTATTTTTGTTGTCAACAATTCCAATCTTTATATGAATTTTCAGGGAGAATCCTACTTATTGAAGAAAAATATTGCCACAAATTGTCTGAGAACTAAGTTGGAAAATTCTTTGGACAATGTTTTATCAAAATGGATAAACGATGAATGGTGAAATTGAGAGGGGGGAATATAAAGAATGATCAAAATGGATAAAGTAACAAATTCTTAAACAAACTAAGAAAAATAAAATTACTATTTTTAATATTTAATTTCTTAAACTAGATAGGAAAAATAAAATCACTATAAAAAAATATTTTTTTCTAAACTAAATAGAAAATAATAATAATAACTAAGAAATTTTATTTTCATAAAAATCCTCGGCATCAACAATAATGTTGTTGAAGGTGCATTTTGGGATTGAACGAACAAGGGTACTGTTTGAAGAGATTAAGATAATTTATAAGTGAGGTGTTCAGACTAAGTGATGTCGATGAAAGGATTCAAAATTGATTCTTTGAGGCAATTAAAAACTAGCCTCACAATAGGAGGTCATACCCTCCTTAAAATATCTTGAATGCTTGATGTTGTGGCGTTAATTTGACTTCTTGACCGGGATGCTCATTTTGAGCCTAGTAAAGACCCTTTGACATCTTTTATGAATTTTTTTCAACAACATATTTACATATTGACAATTTATTTGTGAATTTTTTTTTAAAAAAATAAATCATCTTGAAAATATTAGATGCACAAAATAATTAATAATTGTTTTTTATATAGTTGAATGATTTTCTTGAAGACTTACCCAAATGATATCGTACTATATATGTTCTTGACTCCGAAAATTTGGTTTAAGAATACCATTGTAACTAATATCAAAGGCATCAGTTTCAATTATAAAAAAGGCCTCTGGATTAGGAAGCTTTAAACATCAAAAACTCTTGAGTCGACTTTTAAGAGTTTTCACAATTTTGATCATTTGATGATTCTAGGCAGAAGAGTTGTTCTTAAGTCTTTTGTACAAAGGTTGTCATGTGGTTCTAAGATTTGTAAAAATATCTAAAACATAATTGAGGCATCCCATAAACCTTTAAAGCTGGGTTTTACCCTTGGTTTTTTCTGTAGATTGGATGCCCACTCCGGCGAGGAAACTGGAATATAAAAGGCAAATACACGTTGTTGGCAAAGTTCCAAGCCTTTGAAATGTCTAATGCACGTTGTGAGGCAACAAATAGAGTGGACCATTTGGAAATGGAAGAAGTGAACTTTGAAAGGTCTTCTTGTCTGTGCTGTGTAGCAGTGACCTCTGAAAGGCATCGAAGACTTCCAAGTCGTTGGCGTTATGCAATCAATATTTCAACATTAAAAAAAAATACCAAGTCCAACAGAATAACATAATTGATTGATATAATTGTAAGGTACCACACACACATGAACACATAAATATTTAAATTATTTAGGTAAAAGAAGCTAGCCTAATTTATTTAGGGAAAGAAAATGAATATTCGGTAAAAGAAATAATATACCACCAACAGAAAAATTATATGTCATTTCATTGGTGATTTTTGTTTGTCCGTTAGTATTTTTTCGATGAATTTTACATATAATCATGAAACAGCTCGTCTGTTATTCTGTTAGTGAGTAAACAATGACAATGACATTTGCAGTAATTATTTTCTAACTCTCTGGAATATACCGATAAACTTAGACCATCAGTAACCCTGTTAATGATAATTTAGAATCTTTTTTTTAATATTAAAAAAATAGAAAATCAGTGGTATTTGTGGTAATTCTTTTCCAACTTTTTGGAATATACCGACAAACTAAACCTATCAGTAACCCCGTCAATAATAATTTTAAAATACGTTTTTAAAAAATCTATTAAAATAAATTAAATTAATATTAAAATGAAATATTTATTACAAATTTAAACATTTATAAATTCAAATACAATCAATCTAGAATAGAGGGGCTGGAGGAGAAGGAGGAGGGGGCGAGTCTTCGCTGGAACCGTGGGGCGAATAAAAGGGAGCACATGTACCACTCATCCATGATCTCTATTACCAATAGACAAAGTTTAGTTATCTCAGCTCTGAGTTGTTCATAATTAGCAGCAAGAAGGGTTGTTCAAGCTTGAACTCGTTGGTCTAAAATCACCTTAAACTCTGAAGTTTGAGTGCTTGAAATCAATTGCGAACATCCAACGGTTGAAACACTAGAGGTCATCAACAAGTTCCTGGTCTTATTGTTAGAGAGACCATACACATGATTTTTGTAGGGTCCACTAGATAATTTTTCTTCCAACCACAAATCCAAATTGAGATTCAAATGGATCGAAAGATTGTCACCATACATCTCCTTCAATCATGTGCTATATGTATCCTAGAAAAACAAAACTTAAGAAAACAAATAGTTGAAAACCAACATACCACAAAGTGCTGAGCCCAACTGTCCACGAGTTGCTGCAACTCTTTTTGGTGGTCATTAATCCGCAAGTGTGTTTTCATAAAAAGCTCAATCGGGCTTGGCTCACATCTAAAAACCGTAGCATGCAAGAGAACATTGTTGTTAGTTAAATCTATTTATGAAAAACAACAAATAAAAAATGGATGTAATTGAAAAGGAATCTTACCATCCGGTTCGCATGTAAAACGAACAGAATGGACCTATCGATGTACGTGGTAACGAAACCTTGAACACGCCGATTCTGGTTCTTCGTACTGGAGGGTAATCGTCGCACGAAATTTTTGGACGACACGTGCTGAATATATTCTGCCCACACGGCCTTCGATACATACATTGGTCTAAAATCCTTCCAAATTGTCACCTCTTTTCAACCTAGAAGCTCTCGTTCTTTCATATATTTTGTAGCTTTTCTTTGTACCTTGTACAAAAAATTATGCAACTTATATGGTACAAATGAATTATATGTTAGTTAATGAAAAAAATTGAATAAAAGGATTAAAACCGTTTATCTTAATTCCAATCTTACCTAGTTGTAACGTGATTATCTCAAACCCTCCTTGCAATAACATTATTAGCTCTATCTCATTCAAAATTTTCCTTGTAGTTAAAGTTTGTAAAAGAATTTTTTTTATTAATATTAATAAACTAACTGAATTAATATAAAAAATATTTAAGTTAATACTAACTTTAAATCTTCCAAATCATGCATCAATCATAGGTTTTCATTCAAAATATTTGGAAACTTAATTCCATTGAAACAATGAAATTTCTATCTACGATTTCATCGTTGATGTTATGATTATGGCAGACTCAATGTGTGTAAACCTAAAATCACATTTGTTAATTGTATGCAATTTTCATCAATGATTTCCTTGTCATTTAATAATAAATTAACATCATTGTCACTACATTAAAGTTAATTTTGTTTGGAAATATTACATTATAATTTATGGCATTATACATTCGTGTGGTGCAAATTAATTGTGTTACACATCTCCATCACAATCTTCTATATTGATTTCGTCGTTATCATTATCTTCATTGATTTATGTATGTCTGTTGGTTCTCAAAACATCATTTAACTCCTCAACATCAACATCAACCAAAGTATTCTCGACGACGTGAAAATTTAAGTTTTCTTCTAAGTCATTAGATAGAGCAGCTCGATATGGATCAACTAACTCATCAAGTTGAAAGACATCATCTCCTGTAATTAATTCATCGTTGCTATCTTGAACAACTTGGACATGACCCCTGAGTTTGGTTTTTACTATGGATAACCAATTAACTCTTGAACGATTCTTTCTAAAGAATAGAGTATATATGTCATAAACTTGTTGGCATTGCATGATGAAAATAAATACATTATCGACATTTCGGAGTCTAACCTTTGTATTAATTTGATCAATTATTTGTGTATAAATAATAATTTTCATAAATTAATTTCTGAATGTATTTTGCATTTTATTTTCTAATGCATTTACAATAACGATGAAAGTCCTCTTTTAGAAAAATTATACTAAATATTCACCATAGAATTCAACACCATGGTTTTAAAATTCTTTGCAGTTCTTATAACATTGGTAATAATATCTAAGATTTTTATTAATTGATTTCATTTTTTTTTCATTGGTGAAATATTCTTTATAGATTATTTTAAAATTAAGAAAAAATAGATCAACTTCTTTTATTTTAAATGAATCTGAGCTTGCATGTCAAATAAGGATTTTGAAAATCAAACCTTTTTTATATGTTAGACATAGAAGATGATAGACACTGCAGTAAATTTTTATATAACAGTTGTAGAGGAATGAGTTAGCTAACATTTGGCATTGACCTCATTTTAATGGGAGTTATAGAACTCTAGATATAGGCAAAATACCGTTAAGAGGTCAAGTTGTTCGTGACAGGACAATTTGGTGGTCAGAATTAAAACTATTGTTGGACATAGAAGATGATAGTAATTGCTGTAACATTTCATATAAAAGTTGTAAAGGAATGAGTTAGCTAACATTTGGCATTGGCATTGCCTCAATTGGAGTTATAGAACTCCAGATATAGGCAAAATACCATTAAGTGGATAAGCTATTTGTAACATGACAGATTTCACTACTTGACTTCTAACTAGTTTTAGAATAGATGATCAATAACTGAATCTTAGGCAACCTTATACATGAAAGTTGTACTTAATGATGTTAAATTTCACTAGGATTTGGCCTCGCCTGAATTGAAGCTCTAGAATTCCATTTAGGGACTAAAAATTGCAAATTGGTTATGTGGTGAATTGATGGACAAATTTACAAGTGTGTAAAAGACAAGTGATTTTAGGCATGCTAATGATTCGTGTTGAAATTAATTCTTCGAAATCATGGGAGATGTATATGTCAATATTTAAAAGAAACATATAGACGGGTCTAGACGAAAATAGATGTTGAAATTTCATTGACGCAAAACTGAGTCATAGATACTAAAATCTCGTTGATGCAAAACTAAGTCAAGGACACTGAAATTTTGTTGACTAAAATCTCGTTGAGCAGGTACATAGTTTCCCTCCCCTTTACACTTATGCAATTTAAAATCTTCATGATGAATGCAATTACAATAATGTTATGTTCAATATAAATAAAGTCTGGTGTATTAGTGAGATTAGTTTCGACTAATGACATCCGTGATAGGATTGCCGGGTAATGAATTACAGTATTAGCTTTGGCTAATGTCATTCGTGATAAGATTGCCAATAAATGAATTACAAGATTAGTTTTGGCTAATGGTGTCCACGTTGGGACGCCCGAGAATGATCGATAAGGCTCGATTCGTAAAGGGTATCCATGGTTGGATGACCTAGAAAAATTGATAAGTATAATTGCCTAAAAATATCCAGGTTGGACTATGCAAAGTTAAAGATCTAGTAAAACCAATTAAACAAAGTTACTAGGTTCATATAAGAAAATAAGAGTATTAAATTAAGAACACGTAAATGATGTCTAATTGGGTTTTAAATGATTCCCGAGACATTTATAAGTTGCTTATTAGAATTTCTAAGAAACCAATAGAAAACTTATGCTTTATTTGTATTCATTACATGATCATTTATAATTTTACTGTCAATATAATTGAATGTTTATTAAGTTATTTTTGTAACAGGTCCATCCAATACCTAAAGAGCTCATTAGTTTTTAGGACTCTACTTTGTTAAATTTATGTAAAAATTTAACTTAAGCATAATAACTAGATCATGCAATATGCTTTTTGTGTAAACTCATATATATATATATATATATATATATATATATATATATATATATGAACCAGAACTCCTTAGTTATCCGATAATTAATCATTTTGAAACCTTTAAGAATACTTATGTTATGTTTTAAATTCTCTTGTTACATGTTAGTATCCCTTTTTTTTTAGACTTTATAATATGATATGTGGGCTATGTATTTCGATCTTGTTTGTTACATAGCCCACATATCATATTATAAAGTCTAAAAAAAAAGGGATACTAACATGAAACAAGAGAATTTATAATATGATATGTGGGCTATGTATTTCGATCTTGTTCGTAAGGTGGTTTGCTATGGGTTGCTTTTTTTTTTTATCATTCTCTTCAGCTAATATTTTTTTTTAATTTTATACTTCAATGTTTATTTTATTGGAGATTGACCTTTGTTGTATATATATATATACACACGTTGTTTTTTTTGTTGGGTTATGTGAGTTCTTTTTATTTTTTGTTCTTTGTTAAATATATTTTTTTCAAAATAAATTTTATTCTTGAATTAAATATAATTGATTGATTTAATATAAATGGATACTCATTTTATTGTGTTTTGTTTGGTTTGATTTAATATAAATGGATACTCATATATATACAATATCGTTATCTAACCATCCATTTTTTATTTGTAAAAAAAAATTAAATTGATCCATAACATAGCACGATTCCCGATATGATAGTGATCTAAGCATCCACATGTCAACAACCGTCCAAATATAGTGTTGTTGATCCATGCTTGCATCCACATGTTAATGTGGGTGTCCGTATTAGCTTGCGCACCCCTCAACTAATTCTATGGGTTCTGAAGTTAACAACCATGTAAGCCTTCAATGGCCCTGAGGTTTATGGAACTCGAATTAGTGACCTTTAAAAAACAAATCTAAAATCTGATCAATTAAACTATATTCTTTAAAGTTTCTTTAAAGGTTTGATAGTACGAGTGGGGCATGAAGGACTTCCAAGTCGTTGGCTGTATTCTATCAACTTTAGAGATTGTCGTGTCCTTAAATTTTTCCATTTGACTAGATTGAATAAAAATCCAACCATTTCTTATTTGATATATGTTTTTCTTTATTTTCTAGGAATATATAATTTTTAAAGATGTTGCTCAATTGAAGCAATTTGGTATTCAATTTCTATATCTTGAATAATTTCATGATCAAAAGAATCTATATGTACAGACATCTCAAAGGTATTGATCTAGAAAATGATCTAATCTAGATATAAAGTTCATGATGGATAAAAAAATTAGGTTAATTAAAAGATTGTTGATTAGAGATTGGAAACCTTTTTCCTCATGATCAGCTCGAACTTTTGAGTGATTCAAACCATGCTTTGAGTTGATTAATTATCCTTTTTTTTTCACATCTTATGAAGTATAAACAGGTAGTGAAAGGGAAATCAAGAATTATACTGGATTGAACAAAAAAAAAAAAAAAGAATATAAAAGGTCAATTTTTAAAATAGGATGCCCACTCCACCATATACAAGTCGCTGTCAAAGTTCCAAAGCCTTTGGGCCCAGTTTCATGTAAATATCCAATGCACGTTATGTGCCAGCAAATAGATTGGTCAATTTGAGAATGTGGTTTCAATAGTATTTTAAAGTATTTTTTATACTGAAATATATTAAAATAATATTTTTTATTTTTAAAAATTATTTTTGAAATTAATACATTAAAACAATTCAAAACATAAAAAAATTAATTTTTAACAAAAAAATTAATTTGTTTTGAAAACGTAGGTGCCTGCGTTTCCAACCTAAAACCTTTGAAAGGTCCTCTGTATTGTGTTAATATTTTTATTAAAATTAAAATTTTATTCAATCAAATGATAATAAAAATAAATACACATATTAAATTGATTTAAAAATAGAAAAAAATATTATGCAAGGTTATACATATTATGTTATCTAAAAATAAATATTTTTTACTTTTTAAAATAAAGTCCTTATATACAAAAAGATAAAATAAAAAATAATTGATGAATTAAAATGAGTTTTCAAAAATTAAATACCAACTACACCATAAAAAAATAAACTCTAATCCAAAAAAAGTTAAATTAACAAAACATAAACCACAAATGAGGGATATTAACTGAGATATAAATTAAAAAAAAAAGACACATAAAAAATTCAGTAAAAAAAAAAGCAATATCTGAAGAAAAAAAATTATTTGATTGTTATGACTTAACTTGTTAAACTCATGACCATATCATAAACTCAACCTGGTTTAGTAGTTTTTCCCTTTGAATATATATTCAACTTTTAACAAAAAAAAAAAATTAAACCCATGACCTCAACCGGGCTTAATATTTATTTCTCTTAAATGTTAGAAAAAACAATAAACCCTTAACTTGGACTCTGAACTCAACTGGATTTAATAAAAAAAAATTCTTAAGTTTATATTCAACCGTTTTAAAAAAATTAAAAACAGATAGCACGATTAAAAGACAATTTATATTAAAAAAAGTTTAAAAAGTAAAAATAAATCACAAATAAGTGATATTAAATAAAATATAAATTCAAATTATCTAAAAAAAGATACCAATAAAAAAAATCAAAAAAAATTATTATTATTCAGTTATTGTAATTTAACTCATTAAACTCATCTCTCCGGAACTCAATTTTAGATTCAATATTTTTTTCATTTAAATTTATATTCAATCTTTTAAAAAAAGAAAAAAAAATTCCGTGACCGGACCTACAACTGAAACAGGTCAAGTATAGTGCTGTCTATCCACGCTAGCATGAAATTGATCTCTTGTGATGTCATATAATTTCATATATAGGAAAATATGAGCTAACCAATCAATCATTGCCACATTCCTCATCTTATCTCCTTCAACACCGCCACTCTCCCATATATATACAGAGAGTTAGATGCTTGCTTTTATATATATTTGATTAGATAGACAGCGTTAAGAAGAGCTAGCTAAAAATAAGAGAGATACCATGAAGAGCCTTTCCTTGTCAGCTCTCACATTGTCGTCGTTGTTGTTGACGATGATGCTGCTCAACACAAAAAGTTGCGGTGCTAGTATTTCACTGCTGGAAATGGACGGTGACGTCCCCTTGTACTCCATAGCTGATTCCAACATAGATTTGGAGTTCATGATGGATTCTGAAATTAACAGGATTCTTAGTACTGGCTCTCTCAATAAAGCATTCGCTTCTGTCAAAAGGGGACCAGTGTTTAATTGCGGCCGAGGTAATCGATACTGCGTGCCGGGTCCTGATGGTAAACTGATGTGCCGGAATGAGTACAAACGCGACTGCAAGTAGTTTCTTTCATCTACTAGCAGTTATTCCATGCCCATGATATGTACCTATTTAATTTTTCGGGAGCTTGTTAATTCCCTTTCTACTACTGTCATTATTATCTACTGGAATCGAGTGGGTGTCGAATTGAATCAAATAATACTCATGGTAGATTATATTTTGCGTTGAACTTCAAATTACGTTACTTGTGGTTGAGAATTCAATATATATTTTGCTTTAAACTTTAAATCATATATTTTGCTTTAAAATTTAAATAGATTCTTGTGGAAAAAAAATTCATATATGTATTTTGATAGAGTTTACCAGACGAAAAAGTTTTTCACAACTTGTATATTATGGTGAAAAATAATTTTACTTCAAATTAGTAAATATCCTAAATAATTTTAAGAATTTTTTAGTCATTTTTTATATTTAATTACTAACTTATTTATAGGTCTAGTATTTATATCAAAATATTAACCATTAATTTTTAGGAAAAACAATTTAGAGCATTTGAAATATTAGCTAAGTTATCATAAATTCAATAAAATAATTATTAAATCCAAAAAAAAATACATGCAATGATATATTTTTAAATTTTTTATGTATATAAAAAACGCTAAATCATACCATGTATTTTTATATTTTTTAAAGAAAAATATCATTTTTATTTTTTGAGAGACTTGGCCATACACACCTAATAAAACATATTTTTTTTAAAATGAGAAATGTTTATAGAAATTTTTGAGATTTTCATGAAAAGTGAGTATCTTAATACTGGGCTAACATCTTATAATATAAGTCTATAACTTCAATATTAAATAAAATTGCTAAAAAATCATGTGAAAGACCAACAAAAGATTTTAAAGAGCATCTTGAAATTTTTGGAATTTATTTGGGGTTTGTTTGGCAAAAACTCATTTTTATTCAAAACAAAATTGTCAAAATAGGCTTAAGGGTGTATTTGCCAAACATGTTTTTAAACCTAAATTCTTTTTATTAAAACAATGGCAAACCAAACAAAGTCTTAGCCATTGACCTAACTAGGTTGATCTAAAATTTTTGGTTCCACCATAAATCAAACCAAATCAAAAATCCTGGTTTGACTTGAAAAACAACCTAAAACAAAACCAAAGCCAAAAAACAGATTAAACTAAAAATTTCTTGAGCAAAACGGATAAAAATAAAATAAAAAACGCGAAGAATATGAAGAACATTTACAACAAACTCATCCACATGAATCTCAAACTAGACTAGATATAGACAAACTAAGGACACAAACATGCTGAAAATTAAGAAATGACTAATAATCTAGTATTCATTCACTTCGATTATGTTTCAAAACTAATGATTTTATCAAAATAGGTTTTGGTTCAAAATCAAAATCCGATGATTAAAACCCCTCTAAAAAACATGTTATTGATATATACAAACCCTAGATTATTAGTTAATCAAGTATAAAAAAAAAAGTTTTGTGCAAAGAAATTGACCAAAATTGATCCAAATCTGAGGATTAAGACAATGTTCTTTCTAAGAACACGAAAAACATTGCACATAAACCCAACAAAAACCTAGTCATTGCCTAACATTGTCATGCCTTGAAAATGGGTATTTTAGGCCTCTAAACACATTGCTATTAGTCCTCATAACTCACATTGTTAATACCAAGCATAGTTTTTTTTTTTTTTGGTAATAATAGGGGCTAATAAGCCCTTCTAAATTGAACGAGTAACAGTAGACCCAATCAGGTCATAATACAATAGGGGATAAAGCCCCGACGGTGGTTCATCTAACACATCTGATCCCCTGTCTAATAAATCCCTAGTTAGCCCATAATTTGCCAACCAATCGGCCACACAATTGGCCTCCCTATACACATGATAAGTTGTTACTTCCCAATCCCTCCCTAACATACATTTAATCTGCATAATTATATTATAATTCCTGTCCACTCTCACACTATCCCCATTAATGAGACCCACTACAACTTTGGAATCAGATTCCAAATCCACCTTCCTAAACCCTCTATCCCATGCAAGTTGAAGCCCAACATAGACCGCCCATAACAAATACCAAGCATAGTTGAATCAAAAGAACTAACAAAAACATTAAATCACCACAAACATGAATTAAATGTCAACTTCATAACTGCAACCCCAATAATAGCCACCAAAAACATTAAATTTTGATTCAAAACTAACTTTTTGAACACTTGGAACTAAACCATTCTCAGGAACCAGGAACATACACTAACAAAATAGAAAATGCATTAAACACTAACCAAAACCACCTTATTTTATCAAAATCATTTACAAACATATTGTCTTGACACTTGGTAACATCAACAACAACTTCAAACAAGATTTAAACAATAAAAATAATATTTTTACGTATTAATCAAAACAAAACTAGAAAACATCATAACTCTAAAACAAGTTTAACAAACATCAAAAGAGGTTTAAACATTAAAAAGTATAAATGGATAGGCCATATGGATTCCGCCCTCGATTTTTTACATAGTTATACCTTCTCCAAACTTGCTGACCATAGGTTATTGTTTTTCCTTCTCTTTTTCTTCCTTCTTTCTCTTTAACGTTTTTTTTTTTCCAAAACTTGTTGGACCTTCTATGTTAGGCTATTAAACCTTCACAATAAGGTCTATTAAAAAAGTATTTCCCCCTTTTTTTCCTCTTTTTTTTCTTCAACTCTAATTTTTAGTGGTATTATTAGGGTTTTCTCTAGGTTTTTAGTGGATTCAATCAAAGATTAATCAAAGCTTAGACTTTTAATCAAAATGAAAGGGTTCTGGACAAGAGCTAACAGTTGGAAGCTCTTGTATTAGGTTGGTTTTGCAATGGTGATTTTGGTTTTAGGGTACTTAGTGGTTTTGCTAGACTTTGAGGCAATGAGCTATTTCTAGCCTTTTGATCTTGAGAGGAAAGTTATCAAACCATTGATAAGAACCTTTGAGAGGCTTTAATTGTGAACATATGAAAAAAAATGGGTGGTTTTTTAAAAAATGGGTGTCACAGTCAAGATTGACTAGGTTGACCACTTTCAAGGCTTTGTCGGAACAACTTAGATGTAGACATCATTAAAAACCATCTAAAGTTGATAAATGAGGTGTATACCTTTCGTTTGAATCCAACCTTACTCAATTTGGAGATTTGTAGCTTTATATTCATTCGTTTAAAAATATCAACTCGATCAACCTAGAATCTGAGAATGCAGGAAAAGCTTATTGGGGACAAGATGTTGGAGATTTCTGTGGAAGAATTGGGATGTAAACATGCAATTTTATGGGCATGGGGTTTTAGAGGAGGTGTTTCTCAATTGAATGATAGTGATTACAACCCCTGAGGTAGTCGGAAATGCCACATTTATTTGCTTGAAAATACCTACTTGATTAGCCAAAACTTTCGAATAAAAAGCTAAATAGTGGTTGAATGACGTGTCATTTATGCTAAACCCTATAAATTAGGGTTTTTAATTTGAGATTTGAAAAACTTCAATTTAGTCCCTGAACTTCCAATTAATTTTAATTACACTCGTAATTGCCTCTCAAACTCTTAATTTCATGCAATTTTAACCTTATCAAACTCAATTGCCATCTTCAAAGTTCAGTGCCTTTTATAATTCGGTCATTGGTTTCTAATTTATGTATTTTGACTCTTAGTTAACTATCAAACTTTTAATTTTCTTCAATTTAACCCCTGATTTGATCAATTTCAACCTTTGCATTCATGTGTCTTTTCTGATTTGGTCATTGGTTTTGGATCTCTTCAATCAAGTCTCTAATTGGTCATCAAACTTCAATATTTATGTAATTAGCCCTCCAATTTGACCAAATTAACTCTTTAAAATTTAAATTTGACCCTCATACTTTAATTTATTTCAATTAAAGTCTAGATTGACTTCAAAAATTAGTTTTTCTTGCAATTAAGCCCTCAATAAATTTAATTAAACATTGAAAAATTCTAATTGAGTCCTTAAACATTCAATTTTGAATTTCCCTCCTTAAATTGAATTTTCTTATCAAGGGGGTCTTCATCAGTAAAAAAATATGTTATCAAATTCTCAACTTTGGGTATTTTGATTCTCTTCAGCCAATTTTTGACAACTTTCTAGGCATTCTCCATGTTCTCCTCACTAATATATTTTTTTTTCTTCAACATTTTTTATTTATTTTTTTGTATTTTCTCTCCTTTTTTTTAATTTTTTTGGGTTAAAAGTGGGTAACAACAAGTTTATCACATCATTAAAAGCTCATGAAGGAAAGATCAAAGATCTTGAGGTTAAAGATAGTAAAGTTAAAAATAAATCCTTGTCATTAAAATTAATTAATAATCACGAGGATAGAAATGGATATGATAATAATAATGATGATGATATAGTCATGAGTGTCAAAAGATTCACAAAGTTTTTAAGAAATAAAAAGTATGGCAATCAGAGAATTTTTATAAGACATAAGGATGATAAAGAAGAATAAAGCAATAGAGACACACTATCATTTGTCATGAATGCAAGAAACTGGATAGTGTGAAGCATGATTTCTACAATATAAAAACTAAAGCTAAATTTGAAAAGGAAAAAAGGCAATGAAGGCAACTACTTGGGACGATGATGATGATAGTGTTACCTCTTCAAAAGATAATGACTAATACTTTGAAAAATTAACCAATTAATGTTTGAATGACCGTTGAAAATTCAATCACAAAACATTGGCTTGTTGTATTTTCCGATGGAAATGCTAATAGAATTTTTGTTATTTTTTATATTCTTATAAAAATTACTAATGATAGAAATTCCATTACAATTTTCATCGGTAATTGTCAACAAAAACATTTTTATCACTATTTATATCAGAAAGTACCGACATAATATTTTTTATCGGTGTTTTGATTGTTAATTATCAATTTTTTGTTATTGTTAGAATGAATTGCTATATATTATATTATGAATCTTTCATTCCCTTTTTTTTATTTGTTTTAGGTTGATAATTATATATAAAAAAATCATTTCATCATTAATGAATAGTTTTATATCATTCTATATATCATACACTTTATGGAGAGTATATAAGGATACATATATAAGAAAAGATCCTCAGTATATAAGAATACATGTATATTAGCTTAAAAAAAGGAAATTGAAGTCACTTTACAAGAGAAAAAAAAAGAAGAAAGAATAGATTTTAAGTTAAATTGTGAATCATTCACGAGATCAACGTTGAACTACTTTAACCGCCTGTCACAGACTCTGCACCATATGATGATACTTCAATTAATGAAACACCTCCATCTCCTGCAGCTAACATAATACCTGACACAGGTAGTTCCTCACCCATTTCTTCTTCTTTAAATTTTAACTCTCCTTTACATTTTAAACAGGTACAGCCGACACCTCATCCTATGGTCACTCGAGCTCAACATGGCATACACAAACCAAATCCACGTTATGCCTTAGTTCTTGAACGTGGTGATATTCCTGAAAAACCACGTAATGTCAAAATGGCTCTACAACATGATGGCTGGAAACGCGCCATGCTTGAGGAACTTGATGCACTACGTCAAAATCAAACATGGACCTTAGTACCCAGAGAACCTGATATGAATGTGGT
>Ga0325403_1001905_pt1 | contig 18020 bp, 15 predicted proteins | sample PopdelMetagenome_19_FD_205665 | JGI IMG/M metagenome (GOLD analysis project Ga0325403, IMG submission 205665) | Populus deltoides microbial communities from Bellville, Georgia, United States - Xylem-PdKOR-R4 | ecosystem: Host-associated > Plants > Phyllosphere > Stem > Wood/Secondary xylem...
ATGAGCGTAAATCTTAGTTTTGAGCCACAAACGGACAACCGGTTAGAATCCATCAACACCTTTAAACCACTTCTAAACCACACAATGCAAGTTACCTTAAATAAGGTGTGCTAGGAGTACTGGTACCTTTCCTAGCCACAACTAGTCCATTACCTTATAATTTCAAATAAGACAAGTTCATTTGGGTCTCCTAGTGACCCTAAACCAAACAATTATATGGTGACTCCTTGACCCCAATGTCCCGCCACATCGCATCACACGTGCGACAATATTAACCCTTAAAATTATATGGTGATGGTTGCAATGAGAATGAGTCAAGATTATAATGGTTCACACAACATCCCTTTAGATGAAGAACCTAAAATAGATGCAATTAGGTTTTTAAAAATCTTGAAAGATTATAATGAATTATTATGGGATGGGTGGACAACTCACATTAATTTATCGGTCATTTTATAGTGCTTACCATTAAGTCAGATTATGGGATAAGTAAGGCTAGTTATGATCGAATCCTTGAATGGGTGAAAACCATGTTACCTAAGAGAAATGAGCTAAAATTCATGATAAAACCTTTTGGAGTAGGATACCAAAAAATTGATATTTGTCTAAACTTTTACTTGTTGTACTTTGATGAATATACAAATTTTACCAAGTGTAAAACCTATTAGCATGCTCGGTATAAACCTAGTAGTGGTAGATGAAGAACACTTATCACATAAAAAAAAAATACTTCATAAGCACACCTATGTTATGAAGGTTATTTATGTCTTCAAAGACTCTCACCACATGATATGAAACCATTCAAATGATGAGGTGAATGGAATCATGGTGTACCCTTTTGATGGTAAAGATTGAAAGCAATTCAATATGATGCATCCTGAGTTTTCAATGGAATTAAAAAATGTATGCCTTGCCTTGTGTACTAATGGATTTAATCTATTTGGGTCTTTTACACTCTATTCTTGTTAACTAGTCATACTAACAGTTTACAACTTACCCCCGAGGATTTGTATGAAGTTGAAATTTATGCTCTTATATATGATCATACCTAGCTCTTATAATCCAAGTAGGAATATAATTGTTTGTCTGTAACTTTTAATTGATGAGTTGAATCAATTATGGTAAGGCGAGGCATTGACATATGATGTCTCAAGCAAATAGAATTTTCAAATAAAAATAACAATGATGTGGATTGTAAATGATTTTCCTACATATAAGATGGTTTTAGGTAAATTAGCTTGTTCATATTGTATGCATAATAATAAGGTTTTTACCTTAATCAATTATGGTAAAGCTTTTTTTTTTCCATAATAGGTTTTTTCCAAGTCATCATCGATTCAAGAATAACATAAAGGAATTTTTGAAAGATAAATTTGGAAGGGATATTGTAGCGTTAGTATTATCAGGTGAAGAACTGTATAATGAAGTTTCTAAGTATGAAGGCATTATATTTGATTTTCATTATGAGAAGAAAAAGTTCTTTGGCTCTGGTGTGACTCATAATTAGGCAAAGCATAATATTTTTTTAGAGCTTCATTGTTGAAAAACTAATGTCATCTGCCATAATTTGAATGTCATGCATATCAAGAAGAATGTGTTTGACAACATTTTTAACACAATCATGGACATGAAAGAGATAACAAAAGACAATATGAAAGTTATAACGGATCTAGCTTTGGATTGTGACCGTAGAAATATGAAGTTAAAAATGATGGGTTCTATGTTGCAAAGTCCAAAGTCACCTTCTCTTTAGACAATAATGCATAGCTTCTAGTATATGAGTAGCTTAACATTTTGTGATTTCTTGATGGATATGCTTCAAACATAACTAGATTGATTAATTTAGAGGAATATGAATTTTTCAGAATGAAGAGTCATGAATGTTATGTGTTTATGCAAACACTCATTCCAATAACTTATAGGGATTTATTGCTAAAAAGGATGTGAGATGCACTCACTAAGATTAGTCACTTTTTTAGAGATATTTGTCCAAACAAGTTGCATACCTAACACATAGAGCAATTTGAAAAGAACATCATTGAGACAATTTACAAACTTGAAATGATCTTTCGTTCCTCATTCTTTGACATAATGGAGAATTTGCCCATATATTTAGTGAATGAGGCAAAAGTTGGAGGTCTTGGTTAATACATATAGATGTATCCATTCGAAAGGTTAAGGATTACATCCTAAGTAATTATGAAATCTACCTTTTTCAACATTCAATTTTTCATCTCTAACTACTTGTATGCAAATACTTGTTCAACATTGAGAAAAATGTTAAAAACAAAGTGCATGTTGAAGCTTCTATATGCGAGACTTTTATTATTGAAGAGATTTAACATTCATCTTGTATTATTTTGAGCTTCACTTAAGAATAAGAATCAAATATATTACTAGAAATGATGATGTTGGTGAACTACCTTCGAGAGCGAATTTATCAATATTATTGAAAAAATTTCAACATTTACCTCGTATTATTTTGAGCTTCACTTACAAACAATAATCAACCGTATTACTATAAATGATGGTTCTGGTGAACTACCTTCGAGTGCGAATTTGTCAATATTATTGAAGAGATTTCAACATTTACCTCGTATTATTTTGAGCTTCACTTATGAGCAAGAATTAACTGCATTACTAGAAATGATGGTGCTAGTGAGCTACCTTCGAGTACAAATTTGTTAATATTTTGTCATCTCATACGACCATTATCGAAGAAACCAATAAGGAGAAGATATTTGACACACATTGAGTTCAAACAAACACATATTTATATGATATTTAATTATGATGAATTTAGACCTTTACTATTATATAGTTGTAAACTATTTTCTCGTATATTCTCTTATAAACTAAATTTAGTAACTTTCTTGTAGGTAACATTATCAATTATTATTATATCAAATTTTAAATGTTAGTGAAGCTTAAAGTTTTAAATTACAAGATGAAAAATTTACCACATGGCTTAAAATAAATGTAAGTGCTTAAGAATTTGTAACTCCTGAATTTAGAATTACATATATATTTGATCAATAATAATTATTAACTTTAACTATGTGTTTAACATAGAAGCCAATGCTGGTAGATTACAATTGCTATCTTTGAATCCTAAAAGAAAGTTCTAGTGTTTGAATAAGTATTTCATCAATGGATATTTATTTCCATACTAAACAGTATGGTGATGGTAGAAAGACCTATAATAGTGAGTGTCGCATCCGACATCGCGACGATTTATCTTTGGAAGGAACACATTTTTGGCACCCTATTCATTAATGGAGAATGGTCTTGTTTAAGGAGTCGCCACCTAGTATTATGGTCACTAGAAACCCTGACTAGTCAACAGAGATTTTATGATACGGGACTGGTTACACAAAGGGAAGATATTATCACCCCTTAAACGTCCTGCCTGAGGCAGGCTACATTGCTAGTTTTGTCATAAATTGCTAACATTTTGTTGGTTTATGCTATGATGGTTTGCGTGTAATATTCCTGACTCTGGCGCCAGTGAATATTCAACTACAGATACTTCCAACTCTAACATTTGTAAATATTACGCAGCTATAAAAAAAATAAATTTAAATCAGTATTTTTTGTTCCTGACTCTGGAGTCAGTGAATAAACGAATAAAATAAATTTATTTGTACGCATGCACAATTTTATTTTATTTTTATGTAGCTAAATAAAACACAATGAAATAAATTTGAATTAGTATTTTTATTCCCGACTCTAGCGTCAATGAATAAAAAAAATAAATTCATATTTATATTTTACTATGTATAAATGCACAAATTTTTATTTTTAATTTTTATTTTTTTGGGGGGGCTGGGCTAGACCCAGCCAGCCCGGCCAGGTCACTGGCCCAAGTCAGTGACCCGGCTGGGCCCAAACCAACAAGAGGCACGCGTGGAGTATCTCCACGCGTGCATGCACAGTGCGAAGGTAATTAATTTACCTTCGTACAGTGCGATGTTCCTCTCAAAATAAGGCAAAGAAAAACGAAAAGAAAAACTGGCTTACCTGGTTTGCTAGAGACAATGAAGACAACAGTGATGCTCCTCCTGAGTGATTGGGCGACACTTAGCAAAGGACCTGTTTCAAACTTCCCTTCTATTCTTCTGGCTTTGCTTCTTTGGCTGTTACTGACTTGGTGTGGTGAAGCTGGAGACGAGCGGCTGACCAACGCTTGCAGTTTCTTTGCACTTCACTTACCTTTTGAGAGCAAAGGCATAGCTGGGAATGTTGTCCTTTTGCTTTCTCCCTGTTTCTCTATTTTTAGTCCCCTCTCTGTTTTGTTCTTGCTCTCTGTTTTTCCTTGGGTTTTTTTTTTCCGTCCTCTTGGCCTCTGCTATGCTCTGCCTTTTATAAGGCCTAGAGAGCTTGCCCCTAAACCAGTCCTGCCTTTACAGGACTGTTATCCCTCCACGAACGAGATTGTGGGCAGAGAACGTGGTCATGATTGGGTCGGCTTTGCTGCCGATTTTCCAGCTTCCTTGTTGAATCGGGATGAAGAAGACGCACGACTGTTCCCTAGCAACGGTGCCGTTTCGGCAGAAATGGAGATTTTCACTTTGACCCCTGCTTCTGGAAATTTAACAATTGGATCCCGAATAAAAAAAATTAAAAAATTCTTTTAATTTTGCCATTGGATTAATTTCACCTAAATCCCTAAATTATAGCACTATTTACAAAACAATCCTTAATTCCCAGATTGTTCAATTTGGTCCTTAATTAACTCTTCAACTTTTAATTCTTCAATTATTGATCAATTGACTATCAAATTTAATAATCTTGTTGTCAACTATATTCAATTTTTGTTATTTGTTCAAAAATTGGGTTATGACAGTTGCCCCCTCTTTATAATGTTTACAATACAAAATCATTGGAAAATTTTATTTTTCTTTGGCTTTGCGTAGTAAATTTATAAAGAAAAAAAAGTAGACACAAAAGAAATTCTGCTTTTCTGAGAGTCCTAAAAACTTTGAAAAAAGTAGATTGACATATGACTTTTACAGAGAGAACAAGTCATTTGGAAGACGTCCCACTTTTTTTTTTTGAAATGGATTAAATTGGTTTGGGCAACCTGCTCGATGATAAAAGAACGCGAAAAATTTCACGAGTGGTCTAATTGTTCCTGGCGACCTGCCCGATGAAGAATAAAACGTGAAAGGGTTTCGCGAGTGATCTAATTGTTCCAAGCGACTTGCCTGATAGGAAGAAGAAACACAAAAAGGGCTTCGCGAGTGGTCTAATTGTTCCAAGCGACCTACCCGATGAAGAATAAAACGCGAAAAGGGTTTCGCGAGTGGTCTAATTGTTCCAGGCGGCCTGCCTGATAGGAAGAAGAAACGTGAAAAGGGTTTCGCGAGTGGTCTAATTGTTCCAGGCAACCTGCCCGATGATTGAAAAATATAAGGATTTTTCAGGATGGTCACATTGTAATGGGTTACCTGCCTAGTGGAAAAATACGAGGATTTTTCATGATGGTCACATTGTAATGGGTTACCTGCCTAGTGGAAAATACGAGGATTTTTCAAAAGTGGTCACATTGTAATGGCTCGAAGGCGCACTCAAAAAGAAATGAGGTGAGGGTTCAAAGGTGCACTTAAAAGGAGGTAGGGTAGGAAACACACTACCTTTGATGGTCGAGGGCTCGAAGGCGCACTCAAAAAGAAATGAGGTGAGGGCTCGAAGGCGCACTCAAAAGTAGGTAGGGTAGCACTGGAAAAGAAATGTGGTGAGGGCTCTAAGGCGCACTTAAAAGGAGGTAGGGTAGCACTCGAAAAGAAATGAGGTAAGGGCTTCAAGGTGCACTCAAAAGGAGGTGAAAGCTCAAAAGCACGCTCGAAAAGGACGTGAGGGCTAGGAAACGCACTATCTTGGATGTAAAATGAAAGGTGGGGGAAAAATACATAAATTTTTCAGATGATCTAATTCTCATGGGCGGCCTGCCCCGCAATTTCAATCTTGGCCATTTCAAGGTGGCCTTCCATTTGATGGATCTCGACAGAAATGTCTCTTGTGAAATTTGCAAAACTCATTACCCAATGTCTCAAAGTTTAGATGATATGCATGCATCCTTACCTGTTTTGAAATATAGGTCCCCATTTCTTCTTAATCTTCTCGTTGCTTGGTTGGTGAGATCTTGCTGTCTGATCTGAGTCATCTTTGTCGCTTGACTTCTAGCCCACTCAAGTTAACTTTTGTAGGTCCTTTCCAGAATATTTTTAATTTTACATAGCTCACCCTTCATGGTGCCCATGGTGACCCATTTTCTTGTTGAAAATTCTTTGTCTTTGTTGATCAATTTGAGATGATCATTCATTAATTCCTTGTCTCACTTCAACCACATTCAGTGTCACTTGTTGAAAAGATCAAGATGCATTTTGTAAACAAGAATGCCCCTTTTGTCTCATTGTAGGAAATTACCATCTCTTTTTCTAGAATTTTTTCTTCTAAACACAATGTTGCCCCCTTATATTGATCATTGCCCCCAAGCATGCTCTATCAGCGACTTAAAAAAATAATGGTTTTAAGAGACCAATCTCTAATTTCTCTTCTTTTCATTTTAGTGAAGGAATATGGGTCGAGAATAAAGCTTGAAATCTTAATCTTGCATTTTAAAAACAAAAATTGTTTCGATGTGAGTCTAAAACAATTTGCTTTTGAAATCTTGCAACTCCTTGGTTATTTTTTTTCTTAGAAAAGATTATTTGCTCTTGTGTTTGGCAATGAGGTCTTCGGTGAAAATACATCATGAGGTGACCTTTCGTTTTTATAGGTTTTCAAAGTGAAGGGCTCGAGAAAAAGCTCAATGTTTTATTTGAGAAAAACTTGTCTCTTCATTTTTATCAGCATGAATAATAATGAGTATTTTGTTCCTGATGTCATAAATTTTATGAAAAGGCATTCTTTGCATTTTAAGAGCATTGTTTATTATTCCAGGTTGCTTGCTTTCTTGATTAGAAAGGATTTCTACGGGCACGTAATGTAGGTTGTGTTTTTTGGTTATGAAAGAAAAGGATTCATAAGGCTCAAAGAGTGTTTCAGGGTTTCAAAGACTAAGAATCACTATTAGTAGTTCGACTCTTGAAGTTGTTCATCTTTTCTTTTGCCGCTCTTCTTTGGTTTTGCCCCCCTTTTTTTTTCTTTTTTTTTCTTTTCATTGCTTTGCTAGAGCATACTCACTTTATTTTGGTTATCATTTTTTCTTGTGATTTGGGCATGCCCCCTAGCATTTGAATCTCTTGGGCTCTTTTGCCTTTTGGTTTTTTCACGGCTTTATCATCTTTCTTGATCGTTGAAATTTCACTTGCCTCCAGTGTGGGGTGTGATCCTAGTCGGGATTTTTCATGAAAGAAAATTTATTCAGGCTCAAAAAGGGATCACAAGGGATGTATTTATTTCAGAACGTGAAAGGAATAACAAAGATGGCCTTTCCTCATTTCAAGCGCAAGCAACTATGATCAATAAACTTTGACCTCGTCAAGTTTGATGGTTTGATCTTTACAAAGAGATGCATTTCATGAGCCATGAGCAACGAGTTCACTACATACCATTATTCATACATTTAAAAACACATGTTTCAAGAATCACGGGTAAGGGTGTTTATTCATTTCTTCTTTTTTTATATGTATCCATATTCTTTGGTTTATAATTTAGTCACCTCAATGATGGAGTTGTTTGATTCACTTGTCATTCTACAAGCAGAATGTAAAAAATATAGTTTTTGAATAAACATCAAATTATTTTTGAAATCAAAATGCAAGATCAATTTTTCAAAACTCCAATAGAGAAACTGATTTTAGTAAAAGAGATGAATTGCGTCTATGAGATCGCGCAAGGCTTCAAAGATGTATTTGTGAGTCTTTATAAGAAAACTCTCTTAGAAAAATGAATAATGCTTGGTCGTAAACACGATTGAATGACAAACTTTGAAACTTTGGAAAAGAAGTTCAACAACAAAGAACTTATGACAATATCTTGGGCTATGAATTCTGGCATGATAACACATAAAGGGGCTAAACATTTAGTGATCATTGATTGGAATTTCTAGAATCATTCATTCTCCTTGACAAAGGCATCTTTTCAACAGTCACTTGAAGACATATGTAGACCATTCTCTATCTACAATCAATCAACCTTTGCTTTACGACAACTAATTTGTTCAGACCATCTTCTTTTACCATCTTGCCCTTTTGAGATTCCTTCTCTGTCGAATCAATGGTAAACGACATTCTCGTGGGGTATACTGGTTGAAAATGCATGGCTTGTTGAAAATCAGATGACAGCCCATTTGCCTTCAGATTTTGTGGATTGAGGGGGATTTACGAGCATAGATTCAGGTTAAGTTATATGTGTTGCTTTTCTAGATTTGTCTCTCAAGACCTGTTCAAGTAGACTAGTAAGCCTTGCGACTTCTTCTCTAAGATTGTGCACCTCTTTTGGGTGTTGGGCTTCCAACTAGGCTCTTTCTTCATTTTCCATTTGTTTTTTTTCGAACGAGTGTTATAGGTGGGTTTCAATGGGGAACCTATATTTCAACCTGCTAAATGTAAATCATGCAATTATGCAAAAATGTTAACTCAATTAAAAATACGTATGAAATGTGGACTCGGCCTTCACGGGATGACAACCTAATAAGAAGATCTTAATTGTTGAGTGCATCAAAGAAGTAGGTTACTATCTAGTCTCAAAGGGTCTTTCACATGCTTGGTGATCGTCCTCAAAAGGTCAATATGAGGCTTACAAGTAGTGTGAAGATAGTGGCCCTGAGTAATATCAGTTTGGCATATCAACCACTTCTAAGTAAACAATCAAACGAGAGTTGGATAGTTTCACGAGTCTTACCCAGGCTAAAGCCGTTGGGGTACCGTTACTTCCCCTCCTATCCTAGATTTCAAGGTGTGTGCTTTTAACGTGATGCATGACAATATAAACAAGGATGCATGCTAAAGCAGTAAATGCAAAAAAATAAACAAATAAACACAACATAACAAACATTATAGCAATTGACAAACAAAAGGCAAAGCTTAGTCCATTAGTCCCCAGTGGAGTCGCCATTCTGTTGCACCCGACATCGCGACGATTTATCTTTGGAAGGAACACATTTCTAGTATCCTATTCTTTAATGGATAATGGTCTTGTTTAAGGAGTCACCACCTAGTATTATGGTCACTAGGAACCCTGATTGGTCAACAGAGATTCTATGGTACGGGACTGGTTACGCAAAGGGAAAATATTATCACCCCTTAAACATCCTGCCTGAGGCAAGCTGCATTGCTAGTTTTGTCATAAATTGCTAACATTTTGTTGGTTTATGCTATGATGGTTTGCATGTAATATTCCTGACTCTGGCATCAGTGAATGTTCAACTACGGATACTTCCAACTCTAGCGTTTGTAAATATTACGCAGTTATAAAAACAAAATAAATTTAAATCAGTATTTTTTATTCCTGACTCTAGCGTCAGTGAATAAACGAATAAAATAAATTTATTTGTACGCATGCACAATTTGTTTTTTATATAGCTAAATAAAACACAATGAAATAAATTTGAATCAGTATTTTTATTCCCGACTCTAGCGTCAATGAATAAAAAAAATAAATTCATATTTATATTTTATTATTTATAAATGCATAAATTTTTATTTTTATTTTTTATTTTTTTTGGGGGACTGGGCTAGACCCAGCCAGCCCGGCCAGGTCACTGGCCCAAGCCAGTGACCCGGCTGGGCCCAAACCAACAAGAGGCATGCGTGGAGTATCTCCACACGTGCATGCACAGTGCGAAGGTAATTAATTTACTTTCACATAGTGCAATGTTCCTCTTGTTGAATCGGGATGAAGAAGACGCACGATTGTTCCCCAGCAACGGTGCCGTTTCGGCAGAAATAGAGATTTTCACTTTAACCCCTACTTCTGGAAATTTAACAATTGGATCCCAAATAAAAAAAAATTAAAAAATTCTTTTAATTTTGCCATTGGATTAATTTCACCTAAATCCCTAAATTATAGCACTTTTACAAAACAGTCCTTAATTCCTGGCTTGTTCAATTTGGTCCTTAATTAACTCTTCAACTTTTAATTCTTCAATTATTGATCAATTGACTCTTAAATTTAATAATCTCGTTGTCAACTATATTTAATTTTTATTATTTGTTCAAAAATTGGGTTATGACAGTGAGGTTTGTGAAAAAGGGTTTTAAACTTCCAATGAGTTTGAAGTTAATTATTATGACAAATTAGAAAAAGGTGATTGAATTGTAATATCATAGGTCGCAAGATACGGTGATTTTATACAAATGTGATTGGTATGATATCTATAGAGAAATTAGAGTAAATCATCACCATTGTTTAATCAAAATCAATAAAAGAGGTAGATTTCACAACATCAATGATGTTTTTGTTTTTTTTAAACAATGCCAATAAAGGTAATGCCAATAAAGGTATTATACATACAATTTTTTCTTTATAAAGGATCATAATAGAGTTTATTAGTTATCTATTATGAGAACAAAACCTAGGAGTTATGTCCCAGTTTTTGAAAATGATAACAAAAAAGTAACTGGGGGATACAATCTCTTTCAAATAGATTAGTTAATTCATCCGAGTTAGAAAACCAAGTTTTCATGTCAATGAGAGTATTTATATTGATATTGATAAATTAAATGTAATATTGATTACTAGGAGATATAGAGAAGTAGATGAAGATGATGAGATTGACCTTGAATTCAATAAAAAAGATGATGTTGGACATGATAATGATGAAAATGAAGAGGAAGATTCTGATTAAAAAATATTGAATTAATTTAGATGTGATATTTTATTGTTTTAAAAAAATAAAATTGCGTATAACATTTATTGGTGCTTTATAATGCATTATATTTATATTTGTTGGAGAATTTTTTTTTATAATTTTTTGAGATGTATTCATTGTTTTAGTCATTGCACACGTGCTTTTTTTATTATGGTTATAAGTTTAATGTGAGCAATAGTTAGTTTTAAGATACTTGATTTTGTTGTTGTTGTTGTTGTTGTTGTTTAGGTGATAATTATTAGCTTAGGGATTATAACAACTAACCAACAAAAAAAAAAAGTCGATAGAATCATTAATAAATTGACAATTCATTCAGAATTTCTATTGTTAATTTCATCAGAATCTTCCCACCCATTCTAGAACTTTTAACAAAATTTATAGAAGGTTTAGGACTTTTCAACAACATTAGAGACAAACAATTTTGTTAACAATTAAGGTGCAAATGGAGTTGCCGGAAAAAAAATAGATAGTAAAATCTTATTTTTTGATAGAATATTTTGTTAGTATTGGAAGTTGTTTATTGAAATGCCAATATAAATAAAATTCCCGATGAGAAACTTTTTGACAATAGGTTTCCATTGACAATTCAAATACCAATACGATTATTTCCTAAACACCAACAAAGTATTTCATTTGTGTTTTTTAATTTTCTAGTAGTGTTTGCTTGTATATTTTCCCTTTTGTATGGTCATTTTTTTTTCTTGAAAGAATTCCAAACTTATCAATTATGAATGAACACGGTAGATGGAGGATCTATCTAGAATTGTAATTTGTAAATTAGTTGCTTATATGAGTTTTCTAGTCTCTAGGTAGCATTTAGTTACTATCTCGAAACAAAAAAGACAAGACAAAAAAAAAACAAAAATATAAAATATGTTTGGTAGTGGTGTATAAGACAATGTGATTATGATTATGATGGATAAGATAAAATAAAACATGAAATAGTCTATTTTACCCTTAATATGTATTACTATCAAACTTATATATTTTAAAAAATAATTGGATATTATTTTCTTTACTTTAGTTTATATTAAGTATTGAAATTAATAATATTATAATAACCCTAGTTATAAAACCATGACTGACTTAATGAGTTTACCCGGAATCAGGCTGACTTGGAATTGAGCTAACCCAGGATTTGGACTGGTTTGATTTTAAAAAAATAGAAGAAAAATTGACTCGACCTTACCTAGTTAAAAACCCAGGTTGACTTGGGATAAACCATGAGTTCAAAAACCCGTTGATGTTTTTGAGAAAAAAAGGGTCAAAAAAAGTTGCTTTGATTATTTTTTAAATAAATTTGGGTTAACCATGTTGACCCTCTCGATTCGTGACCTGAACTTTGCCTCGGGTCAACTCTCAAATTGAGTTTTAAACATATGATAATAACCATTTTTATTCTTATGTTGACTCGGGTCAGCCTTAGGTGACCTTCTTGATATGTGACCCGAGCCTTCCCCCGGTCGACCTCTAAGTTGAGTTTTTAAACTATGATAATAACCAATTTTCAACCCCATCCCACTCATGACCCATGTCTTGCCCCTATTCAAACCCCAAATTGGATTTTAAAAATTTGATAATAATCATTTTTATTTTATGTGACCTGGACCTCGACTCGTGACCCGAGTCTTGAATCGTAACCCGAGCTTTGCCTCGGATCACCCCTGAGTTGGATTTTAAAACTATGATAATAAATTTTTTTACCATTACATGTCTTAGACAATTTTGGAATGAGAGTTTTTTATAATGATATTTTAGAAATAATAAATATTGTCGCTGAAGACATATTCTCCATGTACCTTCTATTTTGAAAGTACATAAATCCACTCCAAAATTATTTTAGAGACATATTTAATTTTATATCTCTATCCATGTCTTTTTAACAAAATATATTTTTGTCTTCATTATCTATGTTTTTTTATCCTAGAACACTAATCAAATGTCACCTATATATTTTGTTTGATTTGAAGTAACAAAACAAATATCATGTTCAAATTCTTGTCTACGTAGCTTTTGTATCTGGCAGTAGTTTGCTTTAGAAATCCAGTTTTATCCAGTGGGCTTGAAGGTCGGGTATGGTTCGAGATAAAGTCATTAATTTTCTGGTTTTGACAATCTAACCTACCCTTTCATGGTGAAAACACAGGTTGATCATCGTTACATGAAACCTACAAAAGATCCCTTCTATCTATTTAGGGTCTCTCCGATGAGTAAATTAATGTTGATTTAGAAGGAGTTCAATTATTATTTTTAGAAAAAAAGCTTTTAAGGTAGACCAATCCTTATAACCAACTTCAATACCTGCTACGGTATCAAAGTTGGTTACTATGCTATTTATTTTAGTTGCAAACAAAGTCTTCACGTTACAAACAAAACGATGAAAAATTCATGCAAATGAACATGTGACTTGACTTTGTCTCTTCCTATTGCTTGGCCTATTTTTAGTCCCCTTCTTATATAATGGATGCTTGACTAGAAGCCTTCTTGGAACATGTTGGTTTCAAATAAAAAAAAGTCTTTGATTGAGAAAGAAAGAGAGGGAGGAGAGATCCTTTCGTTGGCAAACTGTAGCAACTTGTGAATTAGTTAACTAATCCCTAATATTTTAACTTTGGCCATAGATCAACCCTCACAGTTTAAATATGTGCTCGCTTTGGCCTTTTCATCCATTTGCATTCGTATAATGGGCCGGCAACACATGACATATGATCATATTGAACACATGTTATACAGAAGGATCACATGTGACTAAGAATTGAAACTGTGAGATGCCAGAAATTAAAGTATGTAGGTTGATCTGACCAATTTCAAAGAGTCGAGGGACCTCATAAAATGAATTTACACAGAAATTAAACAAAGCTCCCTTTTACTTGCATATGTACCAGCTGTTTGAATTTCGAACCTTTGATTTTCTACAAACTGCTTGCGTATAAGCCTAAACTAAAGAAAACTGTTTCTCGGCTTTGAAATTATATTTTCAAAGAGAGGTTAGTTCTTCAATCGGAAATTGAAGTCAAGAGTATCAAGGTTAGTTAATATTAGATTAATGAATTTAAATGTTTCATCCGAAATTACACTAGTAAAGACTTTTGACAAGATAACCCACCAACAAAGAGAAAGATTATTATATATATTCCTGTTACACACTCCAGCTTCACCAAAGATTTAGTCTCCTTTACATTTATTTCATAAAGAAAAAAAATCATATGTTGGTATACGTCTAAAACCAGTCTAGAAGACTTTAATTCGAAAGGCATAAACATGTGGGAGAAAGTGAAGCCAGAAAATGAAGCAAACCAAACCAAACCCACGTTATATAGCCTAGGGATTATCAAGGCATTAAGTGGTAAACTAGAAAAACTAATCCACAGTAACATCATTTGTGCACGTCCATATAGTTCTGTTTGTTTACGCGGCTGCGGCTGTGTTTTAATTAAAATATAGTTTGCAGCCGTTTGGTAATGAAAAAAATTAATTTACTATGCATGGGTCTCACGTGATTTTTGCGGCTGAAACATTGTAAATGAAAAGCAAGAAAATCCTGTTTTCCATTCACTGTGCATGCTAATTGCACTGTTCACTGAACAGTGCAATTAGCATGAACAGTGTACACTTCAAGTGAACAGTGCAGGAGAATTGCACTGTTTACGTGAACAGTGCAATTCTCTTGCACTGTTAAAACAGTTTGTTTTTTTTTTAGTGTGTGTTAATTTTATTAATATTTTTTTAAAAAAAACTAGTTTAGAGTAAATTAAATTTATTTGCACTGTGATATGAACAATATTTTTTTACCGAAAAACTAGTATAGAGTGAATTAAATTTACTCGCACTGTAATATCAATTTTATACCTGATAATATTTTATTTAATTGTATTATTAAATAGTTTAATGGAATAATAAAAAATATTTTATATAAAGTATGATTTATTTCATAATGTAATATGAGTAATTAATTCTACAATATTTAAATTTAAAACCATCAATATTAATATATATTTTTTAAAATTATTTTATAATCTCAATTTTAAAAGCATTCTTACCCAAACACATCAAACTACTTTTTTTCAACTTCATTTTCAACCACATTTTTAACCAAACACCTATTTTTTCAAACCAACCTCAATTAAAAGTATTTGTTATAAAACAACTTTTTTCAAACCACAACCACTACCGCAATACCAAACACACACATACTCTGTGTGTGTATATTCATTGGCGTATAGGTATTAGTAAATTTGAAGTAAATAAAATAGATAGTAAAATTAATTTATTAATTATTTTTAGGCACTATTTGGCTATATTACTGGTTGTGTTTTTGCTAAAAATTTGATTTTTCTGTTTAAAATAAATTTTCTTTTTGTGTTCCTGAATTATTTTGATATGCTAATATTAAAAATAAATTATCGATTTATTCTATACGATCTATTATAAATGGTTTTTTCATTGATAATCTATATCGATAATATATATTTACCAAGAGAAAAATAACCAGCAATTTTTTTTTAGTGAATATTTTATTAGTTTTTTCATCGGTATTTAAATCACCCACTGAATTATCAATAGATCTAAAATTCTCAATGAGACACTTGCCAACGACATATTTTCATCAATGATTTTTAAACTAATAGAAATACAACTTACACACCAATAAAATATTACAACGGTGTAAATTAATTTTTTAGTTATTAGAGTTGTGTTTTTTTAAAAACATAGAGTTGTTTTGTTAAAGTAAAAAAAGAAATAGATTATTTATAAATAAAAAAATAACATGTTGACTGTCAGAATTGTCTATTTTGTCTATTTGGTTTTCAAATTTAGAACAACTCTTGGCTATTAAATCTTCAACTCTTTTACTTTTTCTCCTATCAAAATCTTTTGCCAAATGATAAGAGATTGAGGAGACTTAGAAAACAATATTGCAAGCAATTGCAAGGACTTAAAGGCAAGAAATACATTATTTTAAGACAAGAGAACTGATTTTTGCCTCAATCCAAATTTTAAAAATTCATATTTTGTCAATAAACTTATAACTTTATTTTCTTCAATATGTTGATTCATATGCCTTTATATGTTTATGTAGAAACCAAATCAATACTATAGGCAAAGAATAATCCTAAAACAATTTACAAGTATTTTTTTCTGTTCGTTAATACATATGACTTGGATATATATTTATTATACAATAATGTAATGAATTTGAAAATAAATTATTTCTACAAAATAAAATTGTTAAAAAGCCAATTTCTCAATATAATATAATATATTTCATTCTACTAACCTTGCATGTATATAATTGTTAATCGTGAGTGCGTGCGTGCGTGCTTTTGATATATTTGTTTCCTACTATTTGCACACATACACACCTCTTCTACATAATTGCCTTGCTATACAACTTATGATATATTTGTTTTTTTATATATATAACATCTATGCATATGCAATTTGGTATGTAAAGTAAATACATTAAATTAAATTTCATAGATGAAACTAAATAATGGAGTTGTCATATTGTCAAAAGGAACAAATTGAAACAAAAAAAAAAGCAATTAGGCTCAACCCCAGTCCATGGTGGAGTTGCTATGTTGTCATATATTGATGAATTTTGAACTCTCTAAAATTAAAGGTAAAAATTAAAAATAATGGAGTTGCCACTTATATTTTTATGGCATTCATTTTTAAAAGAGAAGCTAGAAACTCTTCTTTAAAAAATGAGATTTCATCAAGTTTTGATGGAAATAAAATTTTTTGATGTTAATTTCTAAAAATAAAAGACTTCATTGATTTGGGAATTTTAACAAATATTTTCATAATAATCTCTAAGCATAGGAGATTTCATCAATTTAGAAATCTTAACAATAATTTTGATGTTAATCTCTAAAAATACAAGATTTCATCGATTTGAGAATTTTAATATTAATTCCTAAAAGTGGAAGATTTTGTCATTTATGGAGTTTCGATATTAATTCTTAAAAATAAAATATTTCATTAAATTAGAATTTTTCACAAAATTTTAACGTTAACCTCTAGAAATAAAAATTTCATCGATTGAGGAATTTTAACAAAGATTTTTAGATTAATCCTTAAAAATAAAAGATTTCATTAACTTGAGAAAACTTTGACAAAAATTTAATTTTAATATCAACTAATATTAACCTAAAGCACAAAAAATTAATTAAGGTAATTTTTAATCAACAAACTCTAGATAAATAATTTAAACCCTAAAATATTTCAAGCCTCTTATTATTCATTCATCCATTATTTAAGAAATCAAGAACATATCTATAGCCCATATTTTTTACATTATAATCAAGATTTTATAGCATAAGTTCTTATAACAAACCAAGCAAGGAGTTTATAACATTAAAATCAAGGCTCCAAAAACCTCTGAAGTATGGAACTTTAAGTTTCCTAAACATTTAATGGCGAGTTAAACATGACATTCCATGAATAAAAAATCTAAATAAGCATATTATATGGTATATCTCATCAATCAAATATGATTTTCATGAATTGATGAAAACCCTAAAAGCTAGCATTATTAGGGTTCAAACCATTGTTAAAAAAAAAAAAATTTTCTTACATGCTTTTCATGGATATAAACACAAATAGCTCATGCTTGACATGTGTCAACTAATTATAAAACTAAGTTATTTCCTATCTAGTTAATGTTTGGAAGCAAGGACATAGAAACGCCTTTAAAACTGACTCCTAATTACCCAACTTAGTTCTAATCAAAGTGTGGAAAACCTATTCACCTTCTTATGATTTCTAAGACAAGGATAGCTTAGAATATCTTCATTTTTTTTTATGATTATTAGCTCTTATTATTAGGAGTCCAGATTTCTTTCACCTATGTTAACATGAGCATTAACTTATTATGATTTGCATTGAAAAAAAAAAACCACGAGCATTCTTCCAATAAATATTCATTTTGATGGATTTTTACCCTAGATAACTCATGATTTGCATTCCATAACATCAAAATTTCCTAACTAAGATTACAATAGTATGTAACAACAGCAAAAATGACAAAGTGAAGACATTTAATCACCAAAAAAAGGGCTTAAAACCTAGTTTAATAGATGTGCACATTGCTGCTATTTCTTCACTGTTTCTCTTGGTTTTCCTTCAAAAAACCAACTACTACAATCGCTTAAAAGTGTTGTTGACACCATTAATGAACTCTATCACTCCATGGATA
>Ga0325403_1001906_pt1 | contig 18019 bp, 17 predicted proteins | sample PopdelMetagenome_19_FD_205665 | JGI IMG/M metagenome (GOLD analysis project Ga0325403, IMG submission 205665) | Populus deltoides microbial communities from Bellville, Georgia, United States - Xylem-PdKOR-R4 | ecosystem: Host-associated > Plants > Phyllosphere > Stem > Wood/Secondary xylem...
CGGCGACAGCGACGCCATCGTGCCCTTCGAGGTCTCCGGGAAGCGCAGCGCCGAGCTGATCCCCGGCGCGCAGCTGCACGTGGTCGAGGGCGGCCCGCACGGGATCAACGCCTCGCACGCCGAGGAGTTCAACCGCGTGCTGATCGGCTTCCTCGCCGGCTGACCCCTGGCGCAGGACGTCCCGCTCCGCCTGCCGCGCGAGCTGGGACGTCCTGGCGCGGGCCCGAGCGGGACCGCGCCACCGTCGCGGACGTCCCGCAGGCCTCGGCGGACTGCGGGCTCGCCTCCGAGCTGGCCGGCCCCGGGGTCAGGTCAGCAGACCCGACCGGTAGGCCCACACGACCGTCTGCAGGCGGTCGCGGGTGCCGAGCTTGGTCATGACCCGCGTCAGGTGCGACTTCACCGTGGCCGTCTCGATGACCAGCCGGGCCGCGACCTCCTCGTTCGACAGCCCCTCGCCGAGCAGGCGCACGACCTCGAGCTCGCGAGGGGTCAGGTCGTGCTCCGGCGGCGGGGGCGCGGCCCGGCGACGGGTGAACTCCGCGATGACCCGCCGGGTGGTGGCGGAGTCGATGGCCCCCCGCCCCGCCGCCAGGGCGCGCACCGCGCCGATGACCTCGGCGGGGTCGGCGTCCTTCAGCACGAACCCGCTCGCACCGGCCTCCAGGGCGCCGAAGACGTGCTCGTCCAGGTCGAAGGTGGTCATCACGAGCACGGGAGGAGCTCCCTCGGCGGCGGTGATGGCCCGTGTCGCCGCGAGGCCGTCGCCACCCGGCATCCGGACGTCCATGACGACGACGTCGGGCCGCTCCCGCGCCACGACGCCCACGGCCTCGCGGCCGTCGGCGGCCTCACCGACGACGGTGAGGTCGCCCTCCGACTCGAAGACCACCCGGAACCCGGCGCGCACGACGGCCTGGTCGTCGACCACGACCAGGCGGATCACCGCCCGACCTCCAGGTCGACCTCGAGCTCGACCCGCCAGGTCCGGTGAGCCGTCGGCCCCACGCGCAGGCGACCGCGGACGAGGTCAGCGCGCTCGCGCATCCCCGTCAGCCCGAACCCGGTGCCCCGCCCCGTGACGGCACCGGAGGTGGTCGGGTGCCGCACCTCGTTCTCGACCTCCAGCAGCACGCTCTCCGGGGAGGTGGTCACCGCCAGCACCACCTCGGCGCCCGGGGCGTGGCGCCGCGCGTTCGCCAGCGCCTCCTGCGCGGTGCGGTACACGGCGACGTCGGCCAGAGGGGGCAGCACCACCTCGGGGCCGTTCCACCGGACCCGGACGTCGTCACCGGCGGCCCGAGCGGCCTCCACCAAGGCGGGCAGCTCCGCCAGCCCGGGGACGGGAGCGCCGTCGTCGTCCTGCGCGCCGGCGACACCGCCGCCGGCGCGGAGCACGCCGACGACCGAGCGCATGTCGCGCAGCGTCGCGCGGCCCTGCTCGCGCAGGTCTCGGATGGTCTGCTTGGCCCGCTCGGGGTCGGCGTCCACCAGGCGCTCCGCGGCGCTGGCCTGCACGACCAGCCCCGAGAGGTGGTGGGCGGCGACGTCGTGCAGCTCCCTCGCCATCCGCGTGCGCTCCTCGGCCACCGCCGAGCGCGCCAGCGCGGCCTGGCGGTCCGCCGCCGCCGTCGCCGCGGACAGCTCGGAGCGCTGGTGCGCCCGCCGCAGGGCGACGAAGGCGCCGACCGCGGCGGCTGCCGCGGTGGTGACCGCGGCGCCCGCCGTCGTCAGGAGCACCGCGCTGACCCCGGCCGCTGCGACCAGCGGACCGGTGGCCTGGAGCGCCACGGACGCAGCGACCGCGCCCACCAGCCGTCGAGCCGGCAGGAGCGAGCCTGCCGTGTACGCAGCCACCAGCAGGCCCGCGCCCTGGACGCTCGTGTCGGCGGGCACCACGGCCAGCACCCCCGCCTGCAACACCGAGACCGCCAGCAGGACGACGACGGGCCTGCGGTGGCGCAGCACCAGCAGCAGGCACTGCGCCACCGCCAGCGCGACGACGGCCGCGAGCAGCGGGTGGCTGACCTCGACGCCCTCGCTGCGCGCCACCGGGCCGAGGAGCACCAGGAGCAGCACCGCGCTCACCGCAGCCCAGACCAGGGCCGTCACCGAGTCGCGGTGCTCGGCCCTGGCCCGGAGGGAGGCGGTCACGGTCACACCGCCGAGGATGACGGCTGCGGGGCCGCGGCGCCGAACGGGGAGCGCGTGCGGGGCAGCCCCAGGCGCCCCCGGGTGAGGACGATGACGGCGGCCGCTGCCACCGCGGCGCCGCCGAGCAGCCAGGTCTGCAGCTCGTCGCCACCGACGCCGGGGAACATCGTCGCCCAGAACACCGTCACGGTGTTGTTCAGGCTGACGTGGAAGAGCATGACGATCGGCAGGCTCTGACCGGTCCGGTTGAACAGCCACACGACCACCACGTTGAACAGCGCGCTGAACGCGACGAACACGGCCACGGCGAGCCACGTCACGTCGGGCCAGGACCCCCACTCGGTGAGGAAGAGGGGCAGGTGCCACACGCCCCACAGCGGCCCGAGCACGGCGGCGGCGCCGAGGGGGCCGAAGCGGGCCTGCAGCAGGGGCAGGGCGAAGTCTCGCCAGCCGGGCTCCTCCGCCAGGCCGGTGGTGAGCACCTGCAGCAGCAGGAAGGGGAGGTAGGAGACGACCACCAGCAGGCCCGGTGCTCGGACGTCGCCTCCAGCAGCGACCGTGCCGAGCCCGAGGACGGCGGTGGGCACGGCGAGCAGGGCGACGGCGTACCAGCGGGGTGCCACGCGCCAGCGCAGCAACCGGCCCACCCAGACGCGGAGCCCTGCGCGGCCGGTCGTGAGGGCGGTGACGACGAAGGCCGCCCCGAGCGGGCCGAGGTAGGCGCCGGGGAGCATCCCCGTGAGCTGGGTGGTGCCCAGCACCGAGGGGAAGGAGACGTCGAGCACGCCGAGCCCGTCGCGGGACAGGATCCACGGCGTCCACGCCACCCAGCTGAGGCCGAGGGCGAGGGTGAAGAAGGCGACGATCGGGTGGTTGCGGACCAGCGACACCGGTCCTGGTGCGGCGGTGTCCCGCTGCCTGTCGATGACGGTCACGGTGAGTCCCTTCCGTGGTCGCGGACCCCGGTGATGAGGTCGACACCGACGCTAGGAACGGGCGGGCCGCGGCCTCGACGTGCGCAGGTCGGCACTCCACCTGCGACCTGGGTCGCAGGTGGGCGCCTCGGCGCCGGACCGGCGCCGTCGGGACGTGCGGTGTTGCCGCTGCTCGTGGACCCGCTCGTCGGAGCAGGGCGGCGAGGGGGTGGAACGGACGCGCGCCTGTGAACGGACGAGCTGGCCGGTACGCCAGGAACGGGCAACCACACGTCACTGACCGGTACAGATGTCACCACGTACCCGTTCAGCTGCAGATCCGCCGTCGGCACCCGTCAGCCGGTGACGGGTGGAACGACCCCGTCGAGGACGACCTGAGGGCAGCGGGACGACGACGAGCGTTCGGAGCGAGAACAGGTGCACGTGAGCCACTGGGTTCGTCAGCAGCGACGGTCGGCCCCGGGACTGAGGCCGACGAGAAGGTCCCCAGCGCGCACTGTCGCGCCACCGCGCCCAGCACTCACCCTCGCGGTCTTCCCCCGCCCAAGACCCAGGCGTCTCGAGCAGGAGAGCTGTCGCTCGTGGAGGCCGCCGGAGGCGCCAGCCGCCGAGGGGACGCCCTCTGATGACCGCCGTGGACAGACCCCCACCCGCCAGCGCGATGGGCGCCCTCGCCGATGAGTCTGCCTCCCACCACTGGTCGTCGACATCGTCGGAGGCAGAGCAGACGGAGGACGGACAGCATGCGCAAGGTGGTCGCCTACGAGCTGCTCTCGCTGGACGGGGTGGCTGAGGAACCCAGCGACTGGATGCACGACGTCGACGATGAGGTCTTCACCAACCTGGCGACGGTCATCTCCACCCAGGACCTGGTGCTCTTGGGCCGGGGCACCTATGAGCACTGGGCCGGCTACTGGCCCACCTCCGACGTCCAGCCCTTCGCGGACTTCATCAACACCACGGACAAGCACGTGGTCACCAGCCGGGACCTGGAGCCGCACTGGCAGCGCAGCGCCCCCGTCGTCGGTGACGCCCTGGAGCACGTGGCCCGCTTGCGCGACGGCGGTGGAGGCGACGTCGGTGTGCACGGCAGCATCCAGCTGGTGCGCTCTCTGCTGGGCGCTGGGCTGGTGGACGAGCTCCGGTTGGTGGTCGCTGCCAGCGTCGCCGGGAGCGGGCGTCGGCTGCTGGAGGAGCCGATGCCGCCGAGCCGCTGGCGTCTGGTCAACGGTCGCTCCAGTCCTTCGGGGGCGCTGCTGCTGCACTACGCACGGCTGACCGGCTGATGATCCGCAGCGGCACGCTCCCGCACGAGGATCCCTCGTGACACTCGATCACGACCGGGGGCGGTGACGGCTCCGAGAGCCTCGAGCATGCCGGTCACCGGTCGCGGATCAGCAGTGCCGCCCGCGAGGCATCATCGAGGCGTGGTCGTGCACCGTCCCCCCCTGTGGCAGCGGCTGTCGTGCACGGCTGTCCCCGTCTTCGTGATCCTGCCGCTGATCGCCCAGGCCTGGACCGACGGCGGCTGGCCGCTGGCGTGGACGGTGCTGGGCACCGTCGTGCTGGTCGCTCTGCTCGTGCACTCGTGGCAGCTGCGTGTGGTGACGGGGCCCGGCGTCGTCGTCGTCAACTGGTTCCGCACCCACCGCTTGGACTGGCGCGAGGTCAAGCGGTTCACGGCCGAGAGCGGCGGGGTCGAGGTGGAGCTGGTGGACGGGCGCAGCATCGGGGTGGCGGTCTTCGCCACCACCGTCGGGGCGTCATCGTGGCTGGTGCGCCGCAACGAGCGTGCTGCGGAGCAGCTGCAGCGAGCACGCCGCCGCCACCGTGACAACGCCCGCCCCGGCCGCTCCCGCTGACGTCCGCGGCCACCCAGCGCCAGGCCCTGGCGGCGCCGTTCATGCTGCTCGGCACTCACGAGCAGGTCGCCGAACAGATGAGGAGTCAGGCGGTGCGGGGGTGTCGCCGGCGATGTCGTGCGGGGGCGGCCGTCGCTGACGTCGTCGGCGTGCTGAGACTGCTCGGCGAGTGAGGTAGCTGCGGTCGACGAGACCGCCGTTGGTGACTGAGCAGCTGGCTAGGACGGGGATCCCCTGCGGCACGCTCCCGCACACCGACTCCTCTCGGAAGTGATCGCCACCAGCGTCAGCGCCGGCCGGAACGGGCTCAGGCGCATCGCCGAGCGGTCTTCTACTGCTCCGCGCCATCGAGGGGCGCTCCGGTGTCGACGACAACGAGCCCACCGCGACTGCGGCGAAGCCGAACACGATGGCCAGGACCACGACCCGAGCCGCTCTGGCCACCGCCGACGGGCAGATGCACTCGTCCATGCACAGCTGGCACCCACACGTCGGCCACCGCTGGCCCGGGAGGTGCTGGTACGAGTCCGGGTGCCGGCGGAGGGCTCAGGGTGCAGCGGAGTCACCACGGCAGCGTGCGCCCGCGAAGGCACCCGCCACCACGGTCCTGCCGACACCCAGACACCCCCACACTCGGATGCCCGCTGCCCGGCCGCGCTCACACGACGCTGGGACCGGCCTGCTCCCGGCGCGCGACCCGGCGCCAGAGCCGGTGCTGGACCCACAGGGTCAGCACGCCGGCGACCAGGATGCCCAGCAGGTCGAGCAGCAACTGCTCGACCGAGGTCCACGCCTGGTCCATCAGCACCCCACGCTCGGTCGCTCCTGCGCGCACGGCGCAGGCGGCTGCCACCGCGGCGTCACCCGCCGCGGGGATCGTGGTCACCGACACCAGCACCCCCACCACGGCCCCGGACTCGGCTGAGGTCAGAGCGAGCATCCCCGCGATGCCGGCGAGGAAGGCCACGACGAAGGACAGCGCGTCAGGGTTGTAGATGAACCCCGTCTGAGGACGGTCCTGGGTGAGCATGCCCGCTGATCAACCCGAGAGCGTCCAGCAGCCACGTGGAGACCACGGTGGCGAGGATGCCGACGCTGAACCCGACCACCAGCGCCGTTGCACTGCGGAGCAGCTGGTGCCGGCGCCGCAGCACCACAGCCGCGCAGACACCGACCAGGACCCCGTACTCCGGGCCCACGATCATCGCGCCGATGACGAGGACGGCCGAGTCGGTGAGCACGGCCAGTCCAGCAAGGACCGTGGCGACGGCGAAGAAGACCAGGTGGGAGGCCGACACCGCCGACTCCTCACGGGTGCGAGCCGTCAGGTCCTCCCAGACCAGGGCGTCACTGCCGTGGCCCGGTGCGGCGCGCTCGGCCTCCTCGGCGGCCCGGGACAACGACAGGGCCACGTTCTCGACGGCGATGGAGCCGTCCTCGGCGACACGCATCTCGCGCAGCCGGCCCAGGACCGCGTCGGCGCCTTCCCGGGCGACGTCGACCAAGACGAGGTCACCCTCGGGACGCCGGGCTGCGCCGGGCAGGACGACGACGTTGCTGCACGCCCTGTCCGCTGTCACGAGGGCGACGACGTCCTCGCTGAGCTCAGGTGGGGACACGATCCGCAGGTGCAGCACACCTCGACCGCAGGTGCACGCACGTCAGAGCCAGTCAGGAACGTGCGGTCAACGGCTCGGAGTCCAGCCCCCCGATCCGGATGGTCCCGTGGAGGACCTGACCAGCTGGAGAACCTGACCAGCGCCTCCTCAAGCCAGGACGGTAGGTGCGCTCGTCTCGGCGAGCTCGCTGAGCCTGGCCAGCGCGCGATCCCAGGCGATGAGCATGTCGTCGTAGTACTTCTCACCCATGGGTGCGGACACATCCAGACGGGTGCCCTCGCCGTTCGCCGTGAGCCGGTAGGTCTCCTTGGCACCGCGGTAGTCCCGTGCCGCCTCGCTGTCGGTGTCGTCCTCGCCTGCGAGGACGAGACCGTCGTACTCGATGTCGAGCAGTTCCGGGCAGCGGCTGGTGACGATGTGACCCAGCATCCCTTCGCCGGAGGGTCCCAAGAAGCGGACGGGGCTGCCCTCCTGCCAATCGGTCTCGGCGTAGGACCCCTCCATGAAGGCGGCCGTCCACTGCCGGTAGGTGGCGTCCTCCCACAGCACCCGCCACACGCGCTCCGGCGGGGCGGCGATGTCGACGCTCTTCTCGATCGTTCGGGTTCCCATGAAGGCCTCCTGCTCAAGGGGTGGGTCACTCGGTAGACCGCCCCTGAGTCCGCGAGTCATCGCTGACGGTCGCGCGAGTGGCAGACCGGAGGTCATCGTGCAGCCCCGGGGGCCCGCCGACCACCGACTCGTGATGGCCGCGACCTTCCGCAGAGGGGTGTCGGACTCCCGCACGAGGATCCGCAGCGACAGGCTCCCGCACGACCATCCCGTGCAGAAGATGATCGCGACCACCGGCGCAGAGAACCGTGAGGGCCTCATGCGCGCCGGTCACCGGTCCTCGAGCGGATGCTCCTCAAGACCGATCGGCATGTGCGACCGCCCACATCAGGCGCCCCTGCGCCCGCCTGCTCCTCCTCCAGCTGCAGCGAGGCGCCCTCGAGCACGACCCGCCAGCGATGCTCCTGCGCCGCCCAGGCGTTCCCTCGCTGCACCCCGGCCGCCGCCCACGCGCACCCCCGCGGGAGCCACACCCCTCGCACCTCCTCAGCCACAGCGGAGGCCTGATCACCGGGTAGCGCCGCCCAGCGCATCAGCAGCAGCCGGGAACGCGGCACCACGGCGGAGAAGCAGCCTGGGGCGGCGTCGACGCAGGAGCAGACGTCGAAGATCGTCTGCGCCTTCGTGGGGCGGGTAGGTCCGGCCGCCCGAGGGACAGCGTCCGAACCCGGCGGCCAGCTCCTCGCAGGGCCACCGCGATCTCGTCGCGACCCAGCACGAAGGACCAGCCGCGCGGTAGGCGGTCCCGCCGGTACTGCTCCCACGGCTCCTCGGGATCCATGTAGCGACCGCAGCCATCACTGATCGCCTGTCCGGTCAGCGGTCCGCACACGAGATGGCGCCACCAGGCGCCGCGTCGGCCACGGGAGAGCGTCAGGACGGTGCAGGCACGCCTGGGGCGTGCCGGTGCTGCCGAGACGCTCGACACCTGCTCGCACCTCTGGCCCGACGGCGACGACCGCAGGAGGCAGGCGGTGGACGAGGTGCTGCTCCTCCCCAGGACGAAGAGGCGTGCGGCCGAGCGACAGCGGTGAGCAGTGAGGGCGAGCCGGTGACCCGCGGAGGTTCCTCCGCAGGTCACCGGCGGTCGTACGAGCGAGCTGGCCTGTACGCCGGGTCCTGTCCCCGCCACCGGCGGACCGGTGGCGGTGTGCGGCCATCCATCTCGGGACGGCGTCACCGCCGTCCTCGTCGCTCCCGTCCCGCGTGGGGCCGGTCGCAGTCGCGGCCTACCCGGGAGCTCGGGCGGGCAGCCCTCGAGCGCTCCCTGTCTGGCCTTGCTCCGGGTGGGGTTTGCCGAGCCACCCCCGTCACCGGGGGTGCTGGTGGTCTCTTGCACCACCGTTTCACCCTTGCCCCGCTCCCCGGCCGGAGCCGGAGGTGCGTGGCGGTCTGTTCTCTGTGGCACTTTCCCGCGGGTCGCCCCGGGTGGGTGTTGCCCACCACCCCGCCCTGTGGAGCCCGGACGTTCCTCGGCGGACGCCCCCTCGCGAGGGCCCCCGACGCGGCCGCCCGGCCAGCTCGTCCGCGCCGGAGAGCCTACCGCGCGCGGTCGCGGGGGCGGCGCCGCTCCCGACCGCTGCCGGCGCCCCGCGCCTCGGCCACGACGGCCGCCGGAGGTGGGCGGGCGGCACGGGCACCGTCCTGCGCGTGCGGCCCGGTCCGGTCCAGGCGGATGACCTAGTGTTCGCGGCCGTGCTCGTGCTGCTGCCGCCCTCCGAGCGCAAGCTCCCCGCCCCCGTGCGAAGGGGGAGCTCCCCGGTCGACCTCGGCTCCCTGACCTGGCCGGAGCTGGCACCGGCGCGCGAGCGCGTGCTCGACGCCGCGGCGGCCCTCGCGGACGACCCGGCCGCCGTCGGCGCCGGTCCGTCCCTGGCCGAGGAGGTGGCCCGCAACGGCAGGTGGCGCAGCGAGCCGGCCCACCCCGCGTCGCGCGTCTTCACCGGCGTCCTCTTCGAGGCGCTGGGTCTCGCCTCGCTCCCCCCGGCGGCGGCCCGCCGCGCCGCCGAGCGGGTGCTCGTCGTCTCGGCCGCCTACGGGGCGCTGGCCCCGCACGACGCCGTCCCGGCCCACCGGCTCTCCATGGGCACCGACCTGCCGGGCGTCGGCCCCCTGGCCACCCACTGGCGCGAGCACCTGACCCCGCTGCTGGAGGGCCGCGCCGCCGAGCCCGGCCAGGTGGTCCTCGACTGCCGCTCGGCGGCCTACGCCGCGGCCTGGCGCCCCTCGCACTCGGCGGCGGAGCGCGTCGTGGCCGTGAGGGTCTTCCGCGAGGTCGACGGGCCCGACGGCCCGGTCCGCAGCGTCGTCAGCCACGACGCCAAGCGCACCCGCGGTGAGCTCGCCCGCCACCTGCTGCTGCGACGCCGCCGCGAGCCCGACTCCCCCGAGGCGCTCGCGTCCGCCGCGGCCGAGGCCTTCGAGGTGGAGCTCTCCCCCGCCGCGCCCGGGAGGGTGCGCCAGCTCGACGTCGTGCTGCGCCGCGCCTGCGCCGGGAGCGCCGGGAGCGCCGCGTGAGCCCCGCCGCCCGGGAGGCGCGCTCGTGGGCGCGCCCGTGGCGCTGGCTGCCCGAGGGGACCCTGGTGCCCCTGGTCGCCGTGCTCGCCTCGGCCGTCGTGCTCGCCACCGGTGCCCTGTCCCTCGACGCGGCCGGTGGGCTGCTCGCCCGCACGTGGTCGGTGCTGGTGTTCCTGCTCGCCGCCGCCGTGGTCGCCTCCCTGGCGGGCGTCGCCGGCGTCTTCGAGGTGGCCGCGGTCTGGGCCGCCCGCCACGGCGGGGGCCGCACCTGGCGGCTGTGGCTGCTCGTGGTGGCGATCGCCACGGCCGCGACGGTGGCCCTCAGCCTCGACACCACCGCCGTGCTGCTCACGCCCGTGGTGCTGGCGCTCGCCCGGCGCGCCCGGATGCCCGCGGGCGCCGCCGCGCTGCTCGCCCTCACCTGCGCCTGGCTCGCCAACACGGCCTCGCTGCTGCTGCCCGTCTCCAACCTCACCAACCTGCTCGCGCTCGACGCGCTGGAGGGAGGTCCCGCGGGCGGTGGGGTCCTCGCCTTCGCGGCCCTCACCTGGCGCCCGGCGCTGGCCTCGGTGCTCGCGACCGCCGTGGTGCTGGCGCTCCTGCACCTGCCGGCCCTGCGCACCCGCTACGACCAGCCCGGTCCCGCCGAGGTGGCGGACCCGGTGCTGCTGCGGGTCGCGGCGGCCGTCGTCGTCCTGGTGCTCCCGGCCCTGGCGGTGGGGCTCGAGCCCTGGGCCGTCGCCAGCGCCGCGGCGCTGGTGCTCGTGGCGGCCACCGCCTGGAGGCGACGCGACGCCCTCCGGTGGGACCTGGTGCCGCTGCCGCTGGCCGTCTCGGTGCTGGGGCTGTTCGTGGCGGTCGAGGCGCTCAACCAGCACGGCCTGACCCCGGCGCTGGCCGCCGTGGCCGGCACCGGGGACTCGTTCGGCGCCCTGCTCCGCCTGGCCGCCACCTCGGCGGCCGCGGCGAACGCCGTCGACAACCTGCCCGCCTACCTTGCGCTGCAGCCCCTGCTCGACCCGGCCGACCCGCTGCGCACGGCCGCGGTGCTCGTCGGGGTGAACGCCGGGCCCCTCCTCACCCCGTGGGGGTCGCTGGCCGTGCTCCTGTGGGCCCGCGCGTGCCGCGCCGAGGGCGTGCCGGTGCGGTGGGGCCGCTTCGCCCTGAAGGGGCTCGTGCTGGTGCCGGTCGTGCTGGTGGCGGCGGTCGCGGCGCTCGCCCTGTGAGCGCCCCGGCCGACGTCGGTCAGGACTGCCGCCAGGGCAGGCCCTCGGCCCGCCAGCCGCGAGCGCCCCGGTGGCCGTGGGCGTCGAGGTCGCCCTCGAAGCCGTCGAGGACGTTGTGGGTGCGCTCCCACCCCGCCCGGGCAGCGGCCTCGGCCGCGGCGAGCGAGCGGTGCCCCGAGCGGCACGTGAACAGCACGGGGACGTCGCGCGGGGCCGCGGCCTCCAGCTCGGCCAGGAAGCGCTGGTTGTGCGCGCCGTCGGGGAAGCTCGTCCACTCCACCGGCACCACGCGCCGCCCGAGCGGCGACAGGTCGGGCAGGCCGACGAAGACCCACTCGGCGCGGGTGCGGACGTCGACCAGCACGGCCGAGGGGTCGGCGGCGAGCAGCTCCCAGGCCTCGCGCGGGGTCAGGTCCGCGGGGTCCGCCGTCATCGGCGCAGCTCGGGCTCGGTCGCGACGCGCACGATGATGCGGTCGCACTCCTCGCACTGGACCACGTCGTCGGGTGCGGCGGAGGCCACGCGCGAGCGGAACGTGCCGGTCAGGGGCATCCGGCAGCCGCCGCAGGCGTCGCCGGCGAGCGCGGCGGCGCCCAGGCCGTCCTGGCGGGCGCGGACCCGCTCGTAGAGCTCGACGAGCCCGGCGTCGAGGCTGCTGACGGCGCCGGCGCGCTGGGCTCCGACCTGCTCGTGCTCCTGGCGCGCGGCCTGCAGCGCGGTGTCGCGGGCGGCGACGAGCCTCGCGCGGTCGGCGGCGACGGCGCCGGCGCGCTCCTCGGCGCGCTCGACGGCCTCGGCCGCGGACTCCTGGCGCTCCATGACCTCCAGCTGCGCGTCCTCCAGGGAGCGCAGGCGCCGGGTGAGGGCCTCGGCCTCGGCGAGCAGCTGCTGGAGCTCCTTCGCGGCGGCGCCGCCGGCGGCCAGCCGCGCCGAGGTGCGCTCGGCGCGGGCGCGGACCTGCTCCACCTCGGTGTCGGCGCGCACCGCCTCGCGCTCGACGTCGGAGGCGACCGTGCGGGCGGCGGTGAGCTCGTCGCGCAGGGTGCGCTCGGTGCGGTCGAGCTCGGTGATGGCGGCGTGCTCGGGCAGGCTGCGGGCGCGGTGGGCGATCTGGGCCAGGCGGGTGTCGAGGGCCTGGACGTCGAGCAGCCGGCGCTGGTGGGCCGCCGGGGCGCTGGTGGCGCTCATCGGGTGGTGGTGGGGGTCGGGGACGGCACGTGGAAGCTCCAGGGGTCGCTGCGGAGGGTGCTGACGGAGGTGGTGACCGCGTGGCCCTGCTCGGCGAGGGCTGCGACCAGGCGCTCGGCGGCGCCGTGCAGCCACGGCCACTCGCTGGCCCAGTGCGACACCTCGACCAGGGCGGCGCCGGGGTCGAGCTCGCGGGCCTCCTGCGCGGGGTGGTGGCGCAGGTCGGCGGTGACGTAGGCGTCGACGCCGGCGGCGCGGACGTGCTCGAACAGGGAGTCGCCGGCGCCGCCGCACACGGCGACGCGCTCGACGCGGGCGTCGGGGTCGCCGGCCACGCGGACGCCGCCGGCGGTCCCGGGCAGCGCCGCGGCGACCTGCTCGGCGAAGGCGCGCAGCGCCAGCGGCCGCTCGAGGCGGCCGGTGCGTCCCAGGCCGAGGGAGGGGTCCGCCGGAGAGGGGACCAGGGGCTCGAGGTCGACCAGCCCGATGACGCGGGCGAGGGCGTCGGAGACCCCGGGGCGGGCGGAGTCGGCGTTGGTGTGTGCGGTCAGCAGGGCGGTGCCGCCGCGGACCAGACGGTGCACCGCGCGGCCCTTGGGCGTGGTGGCGGCGACGGAGGAGACCCCGCGCAGCAGCAGCGGGTGGTGGGCGACGACGAGGTCGTAGGAGCCCTCGAGGGCCTCGGTGACCACCTCGTCGGTGGGGTCGACCGCCAGGAGGACCCGCTCGACGGGGGCGTCCGGGTCTCCGCAGACGAGACCGGGGCGGTCCCACCCCTCGGCGGTGCCGCTCGGGTAGAGGTGCTCCAGGACCGCCACGACCCGGGCCAGCGAGGGGGTGCTCACCCGGCCGAGGGTAGCGGCGCGCCGACGGGGGTCGGGGTGCCTCGTGGGCCCGGCCGGGTTCGAACCGACGACGTCCGCGGTGTAAGCGCGGTGCTCTACCAGCTGAGCTACGGGCCCTGGTGCCGCGGGGCCGCCGCGGGTCGCGGTGCGCCCCGGCGGGCGCGGGGGGTCAGCGGCGACCGCGGCCGCTGACCAGGCGGATCGCCGTCCAGTCGGGCGAGGGCTTCACCGTCGACGTGGTGAACAGGCCGGCGGTGGGCGCCGCGTCCTCGACGTCGGAGGGCCGCACGTGCCCGGCGCTCCCGGACTTCGGGGTGAGGAGCCAGACCACGCCGTCGTCGGCGAGGGAGACCAGGGAGTCGACCAGGGCGTCGACCAGGTCGCCGTCGCCCTCGCGCCACCACAGCAGCACGGCGTCGACGACGTCGACGTCGTCCTCGTCCAGCAGCTCGGCCCCCGTGAGGTCGGCGACCTCGTCGCGCAGGTCGTGGTCGACGTCGTCGTCGTAGCCCCGCTCCTGGACCGCCTGTCCGGGCTGCAGCCCGAGCCGCGCCGCCCCTCCAGGAGCCTCCGCCCCCGCCGTCTGGCTCACCGTCGTCCTCCTGTGCGTCCGTCCGTGCGTCCGCGTCGCGCTCTCGTCTGCCCTGTCCTGCCCGCCACTCGTCGTGACCGCCCGTCTCCGGGCCGCGGCGGCCCGAACGCTACCGCGTCGCTCGCCGGTCGGGCCGCGCCGAGCAGGCGTAGCGTGGACGGATGCGCCGCTCCAGCCCGCGCTCACCCGTCCTCCGCCTCGACACCGCCACCGGCACCGCGGTGCGCCGGCCCGACTCGCTGGCGGCCGAGGAGCCGCTCGAGGTCCGGGTCCGCGCGCTGTCGGAGCCGGAGGCCGCGCCGGTGGTCGTGACGATGCGCACCCCCGGCGAGGACGTCGACCTCGCGCTGGGCTTCCTGCTCACCGAGGGGCTCCTCGCCAGCGCCGACGACGTCGCCGCCGTCGTGCACTGCGGCGACCCCGACCCGGCCGACCCCGACGGTCTGTCGTCGATGAACGTGCTGCAGGTCACGCTGGCACCCGGGGTCCCGGCGCCGGACCTGGAGGGGCGGCGCACCTTCGGCATGACCTCGGCGTGCGGGGTGTGCGGCTCGGCGAGCATCGACGCCGTCTCGCGGCGCAGCCGCTACGACCTCTCCGGAGACGGCGTGGTGGTCGACGCCGAGGTGCTCACCTCCCTGCCCGACCGCCTCCGGTCGGCCCAGCGGATCTTCGACAGGACCGGCGGGCTGCACGCCGCGGGCCTGTTCACCGCCGACGGCGAGCTGCTGGCCGTCGCGGAGGACGTCGGGCGCCACAACGCCGTCGACAAGGTGCTGGGGCGCGCAGCCCGCGAGCGCCTGGGCGGGGGCTGGCCGCTGCGCGGCTCGGTGCTCCAGGTCAGCGGCCGGGCCTCCTTCGAGCTGGCGCAGAAGGCCTGGTGCGCGGGGGTGCCGGTGCTGTCCGCGGTCTCGGCCCCGTCGTCGCTGGCGGTCGAGCTGGCGAGGACGGCGGGGATGACGCTGGCGGGCTTCGTGAGGGCTCCGCGGCTGAACGTCTACTCCGGGGAGCACCGGGTGCGCCTGGCGCCGCCGGCGGAGGCGGTCCCGGTGGTCGCCCCGGTCGCGACCCCGGTGGCGGCCCCGGTGGCGGTCCGACCCCTGCCGGGATGACCGGGAGGTGAAGTCGCGCGGGCGGCCAGGCAGGATGGGGCTGCCCCACGCGGCACCGCCGGCGCGCCACCTCGCTGCCGGCGGACGACGAGGGCCCGCGGCGCCACCCGCCGCGGGTGACGACGAGCGATGCGGAGACCAACGTGGCACCACGCGACGAGGTCACGGAGCTGGGAGCCCTGACGGGCCCGCTGCACCAGACCGACGCCGACCCCGAGGAGACCGGCGAGTGGCTGGGGTCCGTCGACGGCCTGGTCGACGCCCGCGGCGGTGACCGCGCCTCCTTCGTCCTGCGCAGCGCCCTGGTGCGCGCGCGCGAGCTCGGCTCGCCCGTCCCGGGCCTGATCTCGACCGACTACGTCAACACCATCCCGCCGCAGGAGGAGCCCGAGTTCCCCGGCGACGAGGACGTCGAGCGCCGCTACCGGGCGTGGAACCGCTGGAACGCGGCCGTGATGGTGCACCGCGCCCAGCGCCCCGGCATCGGCGTCGGCGGCCACATCTCCACCTACGCCTCCTCGGCGACGCTGTACGAGGTCGGCTTCAACCACTTCTGGCGCGGCCCGGACCACCCCGGCGGCGGTGACCACGTCTTCATCCAGGGCCACGCCTCCCCCGGCACCTACGCCCGCGCCTTCCTCGAGGGCCGCCTGTCCGAGGCCGACCTCGACGGCTTCCGCCAGGAGCTGACGGCCCCGGGCCGCGGCATCCCCAGCTACCCGCACCCGCGCCTGATGAAGGGCTTCTGGGAGTTCCCGACGGTCTCCATGGGCCTGGGCCCGGCCAACGCGATCTACCAGGCGCAGTTCGACAGGTACCTGCACAACCGCGGCATCAAGGACACCTCCGACCAGCACACCTGGGCGTTCCTGGGCGACGGCGAGATGGACGAGCCCGAGAGCCGCGGCCTGCTGCAGCTGGCCGGGTACGAGGGCCTCGACAACCTGACCTTCGTGGTCAACTGCAACCTGCAGCGCCTCGACGGGCCGGTCCGCGGCAACCACAAGATCATCCAGGAGCTGGAGTCCTTCTTCCTGGGCGCCGGCTGGAACGTGGTCAAGGCCGTCTGGGGCCGCGAGTGGGACCCGCTGCTCGCCAAGGACACCGAGGGCGCGCTCGTCGGGCTGATGAACACCACCCTCGACGGCGACTACCAGACCTACCGCGCCGAGGACGGCGCCTTCATCCGCGAGCACTTCTTCGGGCGCGACCCGCGCACCGCGAAGATCGTCGAGGGCATGTCCGACGACCAGATCTGGTCGCTCAAGCGCGGCGGGCACGACTACCGCAAGGTCTACGCGGCCTACAAGGCGGCGACGGCCCGGAACGGCAAGCCGACCGTCGTCCTGGCCAAGACCATCAAGGGCTACGGGCTGGGCAAGCACTTCGCGGGCCGCAACGCCACGCACCAGATGAAGAAGATGACGCTGGACGACCTCAAGGCGTTCCGCGACGGCCTGAGGATCCCGGTCACGGACGCCCAGCTCGAGGCCGACCCGTACCGCCCGCCGTACTACCACCCCGGGGCCGACGCGCCGGAGATCCAGTACCTGCAGGAGCGCCGCCGCGAGCTCGGCGGGTACGTCCCCTCGCGCCGCACGACCTCGAAGCCGATGTCCCTGCCCGGCGACTCGGCCTACACGGTCATGAAGCGCGGTTCCGGCAAGCAGCAGATCGCCACCACGATGGCGTTCGTCCGGCTGCTGAAGGACCTCATGCGCGACAAGGAGTTCGGGCCCCGCGTGGTCCCGATCATCCCCGACGAGGCCCGCACCTTCGGGATGGACTCGTTCTTCCCGACGGCCAAGATCTACAACCCGGAGGGCCAGCAGTACACCTCCGTCGACCGCGAGCTGATGCTCGCCTACAAGGAGTCGACCTCCGGGCAGATCCTGCACCTGGGCATCAACGAGGCCGGCTCCGCGGCGGCGTTCCAGGCGGCGGCGACCTCGTACGCCACCCACGGCGAGCCGATGCTGCCGGTCTACATCTTCTACTCGATGTTCGGCTTCCAGCGGACCGGCGACGCCTTCTGGGCCACCGCCGACCAGATGGGCCGCGGCTTCCTCCTGGGCGCCACGGCGGGCCGCACCACGCTGACGGGCGAGGGCCTCCAGCACGCCGACGGGCACTCCCTGCTGCTGGCGTCGACCAACCCGGCCGTCGTCGCCTACGACCCGGCGTACGCCTACGAGATCGGGCACATCGTCCGCGACGGCCTGGACCGGATGTACGGCCCGGGCTCGACCGACGTCCAGGACGGCGAGTCCGACCGCAGGAACCTCGGCCAGGTCGGCCTGCGCGACCCGAACGTCTTCTACTACCTGACGGTCTACAACGAGCCGATGGTCCAGCCCGCCGAGCCCGACGGCGTCGACATCGAGGGCATCGTCAGGGGGATGCACAAGATCGCCGAGGCGCCCGCCGGTGACGACGGCGCGCCGCGCGTCCAGCTGATGGCCTCCGGGGTCGGGGTGCCGTGGGCCCTCGAGGCGCAGGAGCTGCTGGCCGAGGACTTCGGCGTCCTCGCCGACGTCTGGTCGGTCACCAGCTGGAACGAGCTGCGCCGCGACGGCCTCGCCTGCGACGAGGAGGCGTTCATGAACCCCTCCGCCGAGCCGCCGGTGCCCTTCGTGGCGAAGCAGCTCGAGGGCTCCCGGGGTCCGGTGATCGCCGTGTCCGACTGGATGCGGGCCGTGCCCGACATGGTCCGCCAGTGGGTGCCGAACGAGTACGTCTCGCTCGGCACAGACGGGTTCGGCGTCTCCGACACCCGCGCCGCCACCCGCCGCCACTTCCACGTCGACGGGCCCTCGGTCGCCTACCGGGCGCTGCAGGTGCTCGCGCGCCGCGGAGAGGTCGACCGCGGCCTGCCGGCCAAGGCGTTCGAGCAGTACCGCCTCGACGACGTCAGCGCCGGCACCTCCGGCAACGCCGGTGGCGAGGCCTGAGCACCACCCGCCAGCACCGCAGCGCCCCCGTCCCGGACCTCCGGGGCGGGGGCGCTGCCGCTCGCTCCCCGGAGGCGGGAGGGTGCGGACCCCGGCGGTCGGCGGGCCGCGGCCGCGGCCTCCGCGGCCCGGGACACCACCCGGGCGGGCCCCTTGGAGGAGGTCCACAAGCGGTGGGCTCCTAGCCTGTCCCGGTGACCGCTCCCTCCCCCGACGCACCGGTGCCGTCGGGGTCCCCGCAGGAGCAGCGCGAGGCGGTGGGCCGCGCGCTGCAGGCCTCCACGGGGACCCTGTCCGCGGCGGCGCTGGCCCGGCTGGAGGAGACCCACCCGTGGTACCGGGCGCTCGGTCCGCAGGAGCGCTCGTGGGTGGGCCTGGTCGCCCAGGCCGGGATCGCGGCCTTCGT
>Ga0325403_1001907_pt1 | contig 18016 bp, 10 predicted proteins | sample PopdelMetagenome_19_FD_205665 | JGI IMG/M metagenome (GOLD analysis project Ga0325403, IMG submission 205665) | Populus deltoides microbial communities from Bellville, Georgia, United States - Xylem-PdKOR-R4 | ecosystem: Host-associated > Plants > Phyllosphere > Stem > Wood/Secondary xylem...
AAAAAGTTAAAATTTTAGTTATTTTATAAAGGGAGGAGCTGGGAATAACATTTCTTTGCGGGTCGTGCCATGTGATTTACCGGTATTATTAATTACAGGGGCTTAGTAATTATTTTTTAAACTAGAGGAACTATTTAATTCATTATGCAAAGCTATTGGGACTGATTTGTAATCTACTCTTTCTATTTTGTAGACAACCAGGAAAATATTGCATGTTTTAAATATTTTTTCCTCAATTTCGAGTCCCTTTTTAACTATTTTTCAATCCTTGAGTTCTTTTTATTCCATTGATTAAGGTATTCGAGTCAGCTTTTACACTCATACTAGGAATTGTTTTTTTATTATCAAGTTTTAGGTAGACTTCTATACCATATTTTCATTAGCAATAATTTTTTCTTTCTCGTGACCTTTTTATATAAAATCGAGGAAACCTATGAATGGATGACCAAATTTTATATATTACAACATAATTCATCAACCATACTTAGACATATATACAAAAAATAATCAATCGTATCCTCTAGTTTATTTTTATTAAAATTTATGATCACACGTGCAACATATAATAATTTCAATATAAATTAACAAAAATATTTGTTTAAATCAATAAATATGAAATAAAATATATGCTATTGCTAGGGTTTGAATCTAGATAAATTTGGTGACATATAGTGTAGGTGACCATTAATTTCTTTTGATTAAAAGGAGGTACTTTCATCTATTCCTATTGAGACAATTCACATGTAATGATGCATGAGACCATTTCTTTTAATGGAAAGAACTAACGTAGGTGTATATTGGAAAGAAAATAGACTCAAATTAATTGATTGTTGAATTTTAACATAAAAAACAATGTTTAAGCATTGCAAGAATATTTAAAGAAGAAGAAAAAAATTTACGACTTGAACCATAAACCCTGCTGGTCTAATAAAATAATTTTATTTAGTTATATGATAAAAAACAACTATAATAATAGAACAAATCTAAAAAGAAAAGGAAATGATAAAGATGACATGCATAAAAACAATTTTTGTCAAAAATAAAAAATAACAAGGCTCCATCCAAAGACAATCAAATATTCAAGTGAAAAATTAAAAAAAAAGATAGAAAAAATAACGAGTCAACTCAAGTTAGTTTGACTAACTTTATAAAATGCAAATAAAATAATAATAATAATACCCAATTCCCAACAATCTAAAAATAAAAGGATAAAATAAATCAAAATCAGTTAATAAAAAGAACTTTTAAAAAATAAAACACCAGCAAACCCGAGTAAGGCCGCCAAACCTTGCGAGTTGGGTCATGAAATCGAGATAACTTATTAGAAAAAAAACCACAAAAAAATATAAAGCTCGATTCTTAAAAAAATGTTGATGGGAGAAGTTGAAAAAATATATAATGTTAAAAAAAAATGATTCGAAAAAAGATTTGAACTAACTTTGGCAAACTCGTTGAACACGTGATCTAGATCATAAGATTGAAATGATTTCATATGAGACCTGGGTTATGAGACCCATATCATCACACCAAAAAAATGATAAAACCCAACTCCCAATAAATCTAATATTGAATGATGAAATTAAAAAAAAAAATCAATTCTGAAAAGGGTCTAGAGCAAAAAAAAAATATCAATTAAAAAAATAAGGACCAACTTTAATATAAAAATAAAACAAAGCAAAATGATGAGTGATGAAATTAAAAAATAAATTCAATTGAGAGGAAAGATAAAAAAAAATATAGAAATAAAAAGTTGAGGATCGACTTTGATATAAAAATCAAATTCTAATGGATAAAATTGAAAAAAAAATTAAAAAATAGCAATCAAACAAAATAAAGATCAAATATGATAAAATGAACAAATTAGAGGGCACCTTTCAAAATTTGAAGGTCGATGCAATTCTCGATAAAAAAAGAGAGAAAAGAGAAAAAAAAAATGTATCAGAGCCTAGTTACTGCGTCGCCACCAACACGCACCGCACTATCAAGAAGAGTGTGGTGTGACGCTTCCAACACCACATAAGACGTTGTTTGGCCACCATGGCACATCTCTCTCATGCATTGCCTGATGATCGTGAAACCCTATCACCTGCTGGTGCGTGCGTTTACCCAAGTGTACTATAGCTTCTTGTTTACCCGGTCCTTGTACCTGTTTTAGTTTTAATTCTGGTCCTTTAATATTTTTATTTTTTAAAATTAGCCAAATTCTATTTTATTTTGCAAATCCAAGCATTGACTGATCACCATGAATTTCCCTCAACATTGTATTATCCTCGTATCAAGGCTACTAGAACAACCTAACAAGTCAAATTCCAAATAAAGCCAATACAAAAGGATCAAATTGAAAAAAAAGAGAGTTAGGAAAGCAAAATAAAAAAAGAAGTACATGAACTCGTCCCTTAATTGTGCAAATCAGTCCCTAATTTTGAAAAAAAAAAACTGGACATTTCTTGATGTTACTAGAGCTCTAATTATTGTAAATCAATTAAATTAGATTTCATTCAAACAACACACCTTCTTCTTCTTTTTTAGTCCCCAGGATTTCTTACACTCCTCAATTTCTTTATTTTACAATTTAGTTATTTAAAATTAAAGTGCATCATGCCACCGTGTTTAACTGAAGCCTCTTTGTTTTGTTTATAATATAATTAAGAAAGATTAGCATATAGTTTAAACAAAGTCATGTATAGAAGTGGAACATGTTGGAGCACATCTATCAACAGCCCGTTTAATATTTTAATAATATTTATTTTTCAAAATATTTTTTATTTAAAAATATATTAAAATAATTTTTATTTTTTAAAAAATAATTATTTTTAACATTAATAAAAAAAATCTAAAAATACTTAAAAAAATAATTTAAAGATTTTTTTTTCAAAATGTTTTTTTCACAGCAAAAACATAAAAGCTATTGCAGAGCCCAAAACACAAGTATGGTCGGGAAAAACAGAAGAAAAAGAAACCCGCGAGAGATATGGATCAGTTTGTTAGATCAACAGAGTCAATTTACAGTTTCAAACAAACTTAAATCCCAACCAAACACTCCTCATTTCTTTCCTTTCCTCTATTAAACGACCGCAAAACACTCTAAAAACGACGAGCCGGTGAAGCCGCAGAACCAGCTTCTCCTCTCCTCTCCAATAAATCATGGTACGCATTAATCACTCTCTTTTCATGAAATCCTAACAAATCAAGCTTTTCTGTAATTAATTACATTTGTTTGATCTGTCTTCAATTGCAATCATTGGCAATTAAAGAAGATGTCTTGATCGTTGCTCTTGCTTGAGTTGATTCAGTTAGGCTTATGTTAATTTTGTTGAATTGTGTCGTTTTGATTTCTGTTTCGAGCAGGCGGAGTGTAAGAATCAGCGAAAACATGTTTTACTATTAGCATATCAGAGTTTTGGGATGGTGTTTAGTGACTTAAGCATTCCACCTTTATATGTTTATAAATGTACATTTTCCGGGAGATTACGTCATTATCAGAATGAAGACACCGTTTTTGGAGCCTTTTCATTGGTTTTTTGGACTCTTACGCTTTTTTCCTTGTTCAAGTATGTTGGATTCATGTTGTGTGCAAATGATAATGGCGAAGGTGAGTGTTAAATGCAAGCTTGTTGATGTGGTTTTCGTTTCGTTCTGTTTGCTTAATTGAATATTTGGTGATCATGTTGGGTTGTATTGGCAGGAGGGATTTTTGCGTTGTACTCGGTTATTTGTAGGCACGCAAAGTTTTGTTTACTTCCTAATCAACAAGCAGCGGACGAGGAGATTTCTACATATCATAGTGTGGGTTATTCAAATAGGAATGTGGTTTCATCTCGGTTCAAGAAGTTTGTTGAGGGACATAAGAAAATGAAAACAGCTCTGCTTGTTTTAGTTTTGTTTGGTGCTGCCGTGTTTATTACCATCGCCATCTTCACGCCTGCAATTTCCAGTGAGTTGATGAATGATTGTCACGCATTTTTATGTAGTTTTTATGCACTATTGTGCTGATGAATATTTGGTCTTCTGCAGTTCTTTCATCCGTTGAAGGGCTGCAGGTTCGAGCCAAGAATTTGCATCATGGTGAGTTTAACTATCTGAATAAAGGAAACAAATAAGCTTTTTTCTGTTAATTTTCAGTTGTCATGACATTTGAGGGTTAATTCTCATCAGGTCAAGGATTAAGTGTCTGGTGAAACCTCAAAGTGAACCTTGTAAGAACTGAAACCTTCAAAAAAAGCCACTTTCATATGCTCTTTTTCAGATGCATGATATAGCTTAGCTTAGTGAAAGATAGCATCTTGGTTGATGAGATCCTCTGATTTCATGACTGATTAACCATTTTCATGATCATTAGGTGTGAAATATGATGTGGGTTAAAATGATGAATGGCCTGCTTACCTTGGATGCCCCCCTAAAATAGACTCAAGATTCAAAATGTAGTTCTGTAGTTTTTAGCTCCATTTATCTGGTCCATTGTCTTTATTGAACAGAGAACCATTTGTCTAAGTTCAGTTGTATTGCTATTCCTTAATGATAAAGAAAATCCTTAATGATAAAGAAAAGAAGGCATAAGTAGCATTCAATTTAACTGTCTCCACTGGATCCTTTTAGCTGAAATAGTTGAGGAAAGAATAATTGGGAGTGTGGTTAGCCAGAATTTCTTCTATTATAAAACATTCTTCGACCTCCATGGCACATTCACCATTCAAGTTACTAACACTTTTATGTACACACAGGTATGTTGGTCATCATTGCCTTGTTTTTATTGATCGGCCTTTTTGTATTGCAACACTATGGCATGCATAGGGTGGCCTTCATATTTGCTCCCATAGTGATTCTATGGTTACTGTCCATTGCCTTTGTTGGTATCTACAATATCGTTAAATGGAATCCAAGAGTATACCAGGCTCTTTCTCCATATTATATCTACAAGTTCTTTGGGGAAACAGGAAAGGATGGTTGGATTTCTCTTGGCGGAATACTTTTATGTATTACTGGTATGACATTTGAATTTAGTTTAATTCATTAAGCTTTGTCATTGTCTCATGTATGCTTTTCACTTAACTGCAGGAACTGAAGTTATATTTGCAGGGCTTGGCCATTTCACAGCTTCATCAATAAGGGTATGTGCAACCAATGATTCTCCTATGGATTTGGAGCATGCACTTATTCTGTGGGTGATATTATCCATGGATAGAACTTTTTGAGCTCTTTGGCAATGGGTTAGAGAAAAGCTTTTTGGCGCAACACATTAGTGGTAGCATTACCAGTATATTGATGATAATCTGTGATGCTACTGTCCTCTAAGATATTTGTAGATCAAGATATCCCTGCTTGTCATCTGTTCACTTGGAAAGGTCTTCTCGATTTTTTTTCACAGAATTGATGCTCCTGTTGTTCAGACAACCACTGCCTTTTAAAACTCATGTAAAAAATCTGCAGCTTAGTCAATTTGCCAAAATCTGATATTTATTGGATCTACAAGGGAAATAATTTATTGCTATTAGGATAGCAGATTATGCTTAATATCTGCATCGCATCTTGTTCTTACCTCAATATCTTTATTCCCTTATGGGCACTAAATTGCAACAGCTAAAACTATTTGAACTGGTTGCTATGTGCAGGTTGCATTTTCATTTGTTGTGTACCCATGTTTGGTGCTTCAATACATGGGGCAGGCTGCATTTCTTTCACAAAACTTTTCTTCTGTATCCACGAGCTTCCATTCTTCCATTCCTGGTAAGCTGATCTTTGTTTTGAACATGTTCCAAGTCCCTCCTGTTTCACCATTTTTATACACATGCACAAGGCTTTCTCAGTGCTTGATAATCTTAAACGAAATAAAAGAGATTTCAGATGGCTAATATGTTGTTCTCAGAAAGATAAGTTTTAGATCTTTTTCAGCACTTGTGCTATGAGCTACTAGAATTTCCATTTACATATTTACAGTTTCACACTGCTGTTATTGATGAGCAAGAACTATTTCCAGAGTCATTTTGAGATTTATTCCCTTCAGAGATTTAATAGTCAGGAATCAGGATAATTCCTATTATCTTTTTCATTATTATATTGTTATTCTAGTTGGCTATCTGTTTATGGAAATGCTTTTACAAATGGTTTAGACTCGTTGTTCTGGCCTGTCACGGTGATGGCAACTTTGGCTGCGATTGTTGCCAGTCAAGCTGTAGTCTCTGCCACATTTTCAATTGCCAAACAATGCCACGCATTAGGATGTTTCCCTCGCATCAAGATTGTACACAAATCAAAATGGGTTCATCGCCAGACATACGTCCCTGAGATAAATTGGGCACTTATGATTCTCTGTCTAGCAGTTACAGTTGGTTCTCAAGACACTATTCATTTAGGAAATGCTTATGGTCAGTCTCTTTTTTTTTTCTCAATAAATATTTCATATTCAATTTTGAAAACATCAAAACTTCGTCTTTCATTTTGTGGATATGCTTAGTTTCATATGATTATAATATTAAATTCATCTATAGATGTGGTAATTAGAGTGCATTTGGTTTGACTTATGAAAAGTTACTTTTGACTTTGAATCACAAGTTATTTTTAATAACATGTTTCTGACTTTGAGTCATAATATTTTTGGTAAGAATGTAATGAAAATATTCTTAACATACTTTGTTGTCATACTGCTTTGATTCAATGAATTTTTAGCAAAATTGATTAGTTAAGCGTAAAATTTTTATTTTTCATTTTCTAAAGGAAACCTTTTGATTTAAGTCAGAAATAATTTCTAAACAAACATGTTTATCGATTTTCCATGAGTCAAAGTTAAAAAAAGCTACTTAAATCAGTCAATAGAAGTCATGTCAAACACAACCTGAATTTCAAATAGATATAGTTTATGATTGCAATTTACAATTTTCATTAAGATAGGAAAGCTGTTCTCACCTTTGCAAATACTCATCAACTTGATCTTTTTGAATAGATATTTATGAGGAATTCAGATACAAGTTTTATGTGATTCATTGGCTAAACAACATAAATAGTATTTCATTTGTTTAAAGCTGATGTTGCTACTACCTTTAGAAAAGCTAATACTGCAATCTCATTTTTCAGGGATTGCATGCATAACTGGGATATTTGTGACTACATGTTTGACATCAATGATCATTGACTTCGTATGGCATAAGAACCTCTTGGTTGCTCTTTTGTACTTCTCATTCTTCGGAATAATAGAGATAATTTTCGTCTCATCTTCATGCATGAGAATTCCCAAAGGTGGATGGGTTCCTCTTGTGCTCTCTGCAGTCTTTATGTCTGTCATGTATGTGTGGCATTATGGTAGCAGGAAGAAGTATCTATATGATCTGCATAACAAAGCTTCCATGAAATGGATCCTCACTTTAGGTTCTGATCTCGGGATTGTAAGGATTCCTGGGATTGGTCTTGTCTACACTGAGTTAGCAAGTGGAGTCCCAGCCATGTTTTCCCAGTTCATAACTGACTTGCCTACATTTTACCAAGTGGTTGTATTTATCTGTGTTAAGACTGTTCCCATTCCTTATGTTTCCCAGAAAGAACGGTATCTTATTGGCCGGATTGGCCCCAAACCTTACAAGATGTACCGCTGCATTGTTCGATATGGATACAAAGATGTCCATGAAAATGATGACTATGATTTTGAAAATGCTATTGTGATGAGTGTAGCAGAGTTCATCCAATTGGAAGCAGAGGGTGGTGGAACTCTTGATGGTTCTGTGGATGGTCGGTTGGCAGTTGTGAGGTCATCTGAAAATTTTGGAAAAAGATTCATGATGTCAGAATCTGATGGCAATAAGGAGAGCAGCAGTTGGAGCTACCCAGCATCTGGAAGTAGCTCCAGGTCAGCTGCATTGCAGAAATTGAAGTCCATGTATGAGTTGGAGTCACCAGAGTTCTGCAATAGGCGTCGGATCCAGTTAAAGTTATTGGATACAACATACAAGGATTCCCGTGTCAAGGAAGAACTCTTAGAGCTCTTGGAAGCGAAAGATGCCGGGGTAGCATATGTAATAGGTCACTCTCATATTAAGGCGAAATGGAATGCAACATTCTGGAAGAGGCTTCTGATCAATGTCTTTCTCTCTTTTTTACGCAAAAACTGTCGGTCCCCTAGTGTTGGCTTGAATATTCCTCATATATCTTTGATTGAAGTGGGTATGAACTACTATCTGTAAGGCAACCTTCTGTGGAAGTATCACCCTCGGATGCATTTTCTGGTGAAATTTGCTATGAATTGCTTAGAGGGCCGTTGGCAATCACTTTATTTCAGTGATTCCAGATTGGCTTTAGTTGGTGACATGTAAGCATTCCTGGAATGGGAACTTTTTGCACCTGCTTCAGAGAAGAACACGGTTGCATTCGAGCAGCAAGTCATCGAGTTGATTATTCTAATGGGATTTGTCATGCTTGTCCAGTTCATTATTCAAGTGGGATTTTAGACAAGCTTCCGGTTCTGAAGCCAGATTTTTTTTGTCACGTCATGGTTCTCCTGTTTTTCTCCACGAACGCATTTCTTTATGCAACTACATGAATTATTTTTGCTTGTTTCTCAATGACCTCTGTAGGCTGCAACATATCTGTTTGAAGAAATAATTGCAGGAGTTGAGAATGTTTATAGCCAAAAGTACAAGGATCTGTCATCTCCACTAGCAAGGATCTCATTTTCGGAGTTTAACAGTGACAACTGACAAGGCTTACGTTGCACATTACGAAGCACACGGAGAACGTTGTAGATGTTTTAAATTACGACTAGGGAGGCAATGCATGTCTCAATGTTTCCAAAGCCTTCTCTTTCTACTACGTGCCGCTATGATTTGCTTTTGCTACACTGTGGATAGAAATAATTGGATTTTAAAAGGCGTAAATGGAGGAAATGTGGGTGTGGATGATTAGAAATATATTAAAATAATATTTTGAAAATATTTTTAAAATAATTTAAAAATAATTAAATTTTGCCTTTCTAGGTTTTCACATTATTATACTTTCCCCTTGAAATTTTAAAAATTGCATTTTACATAGCGGATCAAAACAAGATTTAAATCTTAATGAAAATATCAATCTAGGTTACTGAGCTTCGTCACCTCCACCGCCAGTAAAAATAACTCTATTGCCATTCTCATTCATCTTTGATCAAAACCCAGCTGCCATCTCTCTTTATCTCCAATCAAAGCCCAACCATCATGGCAACCAGGCTTGGCAAAGATACCACTGCTTAGTTGGATCTTAGTTCTGTGAAGTGTTTCAACCAAGCTTGGTTATTATATCAGATTTAGTAATTTTTTCCTGTGTTTCATTTTGTTAAATGGGCTGTGGTGATTTTTTGACGTCACTGCCTGTTAAATGTATTTCTACTCTTGCAAAAATGAACAAGTGGCAAGGGCTGTGGTGATTTTTTGACGTCACTGCCTGTTAAATGTATTTCTACTCTTGCAAAAATGAACAAGTGGCAACTGGATCATCGATGGAGGCAATTGAGATGTTAGCTGGGTCTCCAAAACGCACGGTAAAGACCGATCATTGTGCCGCTGGTCTGGAAATCAAGTTAGTTTTTATTTTATTTATTTGGACTGATGATTGTCATATGTTTGCAAAAATTCATGAAGGAAATCGTCTTCCCTGCAAATAACACCGATGATATGCACCTTGGAAACTTATCACCTCGATGCTCATCACTGCTTGTTGAAATTATTTTTTAAAAATTATCATTAAAATTATTTATCAAAAATAGAATTTTAAAGATGTATATAAAAAAGAAGGGCATAGAGAAACAATCCCATGCATATATATATATATATATATATTTGAAAGGTAATGGACGTTGCCAGCTATAATAGTTTTTTATTATTATTAAAGCTGATCAAAAAATTAAGTTCTTAATTTACTATAATTTCAATATATTTTTCACCTAAAAATATAAAAAAACATCTTATGGACTTTAAAACCTCACTCACTTTCAACAACAGAGACTGATTTAATAGCTATAAAAATGTAAAATCAAAACAAATCAAACAAATATTTCAAACCTTAATATGCTTTTGATGATATCGTTAAAATAAAAACCACCTTCATTGAATTTATATTTTAAAAAAGAATCTATTTACATTAAAATCAGAGTATAAGTGGTTTAGAGTCAAAGTATGACTGGTTGGAATTCGGTCAGTCAAGAGCTTACTCTCTCTCTCTTTCCAATGAATTTCTTTCTCTTTCCTTAATTTAAATGCAAAACAAATAAATATAGTTTTGAAACCCGTCCTGGCGGGTTGACTCGGGATTGGAACCGGGCCGGGTTGAAAAAAAAATAAGGGAAGGAAAAACTCAGTATGACTCGGCAACCCCGTTGACCCGGTTAAGACCCGGTTGCAAACCTGTTGACTTTTGTTTTTTTTTTGTTTTTTTACTAAAACGACGTTTTGATTTAAAAAAAACTAACCCGGCCGACCCGGTGACCCAGTCAAAAACCGGAACCCAGGGCTTGGACCGGGCCGGGTCTTAAAACTATGCAAATAAAGTTTTATGGTTGAAATATAAATGTAAAAAACTAAAAGGATCAAAGTGTAGAATTCTATGCTACTTGAACAATAAAAATGAAAAAGATGGTTTTTTTTTTTTGTCAATAACAAACCTTGTTCTTTTAATTGTTTTTTAACTTAACCTCATAATTGTATATGGTAATGTGAATCTTTAATGTAATGCAGGAACAATCTTGGACACTTCACGTATGAGAGAGCATGCAATACAAAACAAAATCCAATACAAAAAATCATGACAATATAAATTGGAAGGATTGAAATAAAAAGAAATAAAGTTTAAAGACCAAAATAAGAACAGTGAAAAACTTCAAGGATCTAAAAGGATGGACATGAATGGTGAGGTGAATAATTTAATGTAAGGGGATGAATGTTACTGCAAAAAAAATATATATATATAGAAATAATAAAGTCTAATAAGCAAAGTGAAAATAATTAAAACTTTAAGTACTTGAAAGGAAAAAAAAAATAGGTATGAATATTGGGGTGAATAGTTTAACGTGAACATTAAAACAAAACTGATTCTCCTCAAAAGTTACTGTGCATTAAAACTCATGACAGTGATGGCACTATTTATTGTAATGTTATAATTATAAAATTACCCTTTAACAAAAAAAAAAAAAAAAAACCATTGAGCTTGGCATGGGAGCCAAAGTGATGTTTTCATTATAATACAATTGTCCTTTATAAATTATATAAGGTTAGATTAGTAATTTTATATTTTTATAACAGTAAAATTATTTATTTAACTCTAGAATACAATAATATAATGCCTGCTACCATGAACAATTTTGTCTTTTCAATTTTTTTAGAATGGTATGATTACTTTTATTCATTTAAAGACAAAATCAACATAACTCTCACCCAAAAATTTTTTTTTCTTTTTTAATTTACATTGGCTTTATTGTAAATTTTAAGGGTATTAAAGGGCATTATTATAAATTATATTGATTAAATACAGTTAAAAAAGTTATTGACTTGTGTACTATACCCCAATGTGTGGATGACCCTCGCTCTGTTTAGGCGACGTATGCAGTGCTGTTTAGCCATCAAACATTGTCTTCTAAGGTGGTGTTTGAAAGGACTTGGAACCTCTGACGCAATGGGGTAGCGCGTTGAATTTGGCTTCAATAGTCGTTTCTTTTTTTCTCTTTTCTTTCTCCTATCTTGAATTATATGCTAGCCCCTTCAAGAATTCAGACCAACCCTTGCAATTTATTTCCCTTTTATATTTGATCCCCATCTTTTTTTATTATTTTTTTGAATAAGTCATGAAACTATAATTTTTTTCAATTTTACCCCCTTTAATTTTTTTAATCTTTCGGATTTAGTCTCCATTCTTTAGAACTGTTTTTTATTTTTAATAAGATATAAAATTACAATTGTTTTTCAATTTCAAACCTCTTTTTTTTCTTTCAAATTTGGTTCTTGTTCTTTAGATTTCTATTCATTTTGTTTGGGATCATTTTTTAGGTTGTTTTTTATTTTACAATCTCATCCTCCATGGATTTGTTTTTCAAATTTAATCCTCGTTATTTTTATTGCTATCTTCTTTTCTTTGACAAGTTTTTAAAATTGATGTTTTTTTCACAATTTCATCATTCAAAATTAAATTGGTTGGAAATTAATCTTTTTGATTGAATCCGGTTCAAGAATTTTACGGGTTGTGAGTTTTAGAGAATAGACCGAGTTTAGAATATTTGTCTTGATTTGCTTGTTTTTTCACTTTTTAAAAAGCTTATGTTTTTTATTTTTGAATTTTTTTCTAGATTTTTGCTTTATCATTTTTTATGATTTCTCTTCTATGAGATTGATCTTAAATTCATGACCAGAGTCGCCAGTTTCAAAAGTTAATGTCAGTTGATTTTTTTTTATCTTTTTCAATTGATTTATTTTGGTTTCATCCTTCAACATTCAATTTATTTGAAATTGATATTCCCACCTTTTTTCCATTTATTTTTTATTGAATTATATAAGTCATGCACCCATGATCACAAAGTTTACATGTTAATCCGAGTTAACTAAGATTTGTTTTCCATTGCTACATGGTTAATCTCAAGTTTATGATAAGAGTTATCAGTTTAAAAGGTTAAAATATGTTGATTTTTTAATTATTTTAATTTTATCATTTAATATTTGATTTATTAGAAATTGTTCTTCACACTTTTTTTCATTTCTTTTTTATTGGGTTATCCCGATCATTTTGTTTTACAATTTCTTCTTTCATAAGTTTTTTTCTATCAAATTTGATCCCTATTATTTTTATAGCTATTTTTTTTCTTCGATAAGTTTTCTAAATTGATATTTGTTTTTATGATTTCATCATTCAAAATTAAATTGATTGGGAATTAAGTTTCTTAATCGAATCCAGTTCAAGGATTTCACAATTTTCACGGTTACGAGGTTTACGGGTAATTCAGGTTGCCTCATATTGTTTTCCATTACTTTTTTAAAAATTAAATTTATTTTTTCATTTGTGTCCTTAAATATTATTGTTCGATAACTAAGTTTCATGCTATTAATCAATTTGCTTTTGAACATAGTCATCCTGGTATCACGATTAGGTCATAATTTTTCATCTTGACCTAGGTGAGCTCGGATTGATTTTTTTTAAAAAAAATTATACTTTTTTTGTATTTTTTGTCCTCCAACATTTTATTTGCTAGGGATTGAGTTTCATATTTTTTTATTATTTTTTTTGTTAAGTTATCATGTTCTCATTTGATTTGTTAGAAATGGGTCTCCAAACTTTTTTTCTTGTGTCTCTTTCTATAAATTGTCTCAATTTTATATCTATGATTGCGAGGTTTAAAAGTTAACCTAGTTTAATTATGATTTTTTTTATTTTTTTTTAATTTCACTCTTTATTATTAAATTGTTTTATAATCCGAGTTGATTTAGATCGATTTTTTTTTTCATTGTCATTTTTTTGTTTGTTTATTTATTTTTATTATATTTTTTAAATTATATTATTTAAATTACTAATTAAACCAATAACTCGTGTCTTAGAATTTTTTTCCTTATCATCCTTTTTTCGAATGATTTTTTTTTGCGTGAAGCATGGTCCCAAATCTAGTTATTATTACTATAAAAACACATCTAGTTTGTTAATATTAATTAAATATAGGTTTATTCACCACATTAGTTTTCATAGAATCACAGTATCAAAATCTTTTGAATTTAGAACCTGTTCAGTATTGTGATAATGATTGTTTTTAAAAATAATTTTTGCTTGAAAATATTTTAAAATAATATATTTTTTTTATTTTTTAAAATTTATTTTTATTATCAACATGTAAAAAAATCAATAAACACAAAAAATATATTATTTTAAAATAAATAAATAAAATTAATTATTTTTTTAAATATTTTTAATACACAAAAATAATCGTGACACCCGGCCGCCGTTTCCAAAGACCCCGCCGTCCAGAAAATTATTTCACAATTACATTTTAAAACCCCCATCCATAATTACAGACTGCCTCTTCTCAACTGCCAAAAACACTCTGTTCCCTTTAAAAAAGGAAAAAGAAAAAGAAAAAATAACCCTCGAGTCAGGTTTTCTATTTTCCAATTTCCCGAGAACTGTGTATTTGGATTCAAATCAATAATCAATAAAAATCCATATGTAAATAACTAGGGTTTTTGTTCAGTCCCGATGTTGAGCTTATCTCAACAGCCCATTCTTACCCCTTCAATACCCAAACTTAGGCTTTTTAATCGACCTCGAAATTCTTCTCTTTTTGCAGCGAGGAATAATCGGATCTTTGAGTCCAATTCAAAGCTACCAAAGCATGTAAGTTACATTTTTTTCTCTAATTTAATAAATAGCTGTTTGGTTTTGGATTAGTAGTTAGGTCTTGAAATGCAAAGGGACTTGAAAATTGGAATTTTATTGATTTAGGAGCTGAAGGCACTTAAAAATGAGATAATAAAAGACCGTTATTTGATCCAAATTGCTATGCATCAATGGAGCAGTGATTAGTTTATTGTTTTCGTTTTGTGGTTTATGATGCAGAAATGGAGAGTTTCATGTTTTAGAAATGACGAAATTTCTCAGGTAAATCCCGGGTCTGATAGTGTCGAACGTTACGTACCTGAGGAATTGGTGAAGCCTGAGTTGGATAATTCTACGAATGTTAAAAGAGATTGGATATCGAGTCTTCGAGAGGTACATATTTTGTTTTTTATTTATTGATTGATTTTATGGTACTTTTAATTGCTGTGATAGATGCCATTCCAATCTTATTTATGTTCTTATATGAATGAACTGAATTTAGAGTAGTGGATTTGAGAAGTGGGGAAAAATCAAGATTGTATTAGTTTATGGTCGTGCCCTGGGTGAATTTTAATTGTGGACTCATGTAATGCATGGCTTTCCTGCTATTTATTTGAAGACGTAGTAGATTTCCACTCAGATCTTATAGTATTTAACATGTTTTAAGGTAACTGAAGATCCTACTATGTTCCCACTTAGGCAAGTAAATACCTTTGCAGTTGATGAGTCTGTGAGTTAATTGATTTATGGAGAGATTATTCATTTTGATAACCAGGACTTGCATAACGACCTCATCTCCTAAATCAATAGTATAGATTTGACCATTATTATTGCTGGTTCACCAGGATGGGATTGGTATTTGATCAAAGAGTGCATTTTGAAATTAATCCTATTAATACCAAAGACTGCAATCTTTTTTCTGCAAAATTGATGGAAAAGGGTGGAATAAAGAAAGAAAAGCTTCCACTTTGAGAATAATGAAATGGGGTGCTGAGTCCGTCTTATTTCTGAAAATTGAAACAATGTAAATACTGCTCTTGATAGGGATATAATTTTGGCTATCTTGATAAATATACATGCTTCCAGCAAAACTATTTGTGCATCTCATTATTTAGTTTGTTAATTTTTCAGGCTGCTAATGTAGTGTTGAGGGCATTTGGGAGCTCGTGGACTGTACCATGGACAGCAGAGACCATAGTTCAGGTTACCTTCTCCACTTAATTACTCTATGATGGAGCAAAGGGAAATAGAAACTGAATAATAAGCTTTTGTGGCAATCAAATAAATAACACAGAGCTATGAGTTTTAAGAAAATGAAAATGAGGTACACAAGAACTATAAATTTATGACAGTCGAAGTTTTTGCCTCTATGGCTTTTACTGGCATTGTCACGGATTTCTCTTCGATTTGTATCAGCAGGTGCAACAGTTGAGCTTTTGTGAATTGCCTGCTTTCTGAACATTGTTCTCTAGAATATCTTCTTTTGTTGTTGTGGCAATTGTTGTTTTGATCTCACATTGTGGAACAAATAGCTAAATTCTTATTTAGATTATGACTCCTAGGAACGGAAATGAATGAACAAAACAATACATAATGCTATCCAGCAATGCCAATATGTAATGAAATGGTCTTCTACCATGCAAAGCTTCTTTGCAAGTTGAAACTAAAACTTATAGGATGTGGTGGAGAATAAAATAATTGAAGTAGAATTATTTGAATTTTCTTTAGTGAGAACTAAAAGCTGGACCGTGTTTCGAATATATATTCACTGAATTTAAATCATAGTTACTAATTAAAGATTGAAAGCGAGGACAGTAACTGAGCAAAATATTTGGTTATGCAGGTGATGCTTCTCTGGGTTGTCTCATTCTGGTTCATAGGGTCCTGGGTGATTCCTTTTGCGGCACACATTGCAGGTTTCAACAAGGAATCCCTAACATTTAGAGGTCAAGCTTTGTTCAGCCTTGTGACTGATGTGACTGAAGGCCTTGCTGGAATTGCAATCCTTCATTGTTGCCTGTCTCGATTCCATCCCCTTTCATCTGATTGGTTTAGGTTCAGACTGAAAGGGAACTGGCTGTTTGACGTTGCTCTTGGCTGCCTCATGTTTCCACTAGTTAACCGGCTGTCACAGTTCAATCTTAACCTATTGCCTATTCTGCCTTCTACACCGGTCACTCTCTCAAGTGTTGAGCAGTCAATTGCAGCACGGGATCCGGTGGCAATGGTACTGTATGCAATAGTGGTTTCAGTGTGTGCTCCTGTGTGGGAGGAGATAGTCTTCCGGGGTTTTCTCCTCCCATCCTTGACTCGGTACATGCCAGTCTGGTGTGCAATATTGGTGAGTTCGGTTGCCTTTGCACTAGTGCATTTTAATGTACAGAGAATGCTACCACTTATTTTTCTTGGGGTGGTTATGGGTGTTATATTTGCACGGTCACGAAATTTATTGCCATCTATGCTTCTTCATAGCCTCTGGAATGGCTTTGTATTCTTAGATTTAATGAAATAGCTCCTTAGGTTTGTACCTCACATGTAGATCATTTATCGGTTGGTCGCTTCCCAATGGAATATAGATGCGGGCTGACGTTGTGGAGCCATATGCTCCCCAAAGGGAAATTGAGGATAGGGTTCGTGAGAAGACTGATGCTTTTGGCAATGTTGATCAACCAATGTCTTCTTCTATATAGGCCCACACCAACATAATGCAAGTAGTATTAATTGACAGAGATTCATGGCTTCCATCTATCATGTGTCTGTTTGTAGACTTAGTCCATTACATCTTCAGTCAGGCAGGCCTGTAATTATACCAGGAACAATAAGGGAAAAAGGATAATCCTTTTGTTCCCTGCAATATCTTTCTGGTTAACGTTGTAAACTACTCTTTCTACACTAAACGAGATCCTCTCTTGTTTTGTTTTGTTGGTCCTTTCAATTTCCTGTTCCTCTTTGACACGGTAGAGAGTAAAGCCAAGGAAGGAAATGAATTTGAAATGGGTTTTGTGAACTAGCAAGATTTTTAAAATATTATTTGAGGATGGATATCTTTGGACAAAAGAATAGCGATTAAAAGACCCAAACTGTCCACCTCATAGGATTGGATACCACTTCTCAACAAGATGTTACAGTGCGTGCCACCGGAAACCAGCCCTTGTGGATGCTGTCTGACCGGTCACCAGCCTCCCAGGGTTTGGTGCTGGATATGAAGAAGCCTAGAAATAGATTTAAAAAATGGAAATAAACAAAGGGGTTTAGTGAAAACAGTAAAAGTAGAGCTTTACATTAAAGAAACGGGCAATTCAAATTAGAGAACATAACAAAGAAGCGTCTGCATTTGAAGCAGGAAACAAAAAAATAAAAATAAAAAAGAATCATTCTCTATTTCTAAATAAAAATAAAATGTCAGAAGTGGGATTTGAACCCACGCCCTCTCACGAGGACCAGAACTTGAGTCTGGCGCCTTAGACCACTCGGCCATCCTGACGTTGGATGCTCATGTTGCACCTAATCATTTAGATTAATAAATTCTGTTTAATCTTAAATTCGCCCCCATAATTCAGATGTCAAAGATACTACATTTGAATTTATTCGAAAATAGGTAACCAAACTGAACGTCGATCTTGTCACATCTTAGCTTATTATACCAAAATCACTATTCAAATTTGGATGAAATATGAATTTAAATTTAAAAGCTTTGGCAACTATTATTTTTTAAAAT
>Ga0325403_1001908_pt1 | contig 18014 bp, 11 predicted proteins | sample PopdelMetagenome_19_FD_205665 | JGI IMG/M metagenome (GOLD analysis project Ga0325403, IMG submission 205665) | Populus deltoides microbial communities from Bellville, Georgia, United States - Xylem-PdKOR-R4 | ecosystem: Host-associated > Plants > Phyllosphere > Stem > Wood/Secondary xylem...
AAAAAATAAAAAAGTAAAATCTCAGATTTTACCAAATCTATCACCCCAATTTTCAATTTATTCTGGTCAACTAGAATCCTTATGTTTTAGAAATTTCTTAATTATATCTTTTTATTAATGTTTTTATATATTTTCTTGCAAAAAATTGGTGTGTGTTCTTAGGAAAGTCTACAGGAAACAGTAACAAAAAGCTCCAAAAGACTTGTTGAGAAATGTCTTAAGACTTCGAAGGACTTCAGAGATAAAATAATTTGTTTTGGACTGTATTAATAATTTAATAGCGTGGTAGGGTTTAATCTGAAGTTTCCAAACACAAAATTTGGATTTTTGGAGGCCTCTGTGTTTCATCACTAAAAAAATATCCTCCTGTGGATTTGGCTGGTAGCTAGTAAGGTTTTAGAGAGGTTTGTTTGATTGATTTCCTTCCTAGTTCAGCTCTCTCCTCCTCTTTTCTCCTGTCTTGTCCTGTCTTCTCTTCCACCCCTACCCTTATCTCCACAACAAAAATGGCTTCCACGACCACTTTCTCTATTCAACACCCAACATGGACAACATCAAAACATCCTAAGTTTCATAAACCCTACAAAAACCTCCATTTCCTCTCTAACCCAACTTCTCATTCTCTTTCCAATCCTTCTTCCATCTATTCCTCTTCTTTCCCTCTCAGTCCCAAATTCCCTCTTCTAAACCCACCACTTCCATTTCACCCTTTGCATGATTCTTCTCATGACCGTCTCCTTGAAGACTTTGAAATCCCCACCATTTGTAGTCACCAAAAGCTTGAAACTTTGATCAAATTTGACCAAATTATGCGTGGAGAGTCTTCGAAAAGGGTTTTCATTCAAGACCCACCTTGGATTTCTGCTCATTTTTGGAAGGGTATGTATAAAATAGCCAATAAAAAGGTGAAGGTAGAGTTCAAGGATATTGAGAAGAGGAAGTATAATTTGTTGAGGAGGCGGCAAATTAGGGAAGAGACTGAAGCGTGGGAGAGAATGGCTGATGAGTATAGGGGGTTGGTGAGGGAAATGTGTGAGAGAAAGCTGGCACCTAACTTGCCTTATGTGAAAGGTTTGCTCTTGGGGTGGTTTGAACCATTGAAAGAGGCTATAGAGAAGGAGCAGAAAATGGAGAAATCCAAGAAGCAGAAGTCGGCATTTTCTCCCAATATTGAATTGTTACCTGCTGATAAAATGGCAGTCATTGTTATGCATAAGATGATGGGGTTGTTGATGGTGGGGCATGAAGATGGGTGCGTCCGGGTTGTCCAGGCTGCAGTGCAGATTGGCATGGCTATAGAGCAGGAGGTGAGTGTTAACAGTTGCTGTTTTTGTTTCTAAGTTCTGACTTAGTATTGGGATGCAATTGACATTATTATTTGTGTGGTTCTCGATTTTAGGCTGGAGAGTATATGATTAATTAGCTAAATCTGAGTAGTTGGTATGCATATAGTGTATTGTTGGTTGCAGGAATGTGGTGCTCTTGTCGAGGTACTATTTGGAAATTCTGTTTGAATAATGTATCTCAGTATTTTTGAATATGTGTAGGAAACACCAAAGTAGTTAAATGACTTTTAACATTCAAAAGGCTACTGTTATTTAGTATATAGATGAAAGAATAATACTGCAAACAGGAGATATAATTTGTATACACTTTAGTGCATGTCTATAGACATATTCAAAGTTAATTAAGAGTACAAATAAAACTTGAATATTGTTCTTGAACTTGATGCTAAGTTCGTGTTAGGCTTTAGCTTGATTTAATGTAGATAAACCAAACTTGAAAAGTATGAAACTCAACTTGTTGATTATGGCCCTAACTCCCGTATATGACTTGAGAACAGGCTTAATTTGAGCTACCCATAATGAGATGAAAAATTATCCTGCAAAATCTATGCAAAACATCAAACTTGATAACTTAATTCTACCATTGAGCTACCAGTTCTCTTTCTTCTCAGGTTAGAATTCATAATTTCTTGGAGAAGACCAAGAATTACCAAAGGAAGAAGACAATGCATGAAGTTCAAGAGACCATGGACAAGGAGAAGGAGGTGCTCAGGAAACGTGTAAATAGTTTGATTAGAAGGAAAAGGCTCATGGAGGTGCAAAATCTGGTGAAACAGGATGAAACTAAACCTTGGAGTCGAGGTACACAAGCTAAGGTTTGTAGCCCTCGCCATTTCTTTCTGAAATGGCTAGCTGTGCCCCTTCATCTATTTAAGTTTTGATTATATTTTTTATTAAAGTTTTTTCTTTTTGGGTTTCCCCATTGTTCTTTCTGTCTTTTGTTCCCCCCCTTCTACTTTCTAATGCACAGTATAATTTTGCAGCTCGGAAGTCGTCTAATAGAATTATTAACTGAAACAGCTTATGTACAACCTCCTGTTAACCAGTCAGAGGATATTCCACCAGATGTTCGACCTGCCTTTAGGCACATATTTAAAACTTTAACAAAGAACCCAGGGTGAGACTTTATTTTCTATTGCCTTTTGTAAGCCATTTTTTCCATGTGCTCCCTATGCAGATAGGTAATCATCTAGTAGATCATTCTCAGACATCTCAGTTTTTGGGTTCTTCTTAGGGAATTGGTTGCGTAAGTGAGCGTTGGCTAGTATGTGATTCTTAGGTTCCTCATCTTGGTTTCTGTTTGACCATTGACATTCAAGATATGGCTTTATGTTTGATTATTTGTCCATAGACTTCATTCAAGAGATGGCTTTGTGGTTGATTATTGGTCCATAAGTTTCTTAGGGAGGGTGAATGGTGGATTTATTTTTTTGTTGGTCATTTGCTTTTACTTCCAATGCTTCACTCCTGTTGCCATTTTTTTTCATGACTCATTTTTATCCATGTAGGCAGAAAATTGTGAAGAAGTATGGGGTTATAGAATGCGATCCCCTCATCCTCACAGGGCTTGATGGAACAGTGAGTCAAAACAAAACATCTTTCTCATTCTGAATTTGAGGATTTTAGTACACTTAAGTTTAATTTCCATTACCAAGTTGTTCTGAAGTTGCCTACCCATTTAATCCACCTAAATAATTTTAAACAAAGTTAATGCATTTCAATTACCCTTTTCCATACTTCTCGTTTTTCTTATCATAAAGTCAGCAAATGCTTCCAAAGGATCTTGCCATAGTACATTTGACATCTCAAGCTTTTTATTGGTTCTTCAGAAGATAAGGAAATTGGTTTCTGATAGTTAACTCATCGTTTACTTGGTGCATGGATCTGGTATGACTGTTTTCAGATCTTTATTTTGACTCCACTAGGAAAATGTCATACTTGTAATCCTCTATGAATTTGGGGAACGGGTGCAAATATTAGAGCTATTAAATGCATGTGAAATTGTGACTTTTGGCCTTTGGATGCTCTACTAATATATGGCATCTCTGTCCTAGTGCAGGCTAAGCACATGCTGATTCCTTATTTTCCAATGCTGGTGCCTCCCAAAAAATGGAAAGGGTATGTATGAAACACAAAGGATAGATAATGTAGATATCACATGCTCTTTCTTAGAAAAATCATTGTTACCTTTTTATGAGAGGCTGCAAAGGTCCAGAGATGTTGTTTTAAGTTATAGCTTAAAAAATGGAAGTATAGAATCTTGACTGACCCTGGCATGCTTTACCCAGCTGAGTTTTTCCTTTTGAAAAATAATGTAAATATGGACTGCACAAGGCCAACCAGAATATTATCTGTTATTTTGAAGCTCTTTGGAAGTTATATTGTCAATTTATATCAGAAATCCTTGCAGGTATGATAAGGGTGGGCACTTGTTCTTGCCTTCGTATGTCATGCGCACTCATGGATCTCGGCAGCAACAAGTTGCAGTCAGGAGTGTTCCTGGGAAACAAATGCAGAAAGTATTTGAGGTGAGTGCTTCTTCTTCTTCTTCTTCTTCTTCTGTTTCTCCTCTTGCATAGAAATAAAGAAAAGGGCTGGCTCGGCTGGCTAGAACTTGTGCAGTAATCGTGGAGCAGCTGGCAGGTTTCAGGCATTCTCCAAGTGGACACCCCTGTCCTGCTTCATGATGATAACAAAAATACAGAACAAAAAGTTTAATTATATATCAGATCAACAGGATAGTGAAAGATTATGTGGTATCATTAAATAAAAATAAAATCTAATTGATTTAAATTAATGGTCCTAGGACTGATATGTGCACAAGCAATAAGTGATAGTATAGGTTATTCTAATATTTTTACGATAATTATGCACATCACCTTCACCTTCATCCAAATAGTAAGACCATTAAACCTATACTGTTGAATCTTATTTCTAACTTATGATTTGTTCTTAAGACTGATGTCATTGTAAAGTGTGGCAATTGTTTTCTTGGTATGGGAAGTGTTCGTATAAAAATGCTTCTTATGCTAAAAGATGACATTTAATCTTGCCAATTAACCAAAATTTATGCCTGGGTCTGAAGTATGCTGCTTTAGATTCCTTGTCTAATGGTAATAGTCTGATCATGTTGCTACTTTTCAATCAAGCCATGGCTATTGTTTTCCATCATGAAGTTGAAAAATGACTTGATTTTGGTCTGATGTCATATAAACAGGCTCTGGATACACTCGGAAATACTAAATGGAGGGTGAACAGAAGATTGCTGGATGTGGTGGAGAGGATATGGACAAGTGGTGGTAACATTGCGGGCCTGGTTGATAGAGAAGATGTGAGCAGAACCTGAACTTTCTTGGCAACAATTTCTTGTGAATAGTTGGTTGTGTTAGTTGCATGGGCAATGGGATCATTTGAAATGTTAGAACATACAGTATGGCATTATGCAACCATTTTGATAACTTCCTGTTTGTTGTGAAAACCCATGCTAATTTGATCTGATCCTTGAATCTCATAGAACACATAATTTTAGTGAAATAATCTATCATGCAGTTAGAATCGTGGTGTTTGTATATACTGCCACAAGCGAATAGTCCTCTAGTCAATTACAATGACAAAATTTCTCCAATCTGTTAATTTTTTATGTTGTCAATTCACCATTTAAACAACTTGAGATGTTTTTGATTTCATACTTCGATGGGTTTCAGATTCCTATACCAGAAAAACCATCCTCAGATGATCTAACAGAAATTCAAAAGTGGAAATGGAGTGTGAGGAAGGCAAAGAAGATAAACCAAGAGAGGCACTCTCAAAGATGTGACACTGAACTTAAGCTTTCTGTAAGATCTACTTCCTTCTCAGTTTTAAATTGACAAGATGTCTGATTGCAGTATGCTGCAACATTGAGTAGTTGATTAAATTATGAATGCTTGCGAGTTCTTATGCCAACATAATCAAGATTGTATTTATTGACAATCTCTATATCTATCACAATAAATTATTTTTTGACTTCATATTCACTTAAAAGCTCAAGTAACTAGATAAATTTTGATTTTGCATGTCTTGCCTGAGAACATGTGTATCAATGCTTTACCTTTCATTCCACAACCATGGCTTATGCAGGTGGCTCGGAAACTGAAAGATGAAGAGGGATTTTATTATCCTCACAATCTTGATTTTCGAGGTCGTGCATATCCGATGCACCCACATTTGACTCATCTAAGTTCTGATCTTTGTCGAGGAGTTCTTGAATTTGAAGAAGGAAGGCCATTAGGGAAGTCTGGATTACGTTGGTTGAAAATACATCTAGCAAACTTGTATTCAGGCGGGGTTGAAAAGTTGTCCCATGATGGTCGTCTAGCATTTGTCGAGAACCATCTAAGTGAGATATTTGATTCAGCAAAAAACCCTGTAAATGGAAAGCGCTGGTGGTTAAAAGCTGAAGATCCTTTCCAGTGCTTGGCTGCTTGTATTAATCTGTCAGAAGCCTTGAATAGTGCATCGCCACATACTGTCATCTCCCACCTGCCAATCCATCAGGTAAATGCTTCACCATAAGCATGGTTGTGACAGAAAAGAAATTTGCAGCTTTTGCAAAAGAAACATGCTATAAACAATTTGTTCAAGGATGCATTTCCTCTCAATGATTGTGGCAAAAATGCAAATAAACAGGTAAATATTATCTGACAGAGACTGCTGGTGCCATTACCTTTTGAATCCAGCTCTCCTAGTCAAACTATTCCTGAATTTTAAAGGTTGTGGCAGAGAGCTTAGTTGTCACTTGAAAATATTTTCAATTATAATAAAGTAAATTTAGATGAAATCTGCCACTTCTATCACAAGGCATGAATCATCCTTCAATTTTGTTTTCATATGTTTAGGATAAAAGTGTATATTATGCATGATTGATCTACCATTTTCAATATGGCTGAATTTGTATGTAAAAAGAAGTTTGAACTAATATGCAAAATGCCACACGTCTGCAAAACCCATTACAGTGTAATATTTCAGTAGCTTCCACTGAAGTTCTTTTAGTTGATAATTAGCAAAGATTGCAGTGCCTCACTTCTTGAGTTTTGTTTCTTTCATCTCCTTATGTCTTGTACTATTTCTGGTTTTGTTTCCTCACTGCTGTTTCTTGTTCTAGATAGAAAATATTTCTTATCAAATGTTACCATGGTTAATTCTCTTATTTAAGAACTCTCGTGTACTATGCCTTACTGATTGGTTTTTTCTTAGATATTATATCTCATGCGTGTTGCATCTTTTGATTAAAAGCATCTGGGTACACTATTGTTTTTCAGTTCTCCTTCCGAAAATAACATGCTAATGCAACCCCCGCCTCTTTTCTTGTTATAGGATGGTTCATGTAATGGTCTCCAGCACTATGCAGCCTTGGGAAGAGACAGTGTAGGTTTACTATTTCATTTTCTTCATGGAACAATTTATTAATGACACCGTTCACTCTGGATTTGTTTTCATTTCTCTTTCTTCTTTCTTTCGTTTGCTTTTTTTTTTTTGGCATCATCATAGAAAAAAAAGAGAGAAAACAACAGAAAAATTCAGAAGTATTATTTGGATGACATGTCACCCTTGTAATTTTTATTTTGTGCATGATTAAACCAAAGTGATGTTGTTGTTGGCCAAAAAAAGACACCACTGTCTGGGTAATATGACATCATTTGGGTTGATTTGACTTCATAATCTCATGTTTTATTTCAGTTCTAAATCAGACTTGCTTGTTATGTATTTTTTTTTTCTATAAAAAAAGTTGTTGAGCTGATTGTGATTATATAACCACTACTTAGCGTTCAAAAATTTTAGTTTTCGGTGAGGGTCTCCCTTAACCCCTTTAGACTCATTTATGTTTCATGAAACAGGCTTGGATGTAGTACATAAATCACCTCTATGTTGTTCTTGCAGCATGACATAATTACCTTATAGGCACCATGTTTATCGTATTACTCCCTTTTTTTAAAAATGATTGAAAATACCTCTTTCTGGTTTCAATATCTTTAAAAACAAAATAAGTAGAGCAATAAACTATATGTGATTCCTGGCTCTTATATGTTACTCATGTACTCATTTTGCTCATCACCAATTCTTTTATCCATCTTGGCTGTGCACTTTTGTACCATGCTCATTTTCTCCCATCTCCTTAAAAAAAAGTGGAACGCTGAAAAAAAAAATCATAATTGAAGTTTATTTCTCAATCATCTGCTGATTTGTTCGTAATTTTAAAGCATCCTATCCTAAACTTGATTGATCAAAATTGCATCCATGAATACCTGAAAGGCTTCTCCTGGGCCTCCCAAAACCATTTATGATCCATTGGTGAATTTGGTTATAATAATTCCAAATGATAAAACTTCAACTACATTCTCTGATGCTGGGAATCAGAATTGTTCGAAATAGAGTTCTGTTCTTATGCTGGTTAATACACTGTTTATTCTCTTGCATTTTGAACATAACTATCTTCCACATCTCTGGCTCATTTGAACTGAAGTTATGCATTCACTTCTTCTGGTGTTCTCCAGCTGGAAGCAGCGGCAGTTAACTTAGTTGCTGCGGAGAAACCTTCGGATGTTTATTCAGAAATTGCCATTAGGTATTCTAATTTCCTCTACAGGATGTTAACTTGTTGTCTACTATGAATATGATTCTGTATGACTGTGCATGTGTCTTTATTGCATGATTCGAATGTGCATTTGATATTTATTATTGTGCAAAATGAGACTGAAAGGATTTTTGCTGACAGGGTCCATGAAATAATTAGAAGGGACAGCAATAAGGATCCTGCTACAAACCCACATGCTTTATTAGCCAAGATCCTAGTTGATCAGGTCATTCTTTCTTTTCCTGCTCTGATGTTTGAATTATCAATATGTTTAAATAACTACAAAAGCTTGATGGAGAATAAGTCATCCTCCCAAATAATGAAGCTTGATGAAGGATAAGTCATCATCGCACATAACGAATCTTGATGGATTATCAATTTTTTCTTTTAATAAAACAATCATTTACTACTGAACTTCTTTTGTCTAACATTTTGGAAGCTTTTCAGGTGGATCGGAAATTGGTTAAACAAACAGTGATGACTTCAGTGTATGGTGTCACTTATGTTGGGGCACGTGAACAGATAAAAAGAAGATTAGAGGAGAAGGGTCATATTACGGATGATAGACTGCTCTTCAGTGCAGCCTGTTATACTGCTAAAGTGAGCATCCAGCCTAGTTATAAGGACATATTATGGCTGTTCTAGGATATGATAAATTAATTGCACTTGATTTCTAGAAAATGTCAATGAAAAGTTGATGATAGAATATAATTTCAACTAATGTGAGATATTCTAATCCTGATGTATTTTAGCCATGTTTTAATTTGTGCTGTGGATCACATGATCATCCCACTTTAGGCACACCTAAAACTATGAGAAGATCCTTGTATTAGTGGAATCATTCTCAAATTTACTCACTACCTCTTCCATAGGTGACATTGACTGCACTAGGAGAGTTGTTCCAAGCTGCTCGTGATATAATGAGCTGGCTTGGTGATTGCGCAAAGGTATGGCTCCATCACATTTGGGAATCAAATTACATGGACCACCTTTATTTTTATTAATAGTAACATTTTATTCAAATTTATTTTATTGCTTGACCATGAACCTATTATAGATTATTGCTTCAGAAGATCAGCCTGTGCAGTGGACAACTCCACTTGGCCTTCCTGTTGTGCAGCCTTACTATAAGACTGAACGACATCTTGTGAGTATTAAATCTTTACTGCATTTTTTATTTGTTAGGTGCAGGCTGCTATAGATTAATAATATACCAGTATGGTAGGTTCCTTGCTTTCATGGTGTTTGTAATTTTAAAAATGTTCATTTGCTTAACTCTTTATTGCTGGTAGAGGAATATGAAATAGTTGGTCAAAATATTCCAATAGATAAAGTTTTTTTTGAGTAATGGTAAAGATCCTTTAAGAAAACTCTGTTGGGATCCTTGCTTATAGCACTGGAGAACATTTGTAGTGAACTCATGCCATGTGACTATGACATTAAATATCACAAGAAATGAATGACATGATATTATTTTAGTTTTTTCTCCTACACTTAAGATTGGCATAAAACTTATGTCCTCTGCTTTCCCGCTTTCTTTCTTTTAAGTAAATGGAAACAGTTAGGTAACTAATTTGGTGTTGCAGATAAAAACTTCTCTTCAGATTTTGGCTCTGCAGCGGGAAGGCAGTTCGGTAAGCTTTACTCTGTTGTCTTGCTTTCAGCTCTTCTTTCCTTTCTGACATTTCATTCACTCACATAAAAACATTGTTATACTATCAATATCAGGTACAGGTTAGAAAACAGAGAACTGCTTTCCCTCCAAATTTTGTGCACTCGCTTGACGGCTCACACATGATGATGACTGCAGTTGCATGCCGGGATGCTGGTTTATGTTTTGCAGGTTTGCCTTGCATTCTTTAGTACATGAAGCTCAAACCTAGTAATAGAATGGATCTAACTTATTGACATGGTGTAGAAGATTAGAAGCCTTTTATGTCTTTGATGAATGTCTTTTCAAAACAGTCCAAGTAGAGTTATTATTTGCATCATTACTTTTTATAGCTGGGTTCGCTTTTTAGGCAAGTTTCAATTTGTTCTGTTTGATGCAAACAAAACGTGGTAGGAATTAATATTCTACTGCTTTATGATAATTGAAGCTTTGGCTGATGAACCTCTACATATGGCTTGAACTTGACAAGCACTTGAGCCATTTATTTTATTTTGCCCATTAGGCTCTCTAAAGATTCTAATTTAAGCCTAGGAGAATGTACCTTTTGGGTTCATTTTGATGAGGACTTGTCTTTTATTCTAATAACTTTGATGCAACTCTGAACAATTAAAAATGATGCTGAATTTTTTGTATCTCTGTAATGAAACCTGTTTAACCCTAAAGACCCTTATCTTTCTTTGTTTTTTTTTTTTTTTTGAGAACCCTGTAAACGCTCCCTGAACCTACAGCATGCCAGCATTAATATCAGTTATTCATTGGAGCTTGTTTTGCAAATGCTAACTTTTTGTGACTTTCCTGCTCCTATGATGTACTAGGTTCTTCAGTTACCTTGCTAGCCATCCTTTCTGCCCTTGAATTTTGATTTCCTCTGAACTTATTGCGTGCTAGTACCATTAATGGCTTAGTGCAAGTCATTGTATTATCAAAAAATCATGTATATTTATCCATACCTAAAACCTATTTGAAGTGCTATTATTCATCTTTTTTGACTTGCACATAAATGTGCTGAGGCATTGGCGATAAGAAATGTTCTCTTATCTGGCTATGGTTGTACAGTTTCAAATGATGTAGTAAGTACTCCAAATAACTCAAGTAGAGAAACTGGAAGTGTTCCTCAAGTACAGACAGTAATGTGTATCATAGTTAATTTTATCATTATGTAGTTTCCAACTATCATCATACTTTTTATGTGGTCGCATCCTTCTGAAGTGAATCTCCTTTGCAGGTGTTCATGACTCTTTCTGGACCCATGCAACAGATGTGGATTTGATGAATAGGATATTGCGGGAGAAATTTGTGGAGCTTTATAACATGCCAATACTTGAAAATGTGAGTGCAATGGTGTGTGATGACCCAGTTTTTCTGTCTGACCAGCTCGACCTATTAAGTGAGCATTTGTCATTGTCTTCAAAGGGAACTATAAATTACCGTGTCTGCCTATCAAGTAATTTGGGGGGCTTTTTTCTTGGCCTTTTCTAGGAATAAACACCAATTTGATCTTTAAAAGGAAAGGAACAATTAAAAAAAAAAAAAAGAGCTTTTGAATGCCTCAATATATTAAGTGGCTTCTTCCAGCTTCTCCCAGTAGGCAGGGATAACTGCTTGGCATTAGTGTCGCCTTTTTGTTTTTCAAATATAAGTTAACTCAATTATGATATTTCTTCTTTTTTATTTTTATTAATAAATGTTGCTGACCTATATGATGACTTGGATCGTCCCCAGTTACTTGAAGACTTCCAGACGTCGTACCCAACATTGCAGTTTCCACCTCTGCCTGAGAGAGGCAACTTTGATTTGCAAAAAGTTCTTAGATCTCCATACTTCTTCAACTGAATCTTCATCAAATGTAAATCGGAAGCATCATCTTTGCATTTTGCTACTTTTGACCATGAAGTTGTCAAGTTTTCCAGGCATATTGTGCAGAATTAAACTGAAAATTTGAAGGAAAGTAGAAGTGGCAAAGAGAATTCTGATGCCATTGGTGAGTTTATTGTCTTGAAATCAAAGATTTTTTCTCAAGAAACAGTCCCTGCACTTAGTTATGATCAGCTCAGAAAGGCCATTTCCAGTGCAGAGGATGAAACCCTCCAACTGGCTCATTCGTGTACACAAAGAAACTCTTGGTATGGGTGGATTAAAAGAGCGTCAGATTCCTATTCTATGGTTAATTCGGGGAGACTGATCTTCGAGGGCTGCATGATATGGATCGATCATTCTTGCAAAGGCATACAACGAGTATGCTTTGTGCTTGCTGCATTTTTTTTTCTTGTGCTGTGAGCAGATCACGAGAAACAAGGCTACTTGATTGTTGTAAGATCAAGTAAATCTTATTTTGCTTATTCTTTTTTTCTTATCATGTACCATTTCATCTGTACATATACAAGCATAGGAGAGAAGATCCTGTTATATAGCGGGGCCATGCTAAATGTAATTTTCATATGCCAATTGGCAAACCATGTAGAAGTTCTCTACATAATGGAATGGAAGGAAATTTCATTGGTGCACATTGTTAGCTCTCCTGAGAATGGACTGTTCTTGTTTCTTCTTATTACATGTGATTGTGCTCTGAGTTCTTATTATATATGATTGTGCTCTTCTTATTGAATTTTAAGGACCACCAGTTCGTCGTTTTGCAGCTGTAACATTGTGAATCAAGATAGTGTGGTTTCAAAAGCCAGATATTGGCAGTTTCATTGCTGATGCTTCGTAAAAGTTGCTCACGGGATTTTACCATTCGTGAAAAAAACTATGAGATGAGGTGGACAACTGAAACTCAGCAAGGCCACATGTTCAAAACTAGAAAATGCTCCGAAGCAGTTGCCGTCGGAGGAGAGACGAGTACTTTGGTGACAGGTTTGATCAAGAAAGCCAGGAGACAAGTTTTTCTGTAGGAGATGCATGCACATGAGCTAGTGAAGAAACAAAAACAGAGGGACCCATAATGCTATTTTCATGTATCATATGAACATTAACATTAAATTCTGCTCTACATTAAAGATTAAAACAAATCATTGATAAACAAACAAGAAGCTAATTAATGATGTTAAATTTCTAAAATAACCTTCAGTAATACAAGGATATGATAGAAGAATTTCATAAAATTGCTCAAAATGTTTCAAGAAATTAGGATTTTTAAAATTACTCAACCATTGAGATTTTTAAGAATATTTTCTTGAAAAATTAAAATTATATTATTGTATACCTCTGGAGCATTTTTTAAATGAAAAATATAATCATGGCTATTTGGATGGAGAATTTTGAGAGAGGGATATATTGGGAAATTTAATATTATACAACACACAATTGGAAACATTAAAACATATTAGGGACTTGATTAATTATCTAAGAATAGATTAAGTCATTTACTCATTAGCTTTGACAAGGGGCATGTTCGGGGGAAATACTCCATAAAAAAAATAGATTATATACTTGAACTTTATACAAAAATAAAATTGAATAAATTAAAAATATAAAAACAGATTGGAGAATCACCTAATTATATAAATACAAATTCCCCGCAGCAGAAATTGTCTAGAAAGTTGATGATAGAGTCCTCCCATGCTCTACGTTATCTTGTACTGCATCATCTACATTGAAATATTCCGAGTCTCCTTCCTTCCACATTGAAGGGAGGTGGTGGGGGTTCATAATAATTGGTGTGAGGAAACAGCAGCCACAGCAGCAGCAATGGTATTTGAATGTTTGATATTGTAATGGAGAATATTTTTTAAAATAGTTTTTTATTTGAAAATATACTAAAATATTTTTTTAGTATTAATTAACATTAATTTAATATTTTTTTAAATAAAAAATACTTCTAAAAATATCTCAAAACAAACTCAGAAGTTATTACAAATAAGTCAGACAGACACCAGTACATTCATTTTGCTATGAATTCCAGCAACAGTAAACCGTGCCTTCTGCAAACATAATTGTCGAAGAAAAAGCTACTATATAAATTATAAGATCTTTTATCGACTAGAATAGAAATTGGTTGAGGAAATTCAGCAGTGAAGCAGAGAGCTTGATCGACCAGTGATTTGACCCTAACTGGAGATAGCAAAGATTAGAGGATAGAGGAGCTGGTTTTCCCCTCGAAGATTTGAAGGCCGTGATGGAATTCATTTTTAATGAGCAGATATAAAAGATGGACTGGAGGCATTTCTCACGTATTAGGTTAGGCAGTTAAAAGGATTTTAAAACTATAGAATCGTTTGTTTTTTAAAATATTATTTTTTTAGAAATATATTAAAATAAAATTTTTATTTATTTTTTAAAAATTATTTTTAACATTAGATAACCCTGAAAAATATTAATTTTAAACAAAAAGAATTAAATTTTTTTAAAAGCATTTAAAAAAAGCAAAAAGCAGACAAATTAAGATTAGGGTAACTCTCGTGTATTGGGCAATTAAGCTTCTAAAGCCACTGAGAATTGACTAGGAGAATCTAATACCATCTCCATTGACAACCCTAGATGCAGAATAATTTACACCATAAAATCCATGCAGAATGCCTCCAAAACCTGCTTTAACAAAGATGTACTAGCAGGGGAAAACTAACAATCCACCTCATAACATGTGCAACAGGCTAGAGTCAGTGAAAGCACCGCAGCTTGGCAAAGGATGGTCACGTGGTACAATCTACACGCAAATGCTTGCAAAGGCTTCCTCAAATGCCCTTTTCTTGCTGAACTCTATGCTCCACCCAGCGGCACTACTCGCCCTCTCTGTTCGGATCCTCATTGTTTCCTCATCTTCTGCATATCCGTGCATGTCTGGCCCTCCTCTGAGAGGCACTGGTTGTGGAGCAATGCCTATTGGCCGAGGCTGCCCTCCAGCAATTGTAGGTGCATACTGCCCAGCTTCAACACTGATGCCTCCCTGGGAGCTCTGGCTCAACAAATACACAATTGAATTGATCAGGAGTGAGGGGGTGAGATAGACATTCCAAGGAGTAACAACGTATGATTTGAGACAATAAACAAACTTTCCAGGTCTGAATTCAACCTTTAAAAAGGTTAATTAATTCAGCAGTTTGCCGTGACTAACTTTTCATCCTAATAGCCAAACAAAAACCAAGGTAAATTTATTTTTATCTCAAGAAAATCACACTGCTTTTGCCAATCATCAATACAATTACTTATTCAAGATTTTAGCAATGTTGGACTGCACTTCTACAACTTTAAGTTATAAGTCTACACTCCGAAAAGGATATCAATTCAGGGGACATAAGCTGATAGCATCCTCTCCTTCAGAGAGATTTATTAAGATATTATATATGCAAATAGTGCTTTTGACCAGAAAAGAATAGAGTCAATTAAGAACAATGAAAGTTCTGTGAATCATTAAAATGGTATCCTTTCTAGTAGAAGTTAGAAAACAAATCTCAACATTGAAGTCATATGCATAAGCTATGTGGATCCCGAAAAGCATATTCGTATTGCTACTTGGTGACTCTTATAAATCATAACAGTAAAGAGATGTCCACTCTGTGTTGAACAAAGTTGTCTAGACAAATTGTTGTCTATTTCAACTTGAAAAGACACATTTGGGATTAAAACTAGTTTGTCCTAGAATCAACTGAATTTTATCACACTAATTTTCTTTCTCTTTTATTTTCCCAGACAATTAATTTAAAAAGATATAGATCAAGCCAACCTTTATTTTTTTCAGCACTCACTACTGGTTTCATCTAAGATTAAAGATTTCACACACTATTCTATGCTATATAGTTAAAATCTAAATAATACCATGGAGTTTAATAATTAATTTGAACTGGATTCAAAATCCAATGAAATGAAATCCTACCACATCAACCTCATACAGCACAAAGCAGCAAGTTGAAGTAGAGATGTAGTAGTAACAACTTTGAAGAGTAGTTATTGTAGGAGCACCTTTCATAATTATGATAGAAAAATCCGTGTACTCGGATCCACTAAAATTCCAAACTAATTTGGTCAGTCACATTGATCTTCTACCTCCTCCAATTAGTGCAGCTATGTATTGTAGGTCTGTAGGCTATTGTGAAGCTACATTCTTCTTTAGCTCTTTCATCAATGTTATACTTTGCCTACTTCTCCTATCCGGCTCCCCTTTCCCACTACTTTAACCAATCACTCTTTCCCACTGATGCATCCCGCCAAATCTTGATGTCAGATATTGCCAAATCTAATCACATGAGCCTCCCTCAACTTGTACTCCAATGATGCCATCTTCACCTTCCAAAAGGCACTTACTCTAAAACTGGTCCTTTCTTATGTTTTCACACATCCATCATAACATCTTAGCTATACTCATTTATGAACTCACTACACAACCAACTCCATATCATAGAATAGCCAGCTAATTGCAGTTAGCATGTCTTTAAACAAGCAAAGATTTCAATCACATAACATAACTGCTTCAATTCAACCACCCCACTTTGATTCTATGGGTAAAGTGCACCTTGATGTTCCTCTACATTCATGACAGAAGCTATGTTTCAGAAACAGACAAGCTCTATCACCTTCCCTCTATTCGGAGCTAGCAAACCCGGTATCCCTGGCATGGCACATTTACTTCACTACTATTATTATCCTTATCTTGACACATTTGAACTCCTGGGTATGCCTCCCTTAAGTCCAATCTTTGTACACATCCACATCTATATAATCATAAAATAGCATGCATAATTGCCTATGGGATATCATTTGTATACTGCCTGACGGATTTATCAATAACCATAAAAGGAAAAATGCAAGGACTCAACTTGAGGAGCAAATTTACACAGTTAATTAAATGTGTACAGTCAGACAAACAGATGAAAAATATGAGGAACAAGCTTTCATACACAGTAAGCAAAAATTATCCTCAATTTAAACTATCTGTACAGGCTCCTAATTTCTATTTCCTGGATCAGAAGGCAGAAGCTCAGTAGATTAACTTCCACAAAAAAAAAACTAACTAAAACGAAAAACAAAATCAAATGCAATGATTTTGATAATAGAATTGGAAGAAACAACAAGAGCCTTCAAAAGGTTAAAAAGAAAAATGATGTGCCAAATAAAAGTAAGAACTCATTATATTCTCACCCCATCAGTATTATCAGTTTGTGCACGAGGCCCCTTGCTTGCTGCCATAGCTAAGGCCAATTCTTCAGCCTGTTAATCAGGATAAATTACACCTGAGTAAATCCCCGCAAAAATTATCTACATATTGTTGAAATGCTGATATGTTGTACTGATTTCACATATAGGATTGTTGTTTTAAAAGTAAAAATAAAAGAATTCCTGAAAGTACCTTCCGAGCTTGATTAATCAATATTAGATCTGCATTTTCTTTTTGATACTCTGCAATTTTTTCTTCAATAGCAGGGACATCAACTCCAGCAACCAAGTCAAATACTGTAAGAAAAAAAAACTTTTTTTTTGGTCAAGATAAAATCTTGAATTGAAAACTATGCTTAAAAGTCACTGGAAAAAAAAAAACAAAAACTCACTCATGTCTTCTACTTCCTCCAAGTAATCATTGTACTCCCTCAACGATGGAAAATCCTCTTCTCGCTTATTAAATCTATAAAATAGGTATTCAACTTTTGAATTATCATCCGCAACATAAATGCTAAAACAACACTTGTATGTGGGCGAAATTGGAAGAAAGTAAGTAAGTAAAAAAAGAAATAATCCCATTACAAGCTGGTGCAGGAAAAGAAAAAATCCCATTCCATTAATTCCAATGTTATTAAACCTCGTAGCTGATTACATGGTAACTATAATTGAAAGGAGAAAAGCTAAACATGAAAAAGAAAGATAACCCAGGAAGAGAAATTACATGCTAGCAATCCTTCTTCTGACCAGTATCTCCTTGTTGTGAGGATTATTACTTGAGACCACCATTTTTTTAAGGTTCCCACGAATCAAGAAAACAAGATCAAGCAGAACAAGATATTCTGTTGGTTTGACGCCGCCCCCAACTACAAAAGAGCCACGGCAGCTATGACTTCGTACCAGAGAAGAAGAGATTTCAATGGGATACTACTGCTATGCAGATGAGGATTCGTTGAGCCGTTGATGGCCCTTTCGTCCTACTGACATCAAATCTTGACCCTCCCTCCGAATAGAATCACAGCTTGGCTCGATATCTCTCTGAGGTTCTTGTTCGTGGCTGTACAGACTGCAGAGGTGTGGTCTGAGAGTGGAGAAGTCGAGACAAGAGGAGCCGGGTCTAGCGAGAAAGGCAGTGTTTGGGGTTAAGGAAACTGGGCAGGAGTCAAAGGGTTGGGTTCATGGTTACGGACTGGTGGGTCGAAGAAGCCTCGAAGGCTCTCTTAAATTAATTCAATTTCGATACGTCTAGTAGCACCCTAGAGAAATTTTTTAAAGGTAGCTGTTTTAAAAAATTTTA
>Ga0325403_1001912_pt1 | contig 18001 bp, 16 predicted proteins | sample PopdelMetagenome_19_FD_205665 | JGI IMG/M metagenome (GOLD analysis project Ga0325403, IMG submission 205665) | Populus deltoides microbial communities from Bellville, Georgia, United States - Xylem-PdKOR-R4 | ecosystem: Host-associated > Plants > Phyllosphere > Stem > Wood/Secondary xylem...
ACTTGGACGAATCATCCAGATAAAAACGACAAGACGCTTTGGAAATGTTGATGGGTTGGTATTAAAAATATTTTTTATATTAAAATATGTTTAAATAATATTTTTTTTTATTTTTAAAATATGAGTTGGCTTTCTAAATACTACCAAAAAAAAATATCTATCATTGATCTTGGATAAATATCAATAACAATTCATTTATATTTAGAAATACTTATTATTATTTTATAGAAAACACTCTCTCATATTTTACTATGAATGTATTATTCACTCTCTTATATTTTACATTCAATCATTTTTAATTTTTTTTATATTTTGATCCACAAGTTTTTTTTTAGTGATTGCATCTTTTTGGGGCTGAATTAAAAACAATTGAATCAAATTTATTAACTAAAAAAAAATTTGAAAGACAAGATACCATAGTTTAACAAACACCACAAATGAATGATGATTTCAAAATTTTCACAAAAAGTTTATTTTAGTCCTCAAACTTTACATATTATATCTATTCAGTCCCTCGATATCTTTTCAATTCAATTTTGGTATAAAAAAATATTTTTGTTATTTTTAATCATTGGTTTGAGAGAGGAAAGAGAGAGATCACTGGATTCTAGTGGTAGAAAAAGAAATGTTGTTGACACCGATTTTGACCATCAAAACGGTCGAACTTTGTGTCAAGTGATTTTATTTGATGAGGAAAGTTCATTTTTGTGTCTTTTTCTTACCTTGAAAGTGCCTAAAAATACATATCTAAGTTCAAGAAAATTTTTAGTTTCGGGTTGATTTATGGTTTTGGGATGGTTTTTGATTTTTTGAGACCATGAATGAATTTATCATGATGCCTAGGGTGTTCTCTAGGTGTTCTGGATAAAAAATCTTCAATTCTAATTTTTCAACCACCATAATGACTGAAATTTAGGTACATCAAATGACGCATCGTTTGACTTTTTTTTTTCCAAAACATTGAAGTGGTTGCCCGCCCTCTCTACCAAAAACAATAAGGGCCCAAGCGTGTGGCCCTTACTAAATGGGCCAGACACGCTGACTTGGCTTTCTAGGCCCAATAATATATTTTTTTTATTTATATCTTTTTTTATATGTTGTTTTTTCAAAATAATTTTTTTTTAATTTAGATTTAAATTACTACCCTTTGTCTTTTTTATTTTGTTTATTTAGCTTTTTTTAAATAGCGATTATTTTTTTAGTTATTTTGTATACATTTATTTTTTAAGATATTATTCTAATTCATCTATAATTCAAGGAAAATGATTAAACCAATTGACGACAGACAAGTAGGAATTAAAGAATAAAAAATATAAACTTCCTTAAAAAAAATACATAAAACTCTGAGTCACATTTTTGTTACTAAATAATTCTCTTTTTATAGTCTTAAAATTAAAACTCAATGTTACATCTATTCTAAGCTACATTATGAAAAGAAAAAAAAAGTCCTAAATAAAATAAGAAAAATAATAAAAGAATTATATATTAAAAAGAAAAAATACTCTAAATTAACTAGGAAAATATGACCAATACCGAATAGTAACTTTTGAGTCTAATTTGAAAAAACAAGGCTTCTAGAATCTTTTAATATAATTTTAGCTCTATTTAATGATTGAATTGAAAGTTATATATCATATCATAAAACTACATGTACGACAAAAATCATCTATATTAATCTCTTCAAATTATATAAAAAACTCGTTATTCAATCAAAGTTATTCCTAGCTTGATTTCATGGTTGTCCAACAAAAGCTAACAACCCTTTTATTTATTTATTTTTCTCTTCATCATGTGACTCTTCATTAAGATAAGCTAATCTCTTTACAATATCTAATACAATAAAATAATCTTTAGACTATAGTAAAGGAACCTTATAAAGGTTAAAAAGATTGTCATATAGCTAGGTCTTTATTATCCCCTTGATAACAGTGGAGAGTATATGAACTAGACATTCTTTTGTTGACCACGTCAAAACTACTTTGAAATTCTTCAAGCATCAACATTGAACACTTATTACATACAAAGAATAATAGAATGATCCATTTATTATTTATATCTATATTTTTCTACCTCTTCAAAATTTCAAAGTTAACTTCATATAAAACCTTTGAATTATCAAATAATTTTTCATGAGAGAATCTTTGCAAATCCTAATTTATAAAAATTTTAGATTTTTTAAAATCCTTAAGCTCAATGACATTTTCATCTTCTTTCTCATCGAATTCAAGTGGTTAATTCCAATCCACAAAGAAACTAAAATTATAAAAAAATTTAAATAACCTATTCATAAAGATGAAAAAAGAAACTACCCCCTCTACTTGTACCTTTGAAACTCGCTTTCAAAATTGGTTATAGATTCCTGATCATTCTCCTCACAATCCTTTAAGTTTCTCTCTGGTAATTGACAAGTTAATCCTAAAATTCTTCTATGCAAGTCTATCTCCGCTAGTCAATGGGTTGATTTTATAACCTGTCTTCATATATCCTTAGTTTTTAGTTCATTAATGTTCTAGTCTTGGACATCTAATTCTCAAGTTAAAAATGCCTCCCACCTCCTACTTGAACATGTATTGTCTTATGACCTTCTAAAGTAATTGTTTTTCAATAGCGCCCAATAATAAATCACTAGGAATTTTTGGACTCTAATACCAACTAATGTAGCTAAACTTAAAAGAATAGGAATAAAAGAACATAATTTTTTAAAGAAAGGATGATAAAGAAACTGTGATTTATACAATTTTACTACTAAATAATTCTCTTCTGATAGTTATAACTAGACGTGGACCTATGCTACACCATGTATCCATATTCCCCCCTAAAAAACAATGTCTAGGTGTCGCAAGTGCATTTCAAAAAAATAAGAAAAGACTAATGACTCAAGTAATTGCCCTGAAAGGGTCTAATATATTGGTTTTATTTTAATTAGATGATAAAAAAGAAAATGATTGTAAAAAAAAAAATAAAAAAAAACCGATCACGATAACTTGGAAAAAAACCTTTGGAAGAATGAAATTGGATAAAAAAGGACAAAAAACTGGGTTTAAATCAACTTGATGTAGCGTGATAGACATTTAACCTAGATAGTGAGCTAACCAGAATTATCCTGTAAAACAAGTGGGTCAGGTCATAAGATTGGGATAGCCTAACATAAATAAGGTTGAATGATGAAATCAAAAAAGAAAACAAGAAAAAAAAAGATATCAACTTACGTTAAGTTTTCAAACCTGTAACCTAGGTCATTAGACTTGAAGCTCAATACATGAAAAAACTGCAAACCCAATCCCTAGCAAATCAAATATTGAAGGATGAAATTGAGAACAAAAATGAATTATGAAATTGAGAAAAAAAAGAATTATATGAAAGGATCCAAAAAAATAGTAATGAGAAGAAAGGGGATAAAAATAAAAATAAATTAGATGAAAACTATAAATCTTTGATTAAATGGTGAAATTGAAAAGAAAAATAACTTTAACAAAAGAACAAGAAAAATAAAAAGAATGATGATAAAATTGAAAAAAAATTAATATGCTATAAATTTGGATTGAGGGATGAAATTGAAAACTACTAAAATTTGCACAAAAGGGTAAAGAAACAAAAATTCAAATCAAATGAATGAATACCAAAGAGAAAAAAAAATAGCACATAACAAATTGGAATTGAATGATAAATTTCAAAAAAAAATCAAAACTTTACAAAAAGGCAAAGGAAAAAAATTAGAAAGAAAAAGAACATAAACCAAATTCGAAGGAAAAACAAATTAAAGGGTAGTTTTGAAGATTTGGAGAGCCAAATGCAAAAATCAAGGAAGATAAATAGAAGAAGAAGGAAAAAAAAAATGTTATCGTCAAACTTGAGGTCCGTTTAAAATACTATTTAAGACACGCATCATCTAATGATGAAGGTTCCATTGAGAGAATTTAGATACCTACCTAAAAGCTGTTTTTTTAGCCACTAGATAATGCAACACACCACTTGAAGATCGCGACCATCCTTCACTTCAAGGGCATCATGTAAAAGAATTATGCATTTAAAGGTGAAAAGATGTAAATGACACTAGACACCAAATCTAAATTCTTTGGCTCTAAAGATAATTTTGTATTTTTACTATTCAAAAAACAAGAAAAAACCCTAATACCCCATTAGCAGGGAAAAAGTTCATAATTTTATTATTATACGGATCAATGAGTGTAGAGCTACAATAATGTGCACCCTAGACATCATCTTTTCCTTTTAATTTATTTTGTTATAATCAAAACTCAATATTAGAACTTTTGTTGCTTAAATAATGAGAAAACAAATCCTAAACAGAACAAAATAATAATAATAATAATAATAAAATTCTAAATTAAATAGAAAAAAAATCTTAAATTAACTAAAAAAATATAATCAATCTCAAAAAAGTAAAATTTTAGGGCCTACCAACCTCAAATGCTAAGAAGATTCAATTCCATAGGAAATAGGATTTTTGGAATCTCTTTAGCAAAACTAAAGGAATTTAATAATTAAATTAAAAGTTATTTTTGAAGATGCACAACATTGAAGAGAGGGTCCATAGTTAACCCATTAATAGCATTGACTAAACACATCCAAATCCATCTCCAAAATAACCCATTTATGCCTTGCTGCCAAGCCTAACATAAGTGATAAGCCTAGAATAGCAGCCAATAATTCTACTTTTAAAGGAAGAATAATGCTTCAAGTTTGCCAGATCGAAACGAGGGATCCATTAATTTCCTAGCTACTGCAACCCTGAGGAAAAACGAATAAACATTTACAAACAAAGAATAACACAAACAAAAATAATTATGGTGGTATTTGGCATCCAATAGAATATTGATATAATGGAATCAGATTTAAACAAGAGGAGAAATATCACACAAACATAGGAGCTACATCTTACATCAAGAGCTGTCGTCCAACTAAACAAAATCAACCTTATCTTTTATAATAATAATAATAATAATAATAAAAAACCTGATCATTTATTTCAACCGTGGGCATATTTGAGCCTGTAATGGATTTTTCATCACTACTGTGAATTCTTCTTTCTCAGACAAATCAACATCATCTCCATCCATAGCTTTCCACTCAAATCTCCAAATCAAATTAGCTACAAAGTACTCCAAATGAAGAATTGCTAGACCATAAGCAGGACATATTCTCCTCCCAGCCCCAAATGGCATCATCTTTATCTCTCTACTTCCTGTTATATCAAATGTTTCCCCTCCACTATTTAGAAACCTTTCAGGCTTGAATGCCATAGGATCCTCCCACACCTTCGGATTCCACCCCATCTCAGCCACCATAAAATTTATAGTTCCATCTTTTGGTACCACATATTTACCCAGCGCTGCATCTTCCGTCACCGCATGTGGCAACACGAAATGGCCTGGCGGGTGCCTCCTTAACCCTTCTAGAATTATTGCTTTTAGATATGGCATCTTTTGCAACTCCTCTTCTTTTATATTCTCTTCACCTTCTTGCACAACCCCTTTAATCTCCATGAATAGCTTCTCTTGGATTTGCGGGTACTTAACTAGATTTGCCATGATCCATTGCAACGCTGTTGAAGTAGTATCTGTTCCTCCGTTAAGAAACTCTGAGCACAGACTAACCATTTCCTCTTCATTGAGCTTTCTTTTCTCTTCCGGAAGCTCCAAAGCCAGTATGGTGTCAACATAGCACAAAACATACTCATCTTCATAGTCTTTCTTGTCCTCTTCACTTTTGTTTACCCTCTCTTCCTTGGCCTTCTTTCTTGCTCTTATCAATGGAATCAAAACATCTTCTTGGCATCTTCGAAGGGAAAACAACTCCCTCCAACGGTTGCGCAACAAGATCTTTGTCACTCCTGGCCAGAAATTGAGTATGTTGAACTTACTAAAATTCACTATTATTTGTCGCTGAACTTCCATAATTTTTTTTATCTGATTTTCATCAAGCTTGTCTCCAAAACACATCAGGACTAATAGACAAAACATGGCATATTGAAAATGTTCCATCACACAAATAGGACGACCGGCTTTCGCTTGAGATTCGATGCGATTCTGGAGGATTTGCAGAACCCAGTTGCGTGCATGAGTGTAAGATTTCACACGCGATGGGTGGAGGATTTCTGCTGTGAGGTTACGCCGCAGAAGTCGCCATGTTGGACCGTAAAAGGAAGAACTAATACTATGCTGATTACTAGTTAAAAATTTTCGTGTAGCAACAGCTGGTGGGCGGTCCGCAAAAACTGCGCCGCCATGTATTAAAGCCTCATGAGCAAGGGTGCGATCTGCAACGAAGATAGCAGGGCGAGTGCCAATACGGAGGGTAACCATGGGGCCAAACTTGGCATGGAGGGATCGAAGGATTGGCTCTATCTTGAAGGCGGACATGCGGAGCCATAGTAAGTGGCCGATGAAAGGAAAGGATAGGGGACCTGGAGGTAGGGTTTTCGTGGTTAAGAAATTGTTGAAGATAATTTTCAAGAAGAGAGAGATGGAAATGGAGACAAGGATAAGGAACCAACTTTCCATTCTGAAAAAAATGAAGTGATGAGTTCAGCAGTGGAATGGACTCAGAGTGCGCGTGTATATACATAGGCTAGCAAATTGACTGACTAATTGTGGATGCTCTTTTCGTTTCTTGTAGATAGAAGAATACATCTTCTATTTTTTTTTTTAATGTTTTTCGGACAAAAGCAAAGACTCAAAATGGGTGGAATTCTTCGCAAGCTATCTTGTTTGTTTTTATGTGCAACGTATTGTATTACGTCCTCTTAGGTTCATTAAAAAAGTAAATTTTATGTGCAACAAGTAAATTTTCAATTAAGAGTTTCAGATTTCAAAGCTGATCGTTTCATTAAAAAAAATTGTCTTAAGATTAATTCTATTTTACTTGTTCCAATCTAGATTACTTTACTCGGTCTTTAATTATTTGTTATTATATTTGTTTGCATATCTGGTCATTGGACACAAAAATCATTAAGCTGTTCAAGAAAAAAAATTACAAAATCTCAAAAGTCAACAATATGGATTTTTTTTTTTGTTTTTTATCTAGATGAATTGACTAGTAGATTGTAACAGGAGCATGACGTTCACGAGAACCAGTTTTCTTGGTAATCAAGAACAGAACAACGCATTTCAATTTGCAGCCCAAGCCACTACAGAAAGATAAATTACTTCGGATTTTAACGTTGATGAATTTTAGTTGCAACCCTTGATTAAAATGTTGTTTTTGTTACGAGACCGGGTGCCAAGAAATCTTCAAATTGCCCAGCAGAGTAGGTCTTGAATATTCCTTGTTGCTTCCGGGACAGGACCTAATTAGCCATGGAATTTCCATAACTAGATACTGTGATGGGATTTGCGTCCCATAAAGATGCGAGGCAATCCATTTCTTGCGAATTTGTAGATTAAAAAAAAAATTGTTACTTCTTTTTCAGTTTTTTTTTTTTTGTGTGTGTGAACATGGATATGTTGGTTGAAATGCGTAATAGAAGTTTTGTATATATTATTTTGGACTTTGGCTTGTAAGTATAATTTATATGGTTATATTTATTGTTTATTAAATCTTAATGTTGAATATGTGTTGATGTTTATTTAGTTGTTTTTTTATATCAGGTTATATACCTGAGTGAGTATGTGTGTGTTGTGGCCTTCAAGTTTTTTTTTTAATATCATTAAATAAAATAGACCAAAGCCTAATTAACATTACCATCCTCTTAGGTTCAATTAATGCTCTTATTTTAATAGTTATAATTAAGTTTTACTATTAGACCTATGTCTTAAATCATTATCTTAGGTACTATAAACACACACATAGTTTAGATAAATTATAAACATATAAGCACGATAAATGTATTTTTTTATTAAAAACAAATGCGAAGTAACTTATTTTATAAAAAATATTTTATGGTAATTATTTTTTTATTATATAATTAGTCTTTTACCTAAAACCTCTAAACACTAGTTAGGGTTTTCTAATTATTATAGAGTTAGGTGGTAACTGTTTTTTCTAATTTTATCCTTATCAATTCTAATTAGCTCGTTGCAATATCTTTTTAATATATATGAAAAAAATATCTAAAATATAAGGACCGGAAAGATTGTCAAGGTTTTTTTTAGGAGTAAGAGGGAAAAAACTAAATTAAAACTAACAAATAGTTATCATAAATAGATATTCAACTCGAAGTGTTTATTTATGGTCAAATTCCGAACTTCCAAACACACCCTCTTCCCAAGACATCATATATAATTAGATGAAGCATTAACGATACCAATTTGCACTGAAAATCTAATCAAGTTTCCACTTTCATATTCTTCATGATTTTCTTAACCCATTTTTTATCCCGTTTTCACATGTATTTTCAAAAAGAATTAAAAAAAAATACTAAAATTAAAAAAGAGAAGAAACAAATTTAGAGAGAGAAAAAATTCAAGAGAGATAATTTTTGGAGAATTTTAAAAAGTAGAGAGAAAATGTGTTCATGAAAAAAGAGAGACAAAAAAACAGATTTTTATTTTTTTAAGTATTCCTATATTAACTACGATTTTATCTAATAATTATTCTTAGTTATGTACAAAATTGTAATATTTGTCAGAAACAAAATAAATCCAAGTATTTAGATTCAATCACGATAGATTCATTGTCCTCTCACCGTTGACCACGTACACAGGGAGCGTGCCGCTTTTTATGCTTCTTCAAACCCATTATTTTGACCATACCTTTGCATCAAGTTTCCTGTCACTAAAACCAAAGCATCTTTTTCACAAAAAGTAAAAAGAACACGTAGATTACTGAAGAAGGAAAAGGAAAAAAAGAACAAAAATGGTAGCATATTGAAGAGCTGGGTGTAGGATCTGGGGAGAAAGTGGACGGCACAGCCAGAAAATATCATAATATAGAAGGAAAAAGGGAAAAGATTGTCCTCTCCTTTCTATTTTTTATTTTTATTTTGGTTAAATTATACCTGTTACCAGATTAAGATTAACATTTTTTTTATTTTTATATTTTTTATTTCCTGTTTTTTTTTTGTTTTTTTTGGGGCTCAGTTTAAGATTAACATTTTTTTTATTTTTTTATTTTTTATTTCCTGTTTTTATTTTTATTTTTTCGGGGCTGGGTTGGACCCAGCCTGGCCCGGCCTGGTCACTGGCCCAAGCCAGTGACCCGGCTGGGCCACATAAAGCACGCGTGCATAAACAGGTAAATTCAAAGTAAACGGCAGACAGTGAATTAAAACGAAAAGCAGGGGAAAAGAGTAAAAGACTTACCTGGTTCTTTTGTAGAAACTTTATGCGAGATTGCTGAGGGCGACGCCCCTGCTTTCAAGTTTCCTCTTGCTCCTTCTGCTTGTTTTTCCTTTTTGTTTTGTTTATCTTGTTTACCAGACCCTCTCCTGTTCGCGTTTTGTCACCTTCGGTTTTGAGATGAAGGGATGAAGAAAAATGAGGGGTTGATTCTCCTCACTGTGTCGCTCCTTGTTTCCAGTGTTCTCCCCCCCTGTTTTTTTTTTTCGTGATCTCTTTGTTTTTTTTTCTGTTCTCGTTCCTCTCTATTTTCTCTCTTCGTCTCTATCTCCCAGTTTTTTTTTTTGCCTTCTTTTTCTCCTCCTGCAGTCCTCTGTTTTTCTTTCCTGCAGTCCCCCATTTTTCTTTCCTGCAGTTCCCCTCGTGAGGTTGCCTTTACCTGGGTTTTTATAGGGCTGGGAGATGGATCAGCGCTGTAACAGGCGACAGTAATGGCGTGGGGCGCTCCATTCAATGGAGAAACGTCCCTGCGTTTAATGGCAGAGCCGCTGCAGAGGAAGAAAACGAGTGAACAGTCGCCTGCACAAAACGACTCCGTTTTCCAATTTCAAAGGCTGCTTTCAGTTTGGTTCTTAGAATTCTTGTAATTTTGCAATCAAGCCCCTGGTTAAAATATAATTGGATCCTTGCATTTCCGCGCCATTTTCAAGCTAGTCCTTGGATTTTAATTTTTGCAATTTGAACCCCAATTAAACCTCAAGCTTTGGTATTTCTTCAATTAAGTCCTTGATTTCATTAATTAAATTAATTTCAAGCTCAATTAAGTCTCAAAACTTATCAATTCTCCAATTAAGCCCTTGATTTGATTAATTAAATTAATTCCAAGCTCAATTAAATCTCAAAACTTCCAATCATATTGCCCTTAACCTAAATTTTAATTTATTCTTCATTTTTTTTATTGTTTTTTCATCATCATTTTTTCATTTTTTTTATTATCATTTTTCAGTAGATAAAATAATAGTAATAATAACAATAAAATAAAAGGGTCACAAATTGGGTTATGACAGTTGCCTCCTCTTTATAATATTTACTATACAAAGATATTGAAAAATTTCATTTTCTTTTAACTTTGTGTAGTAAATTTATAAAGAAAAATAGATACAGAAAGAACTTTTTTTTTTTAGTCTTGAAAACTTCGAAAACAGTAGATTGACATATGACTTTTATAGAGAGATGTAGAAATCAAGAAACTAAGTCATTTGGAAGATGATCCACTTTTTTTGTTTTTTTTAAATGGATCAAATTGTTTTGGGCAACTTGCCTGATGATAAAAGAACGTGAAGAATTTCACAAGTGGTTTAACTGTTCCAGGCGACCTGCCCATTGAAGAATAAAACGGGAAAAAGGTTTCACGAGTGGTCTAATTGTTCCAGGCGACCTGCTCGATAGGAAAAAGAAATGCGAAAAGGGTTTCGCGAGTGGTCTAATTGTTCCAGGTGACCTGCCCGATAGGAAGAATAAAACCCAAAAGATTTCGCGAGTGGTCTAATTGTTCTAAGCGACCTACCCGATGAAGAATAAAACGTGAAAAGGGTTTCGTGAGTGGTCTAATTGTTTCAGGTGACCTGCCCGATAGGAAGAATAAAATGCGAAAAGGGGTTCGCGAATGATCTAATTGTTCTAGGCGACCTGCCCAATGAAGAATAAAACGAGGATTTGTTTTTTGACAAATTCAAAGAAAAGGGTCTCATTGCACCTACCCAAGTAAAAAAAGAAAGGGTCTCATTGTGATGGGTGACCTACCCAAGTTAAAAAAAAGGAGAATGAGGGCTCGAAGGCTCACTCAAAAGAATGTGAGGCCTCAAAGGCGCACTCTAAAGAATGGTCAAGGGCTCAAAGAGGCACTCGAAAGGATGCGAGGGCTCCAAGACACACTCGAAAAGGAGACGAGAGCTTAAAGGCGCGCTCGAGAAGAAGGTAAGGGCTCAAAGGCGCGCTCGAAAGGAAGCAAGGGCTCAAAGGCGCGCTCGAAAGAAAGTGAGGGCTCAAAGACGCGCTCGAAAGAGGTGAGGGCTCAAAGACGCTCTTGAAAAGAGAGGTAGGGTTAGGAAACACACTACTTTGGATGGAAAATGAAAGGTGGTGGAAAAATACAGAAATTTTTCAGGTGGCCTAATTCTTATGGGTGGCCTACTCAGGTTGAAAAATTCTCAAAAGTGAAATATTTTCAAAAGCAATTTCAATCTTGGCCATTTTAAGTTGGCCTTCCAATTGATGGATTCTGTTATAATTTTCTCTAATGAAATTTACAAAACTCATAGTCCAATGTCTCAAAGTTTAGATAATATGCATGTATCTTTACTGATTTGAAATATAGGCCCTCATTTCTTCTTAGTCTTCTTGTTGCTTGATTGATAAGGACTTGCTACCTCTGATTTGGGTCATCTTTGTCGTTTGGCTTCTAGCCCACCCGAGTTGGCCCATGTAAGTCTATTTTCAGATTTGTTTGCACAACTCAGCCTTTGTGGTGCCCATCGTGACCCACTTGCTTGCTAAAAATTTTCTTTCTCGTCAAGTAATTTGAGAGGATCACTCATTACTCCTTGTTTCACTACTAGAAACATTCGGTGTCACTTGCTGAAAGGATCAAGTTGTCTTTTGTAAACCAAAATGCCCCCTTGTCTAGTTGAAGGAAATTACCATCTCATTTTGTAGAATTTTTCCTTCTAAACACAATGTTGCTCCCGTGTATTGGTCATTGCCCCTAAGTGTGCTCTGTCAGCGACTTAGACAAATAATGGTTTTAAGAAGCCATTCTCTCATTTCTCTCCTTTTCAATTTGGTAGAGTATGGGTTTAGAATAAATTTTGAAATCTTGGATCTTGCATTTTGAAAACAAAAATTATTTCAATGTTAGTCTAAAACAAATTACTTTTGAAATCTTGCAACTCCTTGGTTATTTTCTTTCTTGGAAAAGAGATTATTTGCTCTTGTGTTTGGCAATGAGGTCTTCGGTCAAAATACGTAATGAGATGACCTTTTGTTTTTATAGGTTTTCAAAGTGGAGGGCTCGAGAAAAAGCTCGAGGTTTTGTATGAGAAAACCTTGTCTCTTTTTGAACATTCATTTTTATCAGCATGAATAATAATGAGTAATTTATTCTTGATTTCATGAATCTTATGAAAAAGTATTCTTTACATTTTAAGAGCATTGTTTATTGTTCCAGGTTGCTTGCTTGCTTGATTAGAAAGAACTTCTACCGACATGTAACGTAGGCTGTGGTTTTTGGCTATGAAAGAAAAGGATTCATAAGGCTCAAAGAGTGTTTCAAGGTTTCAAAGACTAAGGATCTCTATCAACAGTTTGACTATTGACGTGATTCATATTTGCTTTTGCCACTATTCTTTGATTTGTTGCTTCTTTTTTTTTTTGCTTTGCTAGGGCATACTCACTTTATCTTGGATGCCATTTTTTCTAGTGATTTGGGCATGCCCCCTAGCACTTGAGTTTCTTGAGCTTTTATGCCTTTTTTTTGGCTTTCTCACGGTTTTTTTCTTTTCTCATTGAAATTTTCTCTTGCCCCCTAGTGTGGGGTGTGATCCTAGTCGGGATTTTTTTTCATGAAAGAAAAATTATTTAGGCTTAAAAAGGGATCGTAAGGGATGTACTTATTTCAGAACGTGAAAGGAATAACAAAGATGACATTTCCTCATTTCAAGCACAAGCAGTTAAGATCAATAAACTTTGACCTCATCCAGTATGATGGTTGTCTTTGCAAAGATGCATTTCATGAATCATGAGCAAGGAGTTCACTACATATCATTATTCATACATTTACAAACACATGATTCAAGAGTCATGAGGTAAGGGTGTTTATTCATTTCTTTTTTTTCTTTTTTTCTTTGGTTTATAATTTAGTCACTTCAATGATGGAGTTGCTTGATTTACCTGTCATTCTACAAGTAGAATGTCAAAAATATCATTTTTTAAATAAACATCAAATTATTTTTTGAAATCAAAATGCTAGATCAATTTTTCAAAACTCCAATAGGGAAATTGATTTTGGTAAAAGAGATGAATTGCGTTTATGAGATCACGCGAGGCTTCAAAAGTGTATTCGTGAGCTCTTGAATTGCGTCTATAAGATCACGCGAGGCTTCAAAGGTGTATTCGTGAGATTTTATAAGAAAACTCTCTTAAGAAGATGAATAATGCTTGGTCGTAAACACGATTGAATAACAAACTCATTATTTCATTGAAACTTTAGAAAATAAGTTCAACAACAAAGAACTTATGCCAACATCTTGGGCTATGAATATCAGCATGGTAACACATAAAGGGGCTAAATATTTAGCAATCATTGATTGAAATTTTCAAAATCTTTTAATCATTCATTCTCCTTGAAAAGGGAATCTTTTCAACAGTTAGTTGAAGTCATATGCAGACCATTCTCGACCTATTATCACTATAGCTTTATCTTCAAAATAGTTGATTTCTAGGAGTCGGTGTGAAGAAATTAGCTACAGGAATGGTAAATGCCTTGGCTACCCTCTTCAGTGTCCTTTTCTTTTTCAGTGAAACCATTCTTTTCAGTCAGATCAGCAAATTTACCTAACCCAATGGCTTGTTCAATCCTCTCAGCTATAACAACCAGGTTAGTAAAATGTTGTGCAGAGCTTCTAACAAAGTATTCAAAGTACAGAGCTTTAAAGGTGTTGGAAAATAAACTAATCATCTCTTTTTCCAACATGGAAGGGTTAACTTGTGCAACTACCTCACTCCATCTTTGGGCGTATTCTCTTACGGACTCCTTGTTGTTCTTCTCCATAACTTGCAAGTTTAATTGATCAGGGCCCACGTCTATATTGAACTTATATTGCCTCATGAAAGCATTAACTAAATCCTTCCATTTTTTAACCTTGGTATTGTCCAACTGCATATACCAAGTGAGGGCAGCACCACTTAAGCTGTCTTAAAAGAAATGAATCAACAATTTCTCATCCTCAACCACCTCAGCCATTTTGTTGCAGTATGCTTTGAGATGCGTTATAGGGCATTGAGTTCCTATATATTTGACAAATTCTGGCACTCTAAACTTTTTGGGAATGACAACTTTGGGCACCAAACATATCTTAGCAGCATTTATAGGATCATATAGGCGAATTCCCTCAAATGCCCTCATCATTTGCTCTAAGGCAACCAATTTGTTCAGACCATCTTCTTTTACCATCTTGCCCTTTTGAGATTCCTTCTCTATAGAATCAATGGTTAAAGGCGTTCTTATAGGGTATGCTTATTGGAAATACATGGCATATTGAAAATCAGATGACAAACCGTTTGCCCCTAGATTCTATGGATTGAAGGGATTTATGGGCATAGGTTCAGGCTGAGCTATATGTGTTGCTTTTACGAATTTTTCTCTCAAGGCCTGTTCGAGTAGACTAGTAAGTCTTGTAACTTCTTCTTTAAGATTATCCACCTCTTTTTTATGTTGGGCTTCCAACTGGGCTCTTTCTTCGTTTTTCATTTGTCTTTTCCTCAAACAAGTGTTATAGATGGGTTTCAATGGGAAACCTATATTTCAACATGCTAAATGTAAATCATGCAATTTATGCAAAAATGTTGATTAAAAAAATACGTATGAAATGCAAACTTGCCCTTCACGGGGTAACAACCTAGTAGGGAAAATCCTAATTGTTGAGTGCATCAAGGGGTGGTCATTATCTAGTTTCAAAGGGTCTCTCACATACTTAGTGATCGTCTGTGAAAGGTTGATATGAGGCTTACAAGTAGTGTAAAGATAGAGGCCCTGAGTAATATCAGTTTGGCATATCAACCACTTCCAAGTAAACAATCAAGCGAGAGTTGGATGGTTTCACGAGTCTTACCAAGCTAAAGCCATTGGGGTACCGTTACTCCCCCACTTATCATAGGTTGTAAATTGTGTGCTCTCAAAGTAATGCATGACAATATAAACAAAGATGCATGCTAAAGCAGTAAATGCAGGAAAAATAAACAAATAAACACAACAAACAAGATAGCAATAATAAGACAAAAAGCAAAGCTTAATCTTAAAAAGTCCCTAGTGGAGTTGCCATTTTGTCACACCCGACATCGCGACATCCCTAAAAAATTTACAAGGAAAGAACAGATTTCTGGCATCTTGTTCTTTTAGCGGAAAATGTCTTGTTTAAGGAGTCACTATCTAGTATTATGGTCACTAGCAACCCTAACCGATCAACAGAGATTCTATGGTACGAGACTGGTTATGTAAAAGGAAAGATATTATCACCCCTTAAACGTTCTACTTGAGGCAGACTGCATTGCTGGTTTTGTCTTAAATTGCTAAACATTTATTAGTTTATGCTATGATGATTTGCTTATAATATTCCTGACTCTGGCGTCAGTGAATATTCAACTACGAATACTTCCAACTCTGGCATTAGTAAGTATTACGTAACCCAAAACAAAAATAAATGGTGTTGCTGACTCTAGCTCTTTAAATAAATCGAATAAAAATAAATTTAAATATATATATGCATACTTTTTATATTTTTTATATTTTTATATTTTTTATTTCCTTTTTTTTATTTTTTTGGGACTGGGCTAGACCCAGCCTGGTCACTGGCCCAAGCCAGTGACCCGGCTGGGCCACATAAAGCACGTGTGCATAAACAGGTAAATTCAAAGTAAATGGCAGACAGTGAATTAAAATGAAAAGCAGGGAAAAAGAGTAAACTTACCTGGTTCTTTTGCAGAAAATTTGCACGAGATTGCTGAGGGCGACGCTCCTGCTTTCAAGTTTCCTCTTGTTCCTTCTGCTTGTCTTTCCTTTTTGTTTCGTTTCTCTTGTTTACCAGACCCTCTCATGTTTGCGTTCTGTCACCTTCGGTTTTGAGATGAAAGGATGAAGACAAATGTGGGGCTGATTCTCATCACTGTGTCGCTCCTTGTTTCCAGTGTTCTTCCCCCCCGTGGTTTTTTCTCCCGTGATCTCTTTGTTTTTTTTGTTCTCGTTCCTCTCTATTTTCTCTCTTCGTCTTTGTCTCCTGGTTTTTTCTTTGCCTTCCTTTTCTGCTCCTGCAGTCCTCTGTTTTTCTTTCCTGCAGTCCCCCGTTTTCCTTTCCTGCAGTCCCCCTCGTGAGGTTGCCTTTACCTGGGTTTTTATAGGGCTGGGATATGGATCGGCGCTGTAACAGGCGACAGTAATGGCGTGGGGCGCTCCATTCAATGGAGAAACGTCCCTGCGTTTAATGGCGGAGCCGCTGCAGAGGAAGAAAACGAGTGAACAATCGCCTGCACAAAACGACTCCGTTTTCCAATTTCAAAGGCTGCTTTCAGTTTGGTTCTTAGAATTCTTGTAATTTTGCAATCAAGCCCTGGTTAAAATATAATTGGATCCTTGCATTTCCGCGCCATTTTCAAGCTAGTCCTTGGATTTTAATTTTTGCAATTTGAACCCCAATTAAACCTCAAGCTTTGGTATTTCTTCAATTAAGTCCTTGATTTCATTAATTAAATTAATTTCAAGCTCAATTAAGTCTCAAAACTTATCAATTCTCCAATTAAGCCCTTGATTTGATTAATTAAATTAATTCCAAGTTCAATTAAGTTTCAAAATTTCCAATCATATTGCCCTTAACCCAAATTTTAATTTATTTTTCATTTTTTTAATTATTTTTTCATCATCATTTTTTCATTTTTTTATTATCATTTTTCAGTAAATAAAATAATAGTAATAATAACAATAAAATAAAAGTGTCAAAAATTGGGTTATGACAATCCTCTTAGGTCCAATGCTCGTATTTTTATAATTAATGTTAAGTCTTACTGCTAGGCCCATGTCTTAAATCATTATCTTAGGTTTTAGTAGTCTTCTACCATAAACATACACATAGTTTAGATAAATTATAAGCATATAAGCACAATAGATGTATTTTTTCATTAAAAACAAATGCAAAGTAGCTTACTTTAGAAAGAATATTTTATGGTAATTATTATCTTTTCATATTATATAATCAGTCCTTTATCTAGAACCTTTAAAAACTAGTTCGGGTTTTCTAGTTATCATAGAGTTAGGTGGTAACTTCTTTTTCTAGTTTTATTCCTATCAATTCTAATTAGCTCGCTGAGATCTCCCTTCAATATATATGAAAAAATTATCTAAAATGTAAGGACTAAAATGATTGTCAAGAGTTTTTAGGAATAAGAGGGAAAGCAAATAAATTGAAACTAGCTCAAGTAGTTATCATAAATTGAAAGATGATGAAGTTGAGCAAAGGAGTAAAAGGGAAAGAAAATTGTTTGGTACTGATTTTTTAACATACTTGTTAGAAATTAAACATTGAAGCTGCTCCAAGGTTGGAGATCTCAAGATCAATGCTTGTAATTTTTGTATAGAAACACAAAAATAACAACTCAATAGAAAACCTCTTCTTGAAAAATGCGTAAGTCTAAACTAATTTAGACTCCCTCTATTTTACTCTACAGAAGAAGAAAAAAAAGGCATTCATTTCGGGCAGAGAATTACCCTCGAATGAGTACTAGCCTATCTATGAAAAAGCCCTTTATGTTAAAGTATCTACACCCATAGGTTTACCTCACATCGATAAATCCACTCATCAAAAGGGGTTAGATAAAGCGTGTAGATGAAAAATGCTTCTAACCCCAAGGATTCATTCAGTTAAGTCGATGAGCAAGTCCTATGCACCCGTCTAGACCAATAATCCATAGAGACATAAACTCCCTTACGAAAGCCACTTAAA
>Ga0325403_1001915_pt1 | contig 17994 bp, 15 predicted proteins | sample PopdelMetagenome_19_FD_205665 | JGI IMG/M metagenome (GOLD analysis project Ga0325403, IMG submission 205665) | Populus deltoides microbial communities from Bellville, Georgia, United States - Xylem-PdKOR-R4 | ecosystem: Host-associated > Plants > Phyllosphere > Stem > Wood/Secondary xylem...
AACACATTAATCATAATTTAGGGAAAAAACATAGTAATTTTTTAAAATCAAATTCATGCAAAGGTCCACTAAATTTTTAGCAGAGTACTCCCTAAGCCGGGAAGTCCTAAGTTATTGACAACAACCTGTTACAATTCTATTAACCATTATCCAATCACGATCCAATCATTTTCGATCTCAATTTCAACAATCAACATTAATGCAATCACAATCTCTCAAACATTAATATAATAGAAATAAAGTATTAAATGACATTAAATAAGTAAACACACATGCATATAGATTATAAATACATGAAAATAAAATTTAAGTTCATATATTCAATTTAAAAGATATTATCACAATTCAAGTCATGACAGTTTTTTAAGATACAAAATATATAAGTATTCACCTAAAACTAGATAACAAAAGAATAGAAAGATTTGAAAATCACTCATGTCATGAGTGTGATGGACCTAGAATAAATATAACATTGAAATATAAATATCATGGAAAAACACTATTAATATTGGTAATCAAACAATTTATTCAAGACTAACATTCATTCATATTTCCCAACAATTCCTGCTTGGTCCCTTTTAGGATTTCTTTCTAATGAATTCACTAATATTTTCCATTCCATTCTTAATTTTCAACCAACATCACATATTTATATAGGAGGACAATTCCTTCAAGAGAGTGTCGATACCAATTTATTGGTATCATTAACCATCCTTCATCAGATAGCTAATCATATCTTTTTTTTTCTTCCCAAAACCTTGAGGTGGTAATGTCGGTACTAATAAATCTCATTAGTATTATTAGTCTTCCTCACCAGGACCGACTAATCAAATTTATCGTGAATGCCGATATCAATATAACCCCTTGATATTATTAACTATTCCTAACTCGAAATAGTTAATCAAGTCCCAACAGTACTATGAAATATCCTTGAAAATGTCAATGTCAAAGATCTTTGACATCATTAGCCTCTATACCAGGAATAACTAATCAAGTTGCATGGAAATACTGATATCGATATAGTCCATCAATATCATTAATTATTCCTAACCTGGAATAATTAATTAAGTTCAAAATCCCTCATGTTCCGGGATAATCATTTTGATGTTAGTAAACACTACTAACATCATTATCCACCTGTTCTCGAACCGACTAATCAAATCCAGGGAAATATCGATATCAATGAAACTCATTGGTATCATTAACTATTCCCAACCGAAATAATTAATCGAGTTTATTTCTATTTTTCATTTATTTCATTAGGTGCTTCTTTTTTGGCAACATTTATAAATAAAATCCAAAAACTAAACAAGTTTTCATAATTATGTACATTTAATAAAGATATGGGTGTAAAACATTTACTTGTTGCAAAAGCTCAGCTCGTGCTTCCCTGTTGTTGTTGTGCAGTTCCTGTGATCACTTCTGTATTTATAAGTATACCACATTATTTTCTATTCAAGTTATATTTCTTTTAATAATAATAAAATAAGCAAATATTGACGTCCCTTCAACAATTTCTTCCTTCACATTTGTGTTTCTCATTACATCCCTTAAGATTATTGCTCTTTTTTATTTATTTAATCATAACTAACATTACAAATCTTGGTTCCAAACATGGCTTAATTCCTTTAAACGTTAAAACATAGAACTTCACATTTTATAAAGGAAACGAAACTCAATTCTGCCCTTACCGCATCTAAATTACTTGTTTTAGCAACTTGTCGAAATTGCCAGCAAAGATGGAAGCCCGAGCTCTCCTTAGAGTTTTACCTATATCTAGAGTTCTAGAATTCCAAATTAGACGAGGTTAGTCTCGTTGGAAAGATAACATCCTTGGATATAACTTGTATGAAAGGACCTTTTCCAAATTCTATCATTTTTAGGCTCGAATCCTTTATGGAAGTTAGGGAGATGAATTTGTTCAGTTTCGTCAATGTTTTAAATGAACCATCAAACATCCCTATTTTTCACTCTCCCTTCAAAACAACCATTTGTTCACATTATAAAAAACACATGACAAGCAATTTACAAAGAAAATCATAAATTCTTCTCTTCCAATTCACCATTAATGGGCGACCACCTTTGCTTCTGATACAGTTCAGCTTTATGATACGACCCAAGCAAGGTCAGATTCAGATTTCGGCGTAAAATGCACAACAATTCAGGTTTATAACAACAATCATAATTATCAATTCAACCATTGGATTGGGCTAAAAGTTTACGTGGACTCTCCAGACATGTTGTCCTATCTTGAGTTAAAATTTTAGGTCAATCGGAGTTTGATAAGGTATGGAAATATTGGTCAACAGAAGCTGTACGAATTCTGTTATTCTCTTCCTTTTGACTTGTGGACTTCCTATTTGGTTAGGATTCTTTTCCTACAAGGATGTGGCAGTTGGTTTTGGGAATTTCCTAGTTCCACAAGGATCTTTAATGAGCTGCAATATAATCTCCAAGTGTGGCAAGGATTCATTAATGTTTTAGAATCTTTTTTTTTTATAAGGATTTCTTATTCATCCTAACTACACAAGGAAAGAAGGGCTAGTGATATTTAATGATAAATTAGTTATTTTTATTCTTTTCTTTCATGTTTGGGCTTAATTAAAACTTTGTTTTGAGCTAGGATTCAAGGCTTGTTTGGATCAGGTTATGAGCTTTTCAGTTTAAGGTTTTTGGGTCAGTTTTGTATAGAGGTCAGTTCAGCCCACAATGATAGATTCATTAGGGTTACTTTTAAGAACTATTTAAACATGTAACCTAAATTTTGGCAGCTTTTGGTGGTTAGTACTTCTAAATTTTTCGGTTTTAACGTGTGAGAGTGATTCTTGCATTCTTCAGTTCTTGAACGAACTAAATTTAACTTATCGAAGATTAATTGGCTTCGTGACGTCATTCTACTCATTCCAATAGTATTGGTGCCTTGGGGCAGGTTTCTATTGTGTCACACTCCTATCAGACCTATTTCAGCTTTCAGGGATCAGATCTCAATCTTAATTGTGGGTTGCGTGACCACGTGATCACGAGGTTCACATAAGCTTCTTTAACCATTAAAATTTTCTCTTTGATATCTCTACATAATTTTACATTCAAGACAATCTTCGATACTCTAATTAATTCAATTCCACATAATTCTACATTTCTTCCAAATTCTATTCAAGAACCCTAACTTAAATTCAAGATTAATACACCAATTTATAATCAAATTCAGATTGGCTTTACATAATCAAGTTTAGGGCTCCTTACCTCGTGATAAATTGAACTTCGATCCTTAACTAGTCGAAAAATTTTGACTCCTCCCTTTTTGCACACCAGCCAACCCTTACTCTCTCCCTCTCTCCTTACAAATTTCAATTCCTAATTTATTTAATTTATACATTAATTATCTCATTTTCTTTTTCATTTATATTATTTTTAATTTATGTAAAAGTTTATTCCCGAGATTTACAAGGTTGAATATCGGTTTCACAAATGTTTATTTTTTTATCGTGTTATTAAATAAACGATAGTTTTAAAAAACACAAAGTCAGTTAAGAGTTTTTAAATTTAACTTATTATATCGGATTTAATGAAAATATCAAATATTTCATATAACCTAAGCATTTTTCTACATTTAAAATCTTTTCGGTCTCCTGCAATATAGCATGGCAAGAGAAGTAAATTGTCAATTCCTTGGGGATTCATTTGGTGTGATTTAAAATATTAGTTTGTTAGGGTAAATAGTTTGATAATGTGTGCTGCTTTTTGTTAATTAAAACTCAAAATTCCAAAATTCTTCATTTTATAATTTATAATTTATGACTTTTGACTTCTACTCTTTTTTTTTTTCATTCCCAGTTTTTTTTCCTTTTCTTTTTGGAAAATATAGTAAACAACATAAGCTAAATACAAACAATCCTTAAAAACTGGAACTGTTGACTTGACCCAGAAAGGAAAAAAGAAAATTCTTTTTAGTCCCTTAAATTTGATCAAAGTTGTAATGTAATAATTTATATTTAAAAACCTTAAATTTAGTCCCTAAACTATTGTTTGTTGCTGTCATTTTAGACTTTCTCTTGTGAACTCATCAAATCGATACGACAGTACAAGAAGAAATTGTCTTAGTATTTTTGAAAATTCTTATAAATTGAAGGACATTATTTTATATGTGAATTATAATTGAAAAAAAATACTTCAATTAATAATTTTTTTTAGATCTTGTTTAAGATTATTATAATGATAATGGTTTACAGTATTTTTTACTTAAAAATATATTAAAATAAATTTTTTTTATTTTTTAAAAATTATTTTTGACATTAACATATTAAAACGATCTGAAAATATAATTTTTTTAAATAAAAAAATTTAAAATTTTTAAAAATACATTTTAAAACACACCTTGATTAACATGAAAAGTCAAACATCTTTTTTTGAATCAGAGTGAGTAATTCATTTTAGGGAAAAAAGTAAGAGAACGACAATTACAAATTAAGGAGCTGAATATGTTTTTTTTTAAATATATAAAGGACTACATTATAATAGCTTTCAAAATCCAGAAATTAAAACGAAAACTTATTTTTTATGTGGAGAGAGAGAGAAAAAGAAGGGGAGAGAAAAATAAAAGAAAAAACTTCAGTCCTCTTGTGTGAGAGATAAAGATAAATGGAACACGGACACAAACAGATGGAGAAGCAATCTAAAGCTTAGAGAGAGAGAGAGAGAGAGAGAGAGAGAGAGCACGCAGAAGTTGATTAAGGATTTTATTAGTATTTATTCAAACCGACCATTTCAATATTTTCTTTCCAGATCATAGAGAGATATTATATATATAATAATAATAATAGCAGCAATAATTATAGATAAATAAATGTATAAATTAGATCCTGTTGTATTATTAGAAATATACTGATTGTTGTAGTTTTCTTCTGTGTGATTGATAAAGTGAGAAGAGAGAAAGGGCAGATTAGATAAGAATTTTTGTGAAACTTAGAGAAAAATAATCTAGGGATTGATGGTGTTGGGTTGTGGTGGATTGTGTCGGTGGAGAAGGGGATGGCAGCCAAGCGAAGAGGAAGGGACGTCCAAGAGTTGTATAACGCGACGGAGATAATTGGGGAACCAAAGGCATGTTATTTTTTTAGGGTTTCGTTTTTTTGATTAATTTCTGTTTGGTTATTATTGATTTTGGATTGTTTGGGAAGTCTGCGTTTTGGGCTAGTCAGTGGATTAGGGTTTTTTTGGGTGTTTTGTTCTGTTGATTGATTGTTTTTGTATTCAATTTTGTGTTTTTGCTGTATGTTTGGGAATTTTTTTCCCTGATTAAATTGTGGTTTTGACGGTGTTTTTTTAGATCACGTCAGTGTTGAGGGAGGGTCATCGTATGGAAGGGCCATTAGAAAAAACTCAGAAGAAGTATACGGTGAGGAGAAAGGGTAATTTACATTCTGTTTGTTTACTATTTTCTTCTCTCCTTTTCCCTTAGGAGTTCTCTCTAATAGCGAGCACCTTCAATTGAATGAATACCTGCATAAATGGATGAAATTGAATATTGCAATCGGGTTTGTCATCTTGGTTTGGTAGCATTTAAGATGTATTGACTCTTTCTTTCATGGAAGTTGATGCAATAGAGTGTTTGGATAATAATCTAGCTATAGATGTTGTCTATATGTTTTGTTGAGATTGGAGTTGTATCGGATAAACACTCTAGACCCAATAGTATGCTGCTCTGTTTTTTTCATCATCTTCAATGTGGACTAACATTACTATAAACTTTGATGGAGCATAGCTAATCTATCAAATGGTGAATCAAGTTTGAACTCATCCATTATTATGAAGTCCTGTAAAATTGCCATATATTGCTGTTATTCTCAAGTCCTATAAGATTACCATATATTGCTCTTAAATCATAAACTTGCCAATGAACTTGGTCTAATGATGACCACCGTTGCAAAACTAAGGCATGAGAAATCTTGGGGTTTAGGAGGGAAGACTTGTAATAATATTACTATGTGTGCATTAACTTTATGGTACTAGCTTTACAGTTTTCTATTTTATTTTACTCTGATATCGTTCTTCCATATTCTAATTCATGTCTACATGAAAATGTGTTTACTTGTTGATTCCTTTTATAACCTTCTGAGGTTAGGAGTTATATGCTGCTTAATCTATTTTGTGATTCATTTTTTTCCTGTTACAGTAATTCATCTTACTATTCTTAGCATTGATAGGAAGTGGGTTTCTAAAAGGGGTAATGATCAGCTGCTAATTATATATATGTATATATTATTGTGTGTGTGTGGGTGGGTGGGTGGGGGAGAGAGAGAGAGAGGCATGCATTTGGCTTGTGTATGCTACATCCCCTCTCCGTGTATTGTAAAAGAGCACTCGGCATTTGATAGGAACTTGCTTACTGTTGTTACTTCACAAGGGTGTAAAAATGAAGCTGTCATGAAAGGAGATATCTCTTTCAAAAGGCAAGTCTTTGTCTTGGTTTTAATTAGGTACGATATTGGCTTAAGAAATCTTGTGAATTTATATTGTATGGCATATAAACCACCCTTGGTTTCAACCTAAAGACAGTGATGGTTGATGCTCCTTGGCTATTCTAGACTTCGATAATTGAATGCACTCCCTTATTTTTTTGTCTATTTGAATAAATGTCCTTGATATGGTTGAAGTTCACAATTCTGGACTCTTTTAGAGGCTAATGGCAGAAGCCTTCTGGTTTGGTTAAGGAGACACCGAGTGAAAATGAAAGGAAATAGTCATTCTTGGACTGGTTGAAGCTTCCTGCAATTACTTTTTTGCTTGCCATTCTTTTGTTTCTCTTGGCTTGTGCTAATTTGAATACAAAACAAGGATTGGACATATATGATTTTTGAGGTAGTATTAATGTGTGGAAAAACTATTCTTCTTCTGTATCTCATGGAACATAGGTGTTCAAAATGTTTCCTGGGGAGGATGAAGCAATAAGACCTTCTGTTAATAAAAGGATTTTGGAAATGTACATTGGATGACTTGTTATATGAAGAAGTCTTTCATTATTAAAGGATTATCCTAATAACGCAAAGGCGTACTACTTAACAAATATAAAATAATTTCATGCCTTAGGTAACATTGTCATAATCCAGTTGGTTTTGTTATATCAGTGAGTAAGATGATCGTTACAGAGCTATCAGCCATGGGCAGCATGCAAGTAAATTAGCTACTGCTTTTACATATGATAAGAAAACCCCAAGAAAAGTGCTTATTAATGCAAACCTTATATAGTCTGGTTTGGTTTTTAAATGTATCATCTGCATGCAAATTTACCATTTGAGGAATAGTTAAGAGTGCCTTTTTGGTTTTCTTCACTAAGAAGGTAAGCATTACACCCCTGATTTTGTTCTTATCTGATTTCTTATTTTCTTCTTAATTTTCATTAGGAACCATCACAGGCTGAAAAAGGATTAGGCAAGCCTTCGATGAGACGGAAGGTTCGTATGAGAGCTGAGTCTGGGACTTGTAACGTGTGCTCCGCTCCTTGTTCATCTTGTATGCATCTTAAGCTAGCCTGTATGGGATCAAAGGGTGATGAGTTTTCTGATGAAACCTGTCGTGTAACTGCATCAAGTCAGTATTCTAATAATGATGGTGATGGTATAGTCTCTTTTAAAAGTAGAGCACGTGACAGCTTACAGCATACCACTAGTGAAGCAAGCAACTTGCTCAGTGTCAGTTCAAGTCATGACTCTCTGTCTGAAAATGCGGAAAGTAAAGCAAACATAAGGTCAACTGATGCTGATGCCTCAGCCGAGTCTCAGATGCTTCCGAAATTGTCCTCTGGTAGAGCTGTTGCCGAGGATCATTTTTCTCCAAAACCACAGTGTCTTTCAGATCAGAAAACTCTCTCAAAGAAGCACGGGGATCCTAAATCTGAAGAGGGCCATGATGATACCATATCATGTGTTAGTAGAGCTAGTGATGCAAGCAAAGTGGTTAGTTATCCTAAGAAGAATTTAGACAGGGATAATTTATTGCGCAGTTCAGCTTTTGAAGTGGAAGGATCTGGAAAGGCACTAGTTTCTCACAATTCAGGCTCATTGGAGACTCCTTCAAATGATGCTGATGCTGGTAGTAGCTCACCAAAGGTCCAGACTAAGTGCCTTTCCTTGAATGCAAATGGTAAATGTCTCGATGAACATCCATCATTACATGACCATGGAAAACCATTTGAATGCCCAATGGAACAAGTTAACCTGTCATTGTCAAAAGAAGCAGCATCTAATATTGATTTTGGTGGCAACTTGGCTGCACATAACAATGCAGATAACCATGCAAATGGTAAAAGTACCATTAATGCTGAGAGTTCCAAGGTTTCATGTAAAATCTATTCAAAATTAGAACTGGAGGCTGACAAGGATAGTGGAGACCAATCAAATGAGGGTTTTAAAGGTTCTGAGCAAGTTGGACGAGAAGAGAAGTTGAATGATTTGGATGAGTTAGCAGATATGCAGGAGCCTCATTTGCATTCTGCATCCACGGACGAGAGTGACGAGTCTGAAATTCTGGAACATGATGTAAGTAATTGTTCTTATACTATTTTATTAAGAAGGATTATACATGCATCAGCTTAAGGTGTGCTTTTTGACAGCTTTCAGAACTTGTTTTTTCATTCTCTTTTCAATTTATACTCGTGTTCTGGTGGCTTTAAAGTATTTTCTCCCATTCATTTTATAATTTTGGAGCTCATACATGTGTGTGTTCCCTTCTCACTGTTGTTTCTATTCTCTGTGATGTGCTCCTTAATTTCTCTCCCTGCGGGTTCCCCTGTGCTTTCTGAACTGTTTTGCTTGCCTGAAACAGGTAAAAGTATGTGATATTTGCGGGGATGCAGGTCGAGAGGATTTGCTTGCTATATGTAGTAGGTGCACTGATGGTGCAGAACACACGTAAGAATATACAACCTTTCATCTATATTTTCAGTTGGCAACCCAAATTGGTTATTTTCTTTTTTTCCTTCTTTTATCTTACATTGCATTGTTTCTGGCCCAAGTTTTAACATGGCTATTGCTACTAATCAGCTATTGTATGCGAGACATGCTTCAGAAAGTTCCTGAAGGTGATTGGCTATGTGAAGAATGCAAGTTGGCTGAGGAAACTGAAAATCAAAAGCCAGGTAAAGCTGAAATAGCAGTCCAAATTATCTTCTTTTTTTTTTCAGTGATTAAAAAATCAGTTCTGGACAATTGTTTTTTCATATTAGCATCTTTACAATATTAATTGAACGTTCAGATGCTGAGGAAAAAAGAATGAATAGTACACAAAGCTCTGGCAAGAGACAGGCAGAAACTATAGAGCTGGTTCCAATACCCAAAAGGCAGGCTACTGAATCAAGCTTGGCATCACCCAAGTCATGCAGTCCTAGCAGAATAGCTGCATTATCTCGGGATACTTCATTCAAGAGCTTAGATAAGGGAAAAGTAAAGACAGCTCATCAAACTTATTTTGGAAATCGCTTAAGTATTGATGTTCGGGAAACTGCTCACCCTTCTCTGAATGGTTCACGTGTTCAAACCCCCAAGGGTAAGAATCAGAGCCTTGTTGGCTCACTTTCCTTTTTTGTGGTCATATTCACACTGTACAATGCATAGAGCCAGTTTCAATTTAATTTACACATGTATGGCAAAAAAGTTTTTTGCACACTTCACAACTTTCTATTCAATCCACATTTTATGTTTCACCAAACCAACAATTGGTTTAGGTTCCCATTTATGTAGATCTATGTTTCAATTTTAGATCCATTGGACAGCTATAGGTTTGCTATCCAATATAGGTCTTCATTTTGATAATTGTTTTTATTTTTTGATGAACATAAATGTTGACATAACTGGAATGCCTATCAAAATCTGGTTGACACGTAATTTATATGGATCAAGAAGATGTGAGTGTTGGTATGAGAAAAACTAGATTACACAAAGAAGTCATGAAGTAGTGTAAAAAGAATATTCTAATGCCTAATGTAATTTAAGGTTGTGGTTGGTGTGGGGTTAAAGATTGGAGGGTTAATTGTCAAGTGATGAAGTAGTAATGGTGTAAAGAAGTGTTTGAAGGGTGAAGTGTTCATGATGTTCTGTAGGTGTAAAAAATGTGTAATGGTGGGGCCCAATAGATTCCAAATCAAAATTTACATGAAATATTTTGAAAATTACTAGTAAATAATGTGTACTGGTGCGGCCTAATAATGATGTGAGTGGAAGAGAAGGAAAATGGGTGAAGGGTTCAAGGAATAGAGAGATGCACAAAAAAAATAAAAATAAAAAATTCCCATCTTACAACCCATTCCCTCTGCCCCCACTAAATTAATATATGACCCCCTTATGGGGTTAAATGTTAACCTCTTAAGTTTTCCTCATTTCCTCAATTTTTTTCCAAGCAAGATTAGCCTAAAAACAAACATAATCTAAACCTGATGTCTACAGTTGAATGAAGTCTATGGCTTTGCTCTTTCTAATGTTTCATACAAACTTGGTTTTATTATGTCAAGAATCAAGACAATTTCCTACTTGTACAGGTACCTTATTGAAATCCAACTCGTTCAACACCGTAAATTCCAAACCGAAAGTGAAACTTGTCAATGAATTTCCTCAAAAGCACAAGGGGACCAGAGAGAGTTCTCTTGATATGAAGGAGAGGCCTGCTAGAATGATGAGTAAATCTATGTCATTTAAATCTGTGAACTCAGGCCGATCTGTCACGATTGAATCAAAAGGTAAAATGATTTCATCCAAATATTCTCACACTCAAGATGCAAGAGGGTTAAAACAAGTGAAAGACCAGAATGCAGATAGAAAAAACTTGTTGAGGCTGGATCGCCCTTTAGGTAGCTCAATGCCAAATAGTGCTGTTTCAACACCTAAGGTTGATCAAAGGATCACTCCTCGTGGTGAAAGTGCAATAGCATCATCCCCAAGCATCAACAGAGAGTTGAAGTCCACACAGTCTGATGGAAAATTGGGTACCATATCAAGATCAACTAGTAGTGTGGGTCGTAAAAGTGCAGATATCCCAGGTACTTCAGGTATTTCTTGATGGTTAGACTTGACAAAACATAATGTTGTTTCATGGTGCCTGTTTGTATTTTGTGATGCACTTATTTTATTTTTTATTTTTAGGTAAAGCGAGCTAAGCTATTTTATTGTTTGCCAATGCAGTTCGAGTTTCATCTACACATGGAATTAGCAGTTCTTCTGTGGAACAAAAATCGAACCAAATTAGCCCTAAAGATGAACCATCGTCCAGTTCCTGGAATGCTGAGAGACAGCTCAATAATGCTAATGAAAATTTGCAAGATGGCTTACCTCAATCACGGGAATCATCAAATCAAGGTGAAAAGGTTAGGGAAAGTTCTGTCAGTCACTTGAGGCCTACTGGTACCACTGGGTTGAAAATTGTCACTTGTCAAAAGTGCAAGGAAGTCGGTCATGCTACAGAAAATTGCACTGTTGTTAGTCCTATGGCTTCTGGTACTGATGTACCTATTTCTAGAACTGCCAGAGAGGGGATGATCAAAGGTAGTAAATTGAAAGCTGCAATTGAGGTTGCTATGCTTAAGAGGCCTGGAATATACAGAAAGAAAAAAGAAAGTGATCAATCTGATGGGGTATCCTTGTTAAATGTGGATGCAAGTAGCGAGATTCAAGATCAGTTCTCAGTTTTAAATAAGATGAATGAAGGAACACTTGAAAGGCAAGAAAATCATGGTGCTTCTTCCTCTGAGTTCAGCAAATCAACAAATATTAATAACGTGAAGCAGCTTAATGAGCACTCCACTGATACTGTTTGTCCTTCCAAGGTGGGGCAATTGGATTTCATTGCCCCATATTTGGGAAAGCCTGCTCATACTTCAGTGGAGAAGTCTGTCCTTATGAAGATGTCAGCCATCCCAGAGCATGAATATATCTGGCAGTAAGTTTATTCTTGCTAATTTGTGTGCGTTGACTTTACATATTCTTCCACATTCTTTCCTGCACATGTTTTAAAAAATACAATGTAGGTAAGCTTCTGTTATGTGAATACAGGGGGGTGCTTGAAGTGCATAGATCTGAAAAATTTATCGACTTATATGGTGGAATTCAAGCACATCTATCGACTTGTGCATCACCTAAAGTACATGACATGGTCAACAAGTTTCCCCAGAATATTAACTTGGATGAAGTACCTCGCTTAAGCACATGGCCAAGACAATTCCACATCAGTGGTGCTAAAGAGGAAAATATTGCACTTTACTTCTTTGCCAAGGATTTTGAAAGGTTAATATATGCATGTCTTTTCTGATTGAGTGTTTTTTTCTGCATTTATCTGTCTATGTATTTATTTGGTTTTTAAACTGCTCATATTACAGTTACGAGAACTACAAGGGATTGTTGGACAACATGATTAAAAATGATCTGGCCCTGAAAGGATCATTTGGTGGTGTTGAATTCTTCATATTCCCATCCACTCAGCTTCCAGAGAACTCCCAGCGTAAGAATATTGGGAAATTGCTTTCTAGACACTGATTCTGTTGCACCGTAATCATGTTGTTATAGGATGTGTTTTAGACCTTGAGGTTGATTCATGCTGAATTTCTGTTGGAATGAGATCTTTGTGAGACCTACACTATAAAATATTACTCTATGGGTGTTGATGAAGCATCCTATCTCGGCCAGCTTTCTGATTTTCATTTTTGCAATTTAGCTTGCAGCAAAAACATTGCTAATTCTCCATGCATAATAAAGCCTGATTCTGACTTGGCTATATAACTCTAATTCCCTTCCTCCCTTTTGTAGTTGCCTGGTATGATCTTCTTGGTCATTTTCTCTCTTTTTTTGTTATTACTTTAAATCACTCCTTTCTTGTGTTGCTGCTACTCGGTTGTGCTGATTCCTATCTAACATGTTCAACTGCTATTCTGGTAGGAATTTGTGAGGAGCCTGCATGTATGCTTAGAAGTCATGGAATTAAAATAATTTAGTGTGATTATTATTTGCAGGTTGGAACATGTTGTATTTCTTGTGGGGAGTGTTCAGGGGAAGGAGATCTGAATCAAATTCATTTAAGAAGTTAGTTATTCCCAGTTTGAATGTGGTGCCCAGGGACAAAGACATTCCTGCTGCAGTCTTGTCTTCACCTGAGAATCTCTGCCCATCTGAATGTATTGTTAAAGAAACATCTGCATGTGACAGTTCTTGTGATGTGCCTCTTACATCAAATGCTCCTGAAAAGCCATGTGTGTCCTTAAACAGGAATTCTGATAACAAAGTATTTAATTCACAAACGATCCAAGAGGGTCAAGATGGGAAGCTTGACTCCAAATCCGTGCCAAAGATTCCAGGAAGCAATACCCCATGGTGCCCAGAAGTTAGACGCAGCAGTTCTTCCCTGGTAATTTTTTTGCCTCGCACACGACAAACAAGAAAACACTTATATGGTTGATATTACATCTTGGTTTTATCTATGTTGGAGTCTAGGTGGAATGAGGACTATTGTGTCTAGTGGCTAACACACTATAATCCTGACAATAAACATATGATGCTTCACAACCCTGACTTCCTCTATTCCCAAAAGAGAGTGAGTGAGAAAGAGAGAGACAGATTATTTTTTGAATTTTCTACTCATTTTTTAACTTGACATTAGCCATCACTGATCAGCAATTTAGCAGTCACATGAATTTCTCAAGTTTTTCTTGCCTTGTGACTTTTCCATATATTCAAAAATAAGTGGCAGCAACATTCTGGTTTCTTTTATCACCATGATCCAATCAGAACATTTTGTATGCATGCTACTTCAGAAAGGTGGCATGCATGACTTACTTGAATATGACTTGGAGATTTGTGATTCGTTGTAATTCTATAAAGCATTTTGTTCTAAATTACCTTTTATTTTCTATTTCTAAACTATGCCTTTTCCTGTATCTAATAACATTATATTTTTGAAGTACATATTTTCTTTTCTAAAAAGCCTTGTTTGTGACCCTAGATATTTAAAATCCAGATGGGTTTAGCTTTGTAGAGGTCATTTTTCCGATGCCTTATTATTGGAAGTTTTTGTGTAAAAGGTAAATTTCATGTTAGTTTGAATTATTTTTCCTGGTGGCGTGCATATAAATGATTTTGTTATGGAATGTGTTTATATTGCCCAAGGACCAAATATTTTGTGCTCCTGAAAATAGCTTCCCACGACCTCATACAATATTACCAAGATCTCCCCAAAGAATTCCATGACCTCTCATATATGTTTTTATTGAAATCTCAACATTGTCTTTGTAGTCTGTGTCTGCATGAATCATAAGCAGATCTATTAATGCTCAAATCATTTGTCAACTCCAGCACTAATGGAACCTTTTGAATACTGCAATACTTTCTGGCTTATGCTTCTTGATCTGATGCTAGTTTAGTGAGAGATTTTGAATGTGGGCTTCTTGTAGGGGACTTTTTTGCAGTTTGACTGACATGGTCAAATTCCATGTAAAATTCTTGTTTCATGTGTGCTTGTTTTGTTTATGTTTATTGTGTGTGGCTTTTATATATTTCTTGCTCTTCGAGGTCCTTGTTTTATCTCCCTAGAAAGGAGAAGAAAGAAAACTTAAAGTCAAAGATTGTGAATTAACTTTGGTGGGGTTCGAGCACTTCTGAAATGTTGGGCAAAAAATGATCTTAAGATTGCCCATTTCACCATTCTTGCCTTTAGGAAACAGTGGAGCCAGAAAAACTTTCGCAAAAAAAAGTGTATTTTTCAGTTTTCTAGAAGACAGAATATTGTGAAAACGTGCTTGCTATTCACCTTTTTCTTGGAAACACCTGTTTTTTAATTTCACGACTAAAAGTTGCCCTTCAAATTCCACTTTAGAAAGAAGAGCCTTGTTTAGTTCCCCTTTATTTAAACCCAGTTATTTATTATTTTGAAGACAATCATAGTGAGGCCCTTGTTTCTATATTTGAAACTATGTACTGAGTTAGTAAACACCTTTTCTCAGTTTTCTATTTAGGAATGATTTTAGAATAACTGGGGAAAAATCTGAAAATTGCTATCTAAAAGTGAACACAACTCCCAAGTCTCTGGAAATAGTTCCAAATTGTTTACTTCTATTTTTCGTTGTTGTTCTTTCTGCATATTGGTTTCGTTGAGCATGTTTTATACTTCTTTTCGCCTTCCTTTACAATTCAATCAATGCTGACCCTTCTTTTCACAGGAAGAAGTTGGTCATCCTGAGTGCAGTATGGATGTGGAGTTTAAATCTTGTGCTGAGTTAACTGGAACTAATTCTAGCTCTGATGTGGTGGAGATACAAATGCATGAAGGTACTTCATGTTTTGGAGAAGGTATGCCATCTTTCAAGATTTTTGGTGTTGGTAGTCAAGATTCAGGTGGCAGGACGGCTTTTGGTGAGGGAAAAATAGTTGATAGAACATACTGTGATAGAAATAATGTTAAAGTTGAAACGGACTTGAATGAAGAGAATGTGAATCTGGATGTGGAGGCTTCTTCAGAGAAAACCCCAAGGAAACGACCATATATTGATCTGTCAGAGACTGCACCACTGACTTCGAGTAGCGTGACTCATAAAGCTCTGTGGAATAAGGCAGATAATAACAAGTTAGTAGATGGAGAGAGTATTAGGAAGAAGCTCAAGATGGGTTTCAGGGAACTATATGGGGGTAGTGGTTCAAGAGATGGAAATTCTTTGAGTGGTAGTTTTACTTCTCAGACATGTGATTTGGGTTCCAACTCCTCAATTGAGGAGAAGAGCTATGACAAAGCATCTGATGAAAAAGTTATCTTGGAGGACCTAGGAACTAGTGAAAGGTTCTTCTTTCCTGTGGATTCACATCGTGTCAAGGATATTTGGTTGCCTGGTAACTCCATGCCCTGGAACTCATCAAATGATGAGGATAAAGATCATGATGGGATTCCAAATCTCGAGCTTGCCTTAGGGGCTGAGACAAAATCCCCTAATAAGGGAATCCTGCCTTTCTTCGGATTGGTAGAGAAAAATGATAACCAGAACAAGCCCCCAGACAAGGTGTTGAATAAGGAAGAAGACGATGGCGTCTCTGCTTCCCTCTCCCTTTCCCTCTCATTCCCATTTCCAGACAAGGAACAAACTGTAAAACCTGTTTCAAAAACAGAGCAGCTTGTGCCTGAAAGGCGTCATGTGAATACTTCACTGCTCCTTTTTGGGGACCTTTCAGATAAATAGAGCTATGGCGACTCGCCATATGTATAGTGCCCTGCATGGATGTGGTGAATGTGTCCAATCACACACTCGAAGGTCTTCCGTGGGCTTTATAGGGAAATCAATTCCATCTGTTCATAAACCCACACAGGAGTTACTAATAATTTTTCCTCTTTACTTTTCTGTTAGCTCGTGTCTGGAGTGCAGAGTCACGGCTGTTTTGTATATAAAGAGATTTTTAAGCCGGCACAGTTTTAAAAATGCCATGAGATATTTGCAACCTCATGATTTTTCTGACTTCCTAGATATTTTTCGCCTTCTTATTTGCTTCTTGGTATTGGTGCAGTTGTCATAATGAACTGTTTGTTGCCAGGAAAATGGTATTAAAAGATGATGCATTTTGGCTTGAGGGCAGCAGGGATAAGGTAGATCCTCTCTTTCTATTCGCTTTAATAGATAATAAGCCGTCAAGGCTGATGACTCTGACTGGAGGAGCGCTGGGTGTATTTCATAGAATGCATCTCGTAATTGCTGGGCTGCGTTAGGGTTCTCTGACGCGTTGGTACCATCATTTACGTGGTGGATCGATGTGAAATCAGGCTCCTGCAATGATATAAATTCTTTCAAATTGTTTCATTTGTATTAGTGTGTGCGTACATGGTACAATGATGAACTGCTCTGAGAGTGTCGCAACTTGGCGACGAAGTACTACTACCACTACTGTCAACTTCCATTCGGAAGCTCACCAGGAAAAGGCTTTGCACAGCAATTCCATACGTGGATGCTTGAAACTAGATTGCTTCAAGGGAGTCTACTTAGCCTGGTACTGCTGGATATGAAATTTGTTCCGTCGCTATTGAATGTTGCAAAACTTGAAGCCGCCAACGCTCCAAACGTGTCTCTCTCGACAGAGTTCGTTGTTAATGCTCGTGCTACTCGATCCGTCTTCTATTCCATTGAAGGTATTGATGTTTATTACAGCAATGTACAGTCTTATGATTAACGATTCATCGCAAATCAAAAGCCTCGGATGTCCTTGAAAAAAGAAGAGAAGGGGATGTTATATTGTCAAAATGGTTTGTACGTCTTTCAATATAGGATCTTTTCAAGTATTAACATAATTATATCTTACCATCACTCTCCTAACAATCTTTCTATAAACTAAGACGGTAACTCTGTACAACCAATTGTACATCATTCAATCTATCAAGCTCTCTAAATCAAAATCAAATAATTGCATATCATTCAATCTTTTTAAATCAATATATTACAACTAACATCCCTTCTTAAATTCTTAAATTGATGTTGGTGGATAACAAAATCATCATTTTATCAATCTATCATGAATTGATGTGAATGATGAGATAAAGCTTTGGTAAATACATTAGCTATCTAGAATTCAATGGAAATGTGAGAGAGATTAATTATATGTTGGTCAAATGCTCACAAATAAAATGACAATCTAGTTTAATGTGCCTAATGTGCTCATGAAAGACTAGATTAGTAGCAATTTGAATGACATTTGAGTTATCAGTATGAAGAGAAGTAAGAGTAACCTAAAAAATACTAAATTCATTTAACAAATCTCAAAACCAAACAATCTCAGAGCATATGGATGACATAGTATGATACTTAAACTTGATGAGGATTGTCATAACCCAATTTTTGACCATTTTTATTTTTATTATTATTTATTCATTTTACTGAAAAGGATAAAAACAAATAAATAATAATAATGATGGAAAAACAAGTAAAATGAAATAAATGAAGAATGAATTAAAATTTGGGTTAAGGGCAAAATGATTGAAAGTTTTGGGGTTTAA
>Ga0325403_1001918_pt1 | contig 17984 bp, 14 predicted proteins | sample PopdelMetagenome_19_FD_205665 | JGI IMG/M metagenome (GOLD analysis project Ga0325403, IMG submission 205665) | Populus deltoides microbial communities from Bellville, Georgia, United States - Xylem-PdKOR-R4 | ecosystem: Host-associated > Plants > Phyllosphere > Stem > Wood/Secondary xylem...
TAGGGGGACGATCCATTCAAGAGTTAAGACCTTGCAGTTTTGAATTTTTAATACGAGGTTTTTTAGATTCAAATCCTGGAAAAGTTCGAGGGGGTAGAGATTTGAGATTAGAGGATGGCTATCTCCTTTTTTTTTTTTTGATTTACGTGGGGTGTTCGGGCCAGCTTACGCGCACCACGACTATTCCCCACGGCCCGCTGGACATCCTGCAAGCCCAGGAGCAGGTAAGGCACCGCAGGGGTGACAGGCGTACACATAGAGGATCGAACCCGGGACAGGGACGGAACAAGTCACACGAATTGACCACAGCAGTTAAACCCTCAAGTGCTGGCTATCTCCTATTTTCAATACGAGGTTTTTGCAACGTGTGATTTAAAGATTTGTGTTAGGTATTACTTATTTGTTTCTTTCTAAGAGGGAAGCCCTCTTTAGACCCGGAGGAATAAATATGGAATTTCAACGTGACAAACGACGTTATTTGATCTTTCAGGACGAGTTTGGTTTGATTGTGGAAATTTTGTTCATCATTATTGTACGGTCTTTGTGTTGGAATTTGGATTGTTTATTACTCTCCAAAAAAAAATATGTAGTAGGAAGGCAATTGATACAAATGAAGGCAATAAATTACATGATTCATGACATTCACCAAGTTCATCTAAAATGATGCTTTGGACGGAATATCACCAAATGATTATTGAATATTACATTTTGCCAAACAAGTTGCTTTTCACAAACGCCCAAGTATACTGTAAAAATTCAGCCAATAACATTTCTGTGAACCATTATATCTTCCAATTCCATCGGGGAGAATAGCTTTGGCAATGGAGGCCATCGAATTGTAAGCAAACGCCAGTTTTGCAACATGTGCCATACCGTCCGCAAGCTCGTTTTCAGGAGGTGGGAGGCGCTGGTCTAAGACATCCTTCAAGACTGTATTGTGACCAATTGGTGATGATGAGGAGGTGGAGGCAGATAACATCAGAGATGAGATGAAATCGCCAGGATGCTTTCCCATCATTACTTCCAATGTTAATACTCCAAAGCTATACACATCACATTTTTCATCCACTTTCATTGTGTATGCCAACTCTGCAAAAGAGGCTGGTCATGCTATATTTTGCCAAACTAATTTACTGCACCTATTTTGTTTACAAGTGATTTTGTAAACTAACCTACTGTAGAAGGTGATATTGAAACTTAACTACATACCTGGAGCTGTGTGCCCAAAGGTGCCAGCAGATGATGTCCAATTGGACGAGTCAGGCATTAAGAGCCTTGCTGTGCCGAAGTCAGAGACATGAGCCTCATATTCTGAATCCAAAAGAACATTGTTGCTGGAAATGTCTCTATGAATAATCGGAAGAGAGCAGTCATGGTGCATGTAGGATAAAGCATTGGCTACGCCTTAGATAAGATTTATCCTTTTATCCCAATCCATCTTTGCTGCTTGTTCCTCGTCGTTCAGTACCTTTCTTAAACTTCCCCTTTCCACAAATTCATATACCAAAAATGAATGTTTGGCATGCGAGCAGAAACCCATTAAGACATCAATCTCGCTTCTAAAAGCTTTCAAGCTGCTCGTCTCAACTTCTGGAGTCCAGTGGAATTTCTTCACAGCTAGGGCTAGTCCTGATGGAAGCACAGCTTTGTAAACAACTCCATACCCTCCTGCACCAATGCAATATTTCGAGTCGAATTCCTCAGTAGCCTTAATAATGTCCGCGTACTGCAGTTCCCGATCAGGGCACCATCTCGTGGAAACATCCGCTTTACAATGCAATATTTGTGGTGCTTCCACTAACCTTTTCTTTCTTGTGCTTTGGCAAAAGATAAAAAAAACCTACAATCAAGCCCAACAAACTACCCACAAGAGAAAATACAGTCAAAATGACAGCTTTGGGCCCCTTCTTGCGCACAGTTTTGTTTTTCATGAGAGCAGCACAAGCCTCCAAACCAGTAGCATTGCCACACAGGTTGGTGTTGTTGCGAATGGCTTCAAATGGTGCCTCGCGAAAGGCTTTGATGTCAGGAAGGGGACCCTCTAACTTGTTGTAGGATACATCCACTTTACTGAGGGCTTGCAGTCTACCAAAACTGGTTGGAATTAGACCAGACAGCATATTATGGGAGAGGTTTAATACCTCTAGCAGCTGCAGCTGTCCAAGCTCCGGTGCTATACCTCCCATCAGGGAATTCCAACTGAGATCAAGGCTTTCAAGAGACTGTAAAGACCCGATCTCAGCAGGAATAGTCCCTGTCAATCTATTCTTGCTGATATTCAAGAATATCAGTTTTGAACAGTTGCCAAGCTGTTTAAGGATTGTTGCACTAAAATTGTTCGCAGCCAGGCCAAGCCTTTGGAGATCACGTAACGAAGTGACTTCCAAAGGAATATCACCTGAAAGTTTGTTATCGTTGAGTTCAAGTTCAATCAACTTTAAATTTCCCAATTCCTTGGGAATTCTCCCAACTAGTTGATTTGATGAGAGGTCAAGAGCTTGTAGATGAGTTGCCTTTCCAAGAGCTGCTGGTATTTCTCCAGAAATCTTGTTTCCAGAAATCTTGAAGGTTGTCAGATTGTTAAACTGCTCCCATTTCCATGAAATTTCACCATGCAATTCATTATCACTCAAATCCATGTAGTACAAATTGGGATTTATGCCAAAAGCTTCAGATATGTTTCCACTAAGTTGGTTTCTCTCAAGTCTGAGTCTCAACAAGCTGCTGCAATTTCTCAAGCTTTTTGGGATTGGTCCTGTTAGATAATTGTCCATCGCACCAAAATATGAAAGTAATCCACCAAGGCACACATCTCGTGGTAGATTACCAGACAATCTATTAGAATATATTTGTAAAAAATACAAATGTGTAAGGTTGTTCATTTCTGGAGGAATGAGACCAAAAAGATTGTTAATCCGAAGGTCAAGTATAGATAAGCTTTTTAAATTTTCTAAAGATGCTGGTATTGTACCAGTTAATTTATTAGATGACAAAACTAAAATAGTGAGAGATCCCGTCAAGTTTCCGATAAAAGTAATGAACCAAAAAGATTGTTAGTGTGAAGATGAAGTTCAGATAAGCTTTTTAAATTTTCTAAAGATACTGGTATTGTATCAGTTAGTTTATTAGATGATAAATCTAAAGATCTTGTCTGCAAGGTAAAGTTTAGATAAGCTTCTTAAATTTCCTAAAGATATCAGTATTGTACCGGTTAGTTTATTAGATGACAAAGCTAAACTAGTGAGAGTTCTCGTCAAGTTTCCGATAAAAATAATTGGACCAGAAAGATTGTTATTCCAAAGGTAAAGTACATTTAAGCTTTTTAAATTTTCTAAAAATGTCGGTATTCTACCGGTTTGTTTATTAGATGACAAAGCTAAAATACTGAGAGATACTAAATTTCCAATTTCTGGTGGAATGTTGCCAGAAATGTTATTGAAAGACAAGTCAAGGGTGGAGAGGTTAGAAAGGATACCTATATGTGAAGGTACATAACCATAAAGGGAGTTGTAGCTAAGGGTAAGCTCAATCAAGTTAGGAAAGGAAGAGAATCTGAGACTATTAAGCGTACCTCTCAAACTAGAATTGGACAGACTTATGTTGGTAACACTACCAGACTTGTCGCAACTGATTCCGAACCAGTTGCAAGGGCTGTCTCCAGCCCAAGAAGACAGGAGAGACTGGCTTTGGTTGTCAAGACTGAGTTTCCATTCTAGAAGAGCTTCCGCTTCCTTCCTTCCATTTGCGACTTTAGCAGCTCCAGTACTAGCCGAGTAAGCAAAAGAAGCAAAGAAGGAAGCATAAGCAAGTAAGGAAAAAACCAAAAAGGTGTGGAAAAGAGAAAGATGTGGTCAAGACCTGACATGTTTTTGCAACGTGTGATTTAAAGATTTGTGTTAGGTATTACTTATTTGTTTCTTTAGAGATTTTGTGGAGGAATAAATATGGAATTTCAACGTGACAAATGACGTTATTTGATTTTCCAGGACGGGTTTGGTTTGACTGTGGAAATTTTGTTCATCAATATTGTACGGTCTTTGTGTTAGAATTTGGATTGTTTATTACTCTCCAAAAAAAATATGTAGTAGGAAGGCAATTGATACAAATGAAGGCAATAAATTACATGATTCTTTGGACGGAATATCTAACACAGGCAATAACACCTCTTGAGGGGACTTGTGATTATTGAATATTACATTTTGTCAAACAAGTTGTTTTTCACAAGACGCCCAAGTATACTATAAAAATTCAGCCAATAACATTTCTGTGAACCAGTATATCTTCCAATTCCATCGTGGAGAATAGCTTTGGCAATGGAGGCCATCGAGTTGTAAGCTCTGTAGAAACTTGTCGCATTGTTGGCCGATAATGGGGATCGGTCTGCAAGCAAGCAAACGCCAGTTTTGCAACATGTGCCACACCGTCAGCAAGCTCGTTTTCAGGAGGTGGGAGGCGCTGGTCTAAGACATCCTTCATGATTGTATGGTGACCGCTTGGTGATGATGAGGAGGTGGAAGCAGATAACATCAGAGATGAGATGAAATCGCCAGGATGCTTTCCCATCATTACTTCCAATGTTACTACTCCAAAGCTATACACGTCACATTTTTCATCCACTTTCATTGTGTATGCCAACTCTGCAAAAGAGGCTGGTCATGCTATATTTTGCCAAAATAATTTACTGCACCTATTTTGTTTTCAAGTGATTTTGTAAACTAACATACTGTAGAAGGTGATGCTGAAACTTAACTACATACCTGGAGCTGTGTACCCAAAGGTGCCAGCAAATGATGTCCAATTGGATGAGTCAGGCATTAAGAGCCTAGCTGTGCCGAAGTCAGAGACATGAGCCTCATATTCTGAATCCAAAAGAACATTGTTGCTGGAAATGTCTCTATGAATAATCGGAGGAGAGCAGTCATGGTGCATGTAGGATAAAGCATTTGCTACGCCTTTGATAAGATTCATCCTTTTATCCCAATCCATCTTTACTGCTTGTTCCTCGTCGTTCAGTACCTTTCTTAAACTTCCCCTTTCCACAAATTCATATACCAAAAATGAGTGTTTGGCATGCGAGCAGAAACCATACAGCTTCACAATATTTCGATGCCGTATACCCATTAAGACATCAATCTCGCTTCTAAAAGCTTTCAAGCTGCTCATCTCAACTTCTGGTGTTTGGTGAAACTTCTTCACGGCAAGGACTTGTTCTGATGGAAGTACAGCTTTGTATACAGCTCCATACCCTCTAGTACCAATGCAATATTTGGAGTCGAATTCCTCAGTAGCCTCAATGATGTCCTCGTAGCGCAGTTCCCCATCAGGGCACCATCTCGCGGGAACATCTTTTTGTGGTGTTTCCACTAACCTTTTCTTTCTTCTGCTTTGGGAAAAGATAATAAAACCTACAATCAGGCCCAACAAACTACCCAGCAGAGAAAATACAGTAAAAAAGACAACTTTGGGGCCCTTCTTGTGCTCGATCAGTTTTGTTTTTCATGAGAGCTGAACAAGCCTCCAAACCAGTAGCATTGCCACACAGGTTGGTGTTGTTGCTAATTGCTTCAAATGGTGCCTCGTGAAAGGCTTTGATGTCAGGAATGGGACCCTCTAACTTGTTATAGGATACATCCACTTTAGTGAGGCCTTGCAGTCTACTAAAACTGGCTGGAATGAGACCAGACAGCATATTATGGGAGAGGTTCAGAAACTCTAGCCGCTGCAGCTGTCCAAGCTCCGGTGCTATACCTCCCATCAGGGAATTCCAACTGAGATCAAGACTTTCAAGAGCCTGTAAAGACCCCATCTCAGCAGGAATACTCCCTGCCAATCTATTCTTGCTGATATTCAAGAATATCAGTTTTGAGCACTTGCCAAGCTGTTTAAGAATTGTTGCGCTAAAATTGTTCGCGGCCAGGCCAAGCATTTCGAGATCAGATAGCGATGCGACATCGAAAGGAATATCACCTGAAAGCTTGTTATCGTTGAGTACAAGTTGAATCAACTTTAAATTTCCCAATTCTTTTGGAATTCTCCCAACTAGTTGATTTGATGAGAGGTCAAGAGCTTGTAGATGAGTTGCCTTCCCAAGAGCTGCTGGTATTTCTCCAGATATTTTGTTTCCAGAAATTCTGAACGTTGTCAGATTGTTAAACTGCTCCCATTTCCATGAAAGTTCACCATGCAATTCATTATCACTCAAATCCATGTAGTACAAATGGGGATGTGTGCCAAAAGCTTCAGATATGTTTCCGCTAAGTTGGTTTTTCTCAAGTCTGAGTCTCAACAAGCTGCTGCAATTTCTCAAGCTTTTCGGGATAGGTCCCGTGAAATAATTTTCGAACGCAGCAAAATATGAAAGTAATCCACCAAGGCACACATCTCGTGGTAGATTACCAGACAATCTATTAGAATGTATTTGTAACAAATATAAATGTGTAAGGTTGTTCATTTCTGGAGGAATCGTACCAAAAAAACTGTTATTTCCAAGATCAAGTTTAGATAAGCTTCTTAAATTACCTAGAGATGTCGGTATTGTACCCGTTAGATTATTAGATGACAAATCTAAAATAGTAAGAGATCTCGTCAAGTTTCCGATAAAAGTAATCGGACCGAAAAGATTGTTTTCCCTAAGACTAAGTATAGATAAGTTTTTTAAATTTCCTAAAGATGCTGGTATTGTACCAGTTAGTTTATTAGACAACAAATCTAAAATGGTGAGAGATCTCGTCAGGTTTCCGATAAAAGTAATCGGACCAAAAAAATTATTATTTTCAAGGAAAAGTTTAGATAAGCTTCTTAAATTTTCTAAAGATGCTAGTATTGTACCAGTTAGTTTATTAGACGACAAAGATAAAATAGTGAGAGATCTCGTCAGGTTTCCGATAAAAGTAATGGGACCAGAAAGACTGTTATTCCAAAGGTAAAGTTCAGATAAGCTTCTTAAATTTTCTAAAGATACTGGTATTGTACCAGTCAGTTTATTAGACGACAAAGATAAAATAGTGAGAGATACTAAATTTCCAATTTCTGGTGGAATGTTGCCAGAAATGCTATTGAAAGACAAGTTAAGGATGGAGAGGTTAGAAAGGTTACCTATGTGTGAAGGAACATAACCATAAAGGGAGTTGTGGGGAAGGGTAAGCACAGTCAAGTTAGGAAAGGAAGAGAACCTGAGACTATTAAGCGTACCTCTCAAACTATAATTGGGCAGACTTATGTTGATGACACTACCAGACTGGTCGCAACTGATTCCGAACCAGTTGCAAGGGCTGTCTCCAGCCCAAGAAGACAGGAGAGACTGGCTTTGGTTGTCAAGACTGACTTTCCATTCAACTAAAGCTTCCGCTTCCTTCCTTCCATTTGCTACTTCAGCAGCTCCAGTACTAGCCGAGTAAGCAAAAGAAGCAAAGAAGGAAGCATAAGCAAGTAGGGAAAAAACCCAAAAAGGTGTGGAGAAGAGAAAGATGTGGGAAGCCATGGCCTTGGTGGTTTAATTTCTTAAAAAGGATGTATAAAATGATTTGCCCTGCATACGTATATATATGGGAAAGAAATGATAGATTTGTTGGTTTCATTATAAATGCACGAGTAAGATTAGTGATCAGAACATTCAATCTTGACCGGAAATGAAGTCCATTGATATTTATTTATAGATTTGTTGGTTTCGTTCTAATTTTGATTTGTTTATCAAATTTTAATTTGTTTTTAATTTTATTTTTAAATATTAATCTTGATTTTTTAAAAAAATTTGATTTTCAATCTCTTGATTTTTTTTGTTTTAGATTTTTTTGTTAATTTTAATTTTTCTTGTTAATTTTTTCCCTTAATTAAAAATTTTAGGTTGCTATCTTATTTTTTTTTCAAATTAGATCTTTATTCTCTTAATTGCTATTTTTTTTTATCATTCCTTTTGTATTGTTGATTTTTATTTATTTCACCATTTAACATTTCACTTATTAGGAGCTAGTCTTAATGGTGTTTCTCAAAGTTTTTAGACCCGATCCAGGAGTCGATCCGAGACAAATACCAAGTCAGGAGTCAGGTGGGTTAACTTGAGTTAACCCAAGTCAACCAAAGCTTTTTATTTTATATAAAAAAAGAAGTTAAAATGCAATCATTTTGAAAAAACATAAAAATAAAAGAAAATAGTCATCAAGTTCTGACCTAATTTTGACAGGGTTTGCCTGGGATAATAGGATCATGGATCAACTCCAGCTTTTGACTATTTTACACCGGATCAATTCTCCTTAAATTCCTTTTGAAACCTGGCTTGGCATAAGCCCCAGATCAACCCACCAGGTTGAATCAAGTTTTAAAATTGTGATTTTCTAGATGAGATGCTTCTAGTTTAGTCACTAGCTAAGATCGTCAGTTTGAAAAATTGACACAAGTTAACATTGTTTTTTTTCCCGATTATGTTCTTTGGAAGTTATTCATTTTGTAAAATAAAGTTCGTTATTTTCTCCAGTTTCCTTTCATTCTGGTTATCCTCGTCTTGTAATCTAGGTAGTAGGTTTAGCTAAGTTAACCATGTATTTTTTTTTAGGATGCTTTTTATATATATACATGTATAATGCAAAATCATGTAAAAAATAAAAAAATAAATGACAAAAGGATACTTCACTTCTAACGAAGATGCTGACTGGCTGGGACTCTGCCTCCAGCCCTCCACCTTTAATTGATCTATCTTCCTCGATAGGTTGCACGAGTTTCTCCACAAGGTGAACTGACTTTTTTGTAACATAAAAAATAACAATTGTCCACATAAGAAATTTTCGATCATGACCAAGACAAATAAATTCCTGCACAAGAAAAACACAACGTATGCAGGGAAAATCATTTTGCACATCCTCCTTAGCGCTGTTCTTTTCAATCGAACTCCTCATTGTTCTTCAAAATTATCCCTAACCTTTTGTAACTGCTCTGCCGATTCCTGGCTTTTTAAGAATTCATTATTTGTTTGATTTAATCCTTAATTGTGTTTTTCTTCTTTTTATTTATTTATTTTGGAACAACTGTCTTTCTTTTAAAAATCTAATCAAGTTTTGTGTATAAAATATTTTGATGCAAATTCTTTTGTTTTTGGAAGAGGTAAAAATTGGATTATGACAAAGGGAAATGATTGATGTGAACCAATGACTTCCAAAGTTACAGCTTGGTCCAATTGATAGCATTAGAACCTCTGGTTTAAGGAATTCTAAGTTATGAAAGAGTTCTGATGCGATACAACTATTTTAGATTATCTTTCAATATAAATTAGGATTATTTTTATTAGTTATTAAAATTCTAGTTAGATTATAATATAAGGCTATAAATAGCTAGGTGTGATGAAGTTTCAAGCAATAAGAAATAAAATAACAAACACATTTAGAAACTTTTATGAACCTGTCAAGTTGAGTTTCCCACATTTAGAAACTTGTGTTTTGCCTCACGTCTCTCTATCTCTCTGCTGCCTAACTGCAGCTGCTGTGTCCCAATGGCCTCTATTTATAGCTAAAAATGGGAAAACAAACCTCCCCATTTAATTAATGACATAACTATCGACCCCTAAAATAAGATTTATGACTTACATTATTAATACGATGTCATGTGAGTATGTGATTTTATTACGAGGTGAGACGATGATATCCTTTAGAGTTCATTATATATTGTGGTAGTGATTGTATTTTAAATTATTTTTTATTTGGAAATACATTGAAATATTTTTAAATTGTTTTTGGCATCAAAACATCAAAATAATTTAAAAACAAAAAAAAAACATAAATTTATTTTTATATTTATTTATGGGATTCATTTTTTCCTCACGTCAATATTTTTCAATCTCAATCTTCAAGAAAATAAAAATAAAAAATCTAAATGTAAACACTTAAATAAATAGAATAAAAGATTAGACAGATTTCTGCAATATTCCATCTTCTTTGTAATTGTACAAAAGCAAATATGTACAAAATTTATAGTCAAGATGCTAAAAGAAGCCCCACCAGATTTAGAGTTCATTACATATTGTGGTAGTGATTGTATTTTAAATTATTTTTTATTTGGAAATACATTGAAATATTTTTAAATTGTTTTTGGCATCAAAACATCAAAATAATTTAAAAACAAAAAAAACGTAAATTTATTTTTATATTTATTTATGGGATTCATTTTTTCATCACGTCAATATTTTTCAATCTCAATTTTCAAGAAAATAAAAATAAAAAATTGAAATGTAAACACTTAAATAAATAGAATAAAAGATTAGACTATTTTCTGCAATATTCCATCTTCTTCGTAATTGTACAAAAGCAAATATGTACAAAATTTATAGTCAAGATGCTAAAAGAAGCCCCACCAGATTTAGAGTTCATTACATATTGTAGTAGTGATTGTATTTTAAATTATTTTTTACTTGGAAATACATTAAAAAAATTAAAAAAAAATTTTTGGCATCAATATATCAAAATAATTTAAAAACAAAAAAAACATAAATTTATTTATGGGATTCATTTTTTCCACATGTCATTGCATCTTGATCACGTCAATATTTTTCAATCTCAATCTTCAAGAAAATAAAAATAAAAAATCAAAATGTAGACACTTAAATAAATAGAATAAAAGATTAAACAGTTTTCTGCAATATTCCATCTTCTTTGTAATTGTACAAAAGCAAATATGTACAAAATTTATAGTCAAGATTCTAAAAGAAGCCCCACTAGATTTATATTTCATTACATATTGTGGTAGTGGTTGCATTTTAAATTATTTTTTGCTTGGAAATACATTGAAATATTTTTAAATATTTTTTTGGCATCAATATATCAAAATAATTTAAAAACAAAAAAAACATAAATTTATTTTTAAATTTATTTATGGGATTCATTTTTTCCACATGTCAATATATCTTGATCACGTCAATATTTTTCAATCTTAATCTCCAAGAGAATAAAAAAAAAATTCAAAATGTAGACACTTAAATAAATAGAATAAAAGATTAGACAGTTTTCTACAATATTCCTTCTTCTTTGTAATTATACAAAAGCAAATATGTACAAAATTTATAGTCAAGATGCTAAAAGAAGCCTCACCAGATTTAGAGTTCATTAAATATTGTGGTAGTTATTGCATTTTAAATTATGTTTTGCTTGGAAATATATTGAAATATTTTTTTTTATTTGTTTTAAAAAACTTTTGACATCAATACATTAAAATAATCTAAAAACACAAAAAATATCCTAATAAATTTGGCTTTGTATATCCTAATAAAAAGATAATATAAATAAACATAGTTACAATATTTAAAAAACTTTTCAGTCGACCAGAGAGCGTATATGTGTGAGTGTTATTTCCTTTTGGATAGATACAGAGAAGAAGGAATATTCAATTGCATGTAGCTACAGTACTGTACTGTAGTTTGCCCTTCTTGAAGTGAAATTTCTCTTTAAAAAAAACAAAAACCTTGTTTTTGGGCTTCACCTATCAATGGTGACATTCGCTATGAAATTTCAAATTTGAAAATTTTGTCATTTATTTAAGAAAATAGAAAGCATTGGCCACTTCTTTTAGGATAAGTTTGGTTTGATTAATTGTGGAAATTAATTGGAGTGGTTTTTATTACATCATCAAGATTCTTAGTTGTATTACTAATTTGTCAATACTGAAAGAAGTTTATTATCATTACCAATAAAAAAACATCAAGAGCTTATTATAATTCATTTTTTTTATCAAAAAACAATTTTTTTTTATATTGTATTAATTAATTTTATCAAGAGCTTAGTTGTATTATTTAATTATTTATTTTTAGTTTATTTTGATGTACTAATGTTAAAAATAAATTTAAAATATATATATATATATATATATATATTTCAATGTATTTCCAAACAAAAAATAATTTAAAATACAATCACTACCACAATACATAATAAACTCTAAATCTGGTGGGGTTCTTTTAGCATCTTGACCATAAATTTTCTAAATATTTGCTTTTGTACAATTACAAAGAAGACAAAGAATATTGCAAATATCTGTTTAACCGTTTATTCTATTTATTCAAGTGTCTAAATTTTGATTTTGATTTTATTTTTTTTAGGATTGAGATTGAAAAATATTGACGTGATCTAGATGTATTGACATGTGGAAAAAATGAATCCTATAAATAAATTTTTTAAAAAATCAATTTTTTTATATAAAAAATAGCTGCCAAGAATTATTTTTTTTTAAAAAAAAACAAAGTAAACTAATCACACCAAAGTTTTGTGGATCCCATGACTTTATTTTTGAAATTATTGTACAATTAAAAATCCTATGAAAATTTTTATTTATATGCTTGTAATATTTTATGTGTTGATATTTCCTTTTCTTTGTATATTCTTGAGACTTTAAGGTGCTTTATAAAATCTTATAATTGATAAAATTTAAATTTGTAGTTTAAAAAACAATTAAAAGAAGCACCAAAATATGTAAAGTGTTTTTCCCATATTTTTTAAAGTATAATATAATAGAATTAAGATAAAATAAAAAAAATCAAAAATTAAGTTATAACAACCACAAATATCATCATGATTTCAGGTTCGAAATTTATGTGCCAACAAACTCAATTTCTTAACCAGTGTGAAACTTCATCAAGGAGGTCATTATCCAAAGCAGGAGGTACAATGAACGCCAGCACCAAGTCCTTCAATCAAATGTGCACCTGTGACAAATAAGAAATTAACGCATCCATTCAGGATGTGATCAAATCATGAGAACTTTGAAGGTTTCAGACAGGCTTACATGATTTGTTCAAAATTGATTGATTAACATTATTTTAATCATCTTGTCTAAACACTCTAGAGCATGGAGCAATTCACTAGTTACCAGGTTTTTCTCCATTCAGGACTGCACTTTCTGCTGGTTCTACACCATAAACCTGGATGTGAATGAAAGAAAATCATCCAATGAGATTATAATTAAACTAGAGGACAGTCATCTTGCTCTTCACACACACACTCACACCGCAGAACGAAAGCCTTGATCTCTAGGTTTCTCTCCTTTAGAAATTTCTCAGGTTCTTTGAAATAGAATCAGAATTTTAATGACCTAACGATTAAACACAATTTTAGAAGAGTCCTGGCAATTGCTGTTCCAAGCTTTTCTTTTATCGCATAGAACTCTAGAAGGCTGAATTTGTAAAAGGAAGACCACAGTTTTCAATAGCCAACAAAAGAACAGAATAGAAAAAAGCATGGTAGCAAACAAGAATGCCAACTAACCACAACAGGTAGTGGAAACTTAAAGGCCTGCAAGAATAGCTTTTGTCATGAATTTTATCAGGACAGAAACAGTTTCAATCTCTAATTAATGAATTATTCCATGACTTAGTCATGATAATAGCATATGCTGAAACAAGATCAATAGGAAGGTTGTTGCCTGTTGGAGTTAAGCTTAAGGCTGGCCCCAGTTTGGTCAAATAATTAATATCATCCCACGTTGGATAAACAGGTGAAGAGACAAAGGGTCGTGTGTATAAATATAAAGCAGGAAGCACCATTGAAACATACTTAGCTGGACGGGGTCAATGGGGGATCAAGAAGGTCCATGGCCTAGGTCAGTACTGACATCTATTGCACTTAGGATGGGTGCTGGCTTAAGGTCTCCCCAAGTGGGAGAGTCCACGTCAAAATTTTGTGGTAGAGGGGGCTGCGCAAGCCGCCGCGGCCCCTGCCCGATTCTAGTTCCATATTTTCTCTAGATTTAGACGACAATTTGAATCAAGCCCGGAGGTCTGTTTGTAGCTGAAAAGAAAGCAGCCTCCCAGTGGGCACGCTGTAAACCTCCCTTTTCCAAATTTGCTCAGATATTGAGGACGTAGCTGATGATGATTCTGGGAAATCATTTAGCTAGTTGTTGTTACAACTGGTTATGCCTCATCCAAACAGTACTTCATTGCTTGACTTCCCCTATTATTGCAAGAAATATCTAATTGTGGAACTTCAACTTCAAAAACAAAAATCCATCATTCTACTTCAGCACTTTCTACTGACTCTACACAATATGCCTAAGCTTCGATAAATTTTACATAATAATATTGGACTTGTTCTAGAACCAGCTAACATGAACTGTAAGGCCACTACGGCACAAGCAAAATCTGAAGAAGAATGAACACCAAAGATAGCAATCCACTGTCCCCCATATTCTATAGAGTTAGCTTTGAAGTTGTTATCATTCCATAAGACTAAAACACCACCGGATTACCCAACAGCATCTATAGAAGTCCATCTAATACCCCGTTATTTCTAAAGAAAGTTGACAAATTTTTCTGTGCAAGCTGCCCGCCTAGCATTGTCCCATCCCGACATCGCGACAATCTTAATTCAAAGAATTTTTTAAAAAACAGATTTTTGACATCTTGTTTTTTAATAGGAAAAAAATCTTGTTTAAAGAGTCGTCACCTAATATTATAATTACTAGGGACTCTAACTGATCAACAACGATTTTATAGTATGAAATTGGTTACATAAAAGGAAGGATATTATCACTCTTTAAGCATCCTACTTGATGTAGGTTGCATTACTGGTTTTGTCTTAAATTGCGAAGAGTTTGTTGGTTAATGTTATGATGGTCTGCTTGTAATATTCTTGATTCTGGCGTTAGTGAATTTTCAATTAAGGATATTTCCAACTTTGATGTTTGTAAATATTACGTAGCAAAAAAAGGTATTCCTGAATCTGACATTAGTGAATAAACTAGTAAAATGAATTTAAATCAATGCATACATATTTTTTTTTATTTTTTTAAATGAAAAAAATATATCGTATACCGGATTTGCATTTCATAGTAAAAATACACAGAACAATTTTAAAGTGAAATATCTAAAAAAAACAAGGGACCCACAAATAAATTCAAGAAGGTCCACAAATGTTTTCGGAATTTTCTAATATCTGAAAAGACTTGGCTAGATAATAAAATAAAAAGAGGTGGAATAAAAGGGATAAGATATAAAGGTGTGTTTTGCCAAACACACCGTTGGCTCAAAACAAATTAACCTAGTTGGGCCTTAATTTTTTTATTTTTAATTTTTTGAGTTTGATCTGATCTAGCCTGTACGGGCCAGGCTGGACCAGGCCAGCTTAACCCGGTCACTAGCCCAAGCTAGTGACCCAGCTGACTGAGGCACACAAGCGTGAACTATTCACGCATGCTGTGCACAGTACGAAGGGAATTATAATTACCTTCGCACAGTACCGAACTTATTTGAATTTTGCAAAGGGAAGGGAAGCTTACCTGTTTCAGGGGGCTGCTGAAGAAGGAGGCTTGTTCTTTCTGGCTGATGTTCCTCTCCCCTCTTCTTGCTTTTATTTTGCTTTCTTTGTTCTTTATTTCCTGGTTTGCTTCTGTTCATTCGCCTCTGTTTGCGTTTCCAGGTCTCCCCTGTGTTGTTCGTCCCCTCGAGTTGTGTCCTCCTGTTCTGATCTTTCTCTCTGTTTATTCCCTTTCTTTTGTTTTCGTCTGTCCTCTGTTTACATCCCCAGTTCTTTGGTTTTTTTCTCCTCTGTTTGTGTTCTCTCTGTTTTCTGTGATTTTTCTCAGCTTCCGAAAAAAACCCCGCCTTGTTCGTTCTCTCCTCCTCTGGTTTTTTCGTTTTTTTCTCCCGTCTCTCCCCCGTCCAGTGCGCTCGCCCCCCCCCCCCCCTTTTTGTGGTCTTTTCTCTGAATGTCCTCTCTTTCTCCCCAGACAATGATCGTGGGGGTGAGGCATATTTGGAGATGCATTGTGTAGGAGACGTGGTACACGATTGCAACCGGTTTGAGGCAGTTTCCTTTCTGCTGAATTAATCCATGAAGAAGGTGATGAATAGTAGAAACGCAACGGCGTCGTTTTCTCCAGAAATGGTTATTTCCGATGTGATCCCTGATATTCTGGCATTTATCTATTAGGCCCCTAATCGTGGAAAATCCTCCTTTTTTTTTTAATTTTACCCCTGGATCAAATTGCAATTAAACCCTTAGATTGTGGAGGAATTTACAAAACCATCTTTATTTTCCAATTTAATCAATTAAATCCGTCCTTAATTGACTCTTCAACTTTTAATTATTTCATAATTACCCCTAATGAAATCAATTAAACTCCCCGTAGTACCTCCGTCCTTTAACGTTGATCCTTATACTTTAATTTCTTGTAATTTCGAACCAAATCAACCTCAAATTTTATTATTTTTTAATTAAGCTATTGATTGCATTAATTAATAAAATCAAAGTTTAATTAAATTCTAAACTTATTAATTTTTTAATTTTTTACCAAATTGACTCCCAAATTATAATTTCATCTTTATTAATTCTTAAAATTTTAATTTGTGTTGCCTTAAATTAATTTTTAAATTATTTTTATTCATTTATTTTTTTTGTCTTTTATTTTTTGTCTTTTATTTTTATTTTCTGAAAATTTAAAAATTAAGTTATAACAAGTATTAACTAGAAAACAAACATCAATGTAATGGTGAATGAGCATCTTTTTAATAGCATGACGTTTTGCTAGCATGCCCAAACCGAAGCAATTCCAAAAGTATATTTTCCTGTTAAACAGTTTCAATTTCCTTGTTCACATTTTTCAATTTCCTTGTTCACAGTTTCCCAGATCGATTCAGCAAAAACATTCCGTTCCTGTATGACACCCAGACCCCATCGTACCCCATCATTCAACATATTCTGAACCTCTTCATCTCTCTCCATAGTATATGCACCCTGCGGCTGTTTCTGCTTAGTAAATCTGGGATTGCCCTGTTTAATACCTGATTCCATTGATACTGAAGAGCTATCTTACTGGTGCTCCACTGTTTCTTGAATGCTGCCGGTTTGGGATTGAAGTTTAACTTTTCTTCTACTCCTTCTAAGTACCATGTGGTGAGTAGGATTTGTCTGATCAATTGATGCCCCTGTTATGTCAAAATTACTACAAGTAAGCAGAAAACAAACATCAATCTCATGGTGAATAAGCATCTTTTTAATAGCTTGACGTTTAAAAATTTTGTCTGATCAATTGATGCCCCCCTGTTATGTAAAAATTTTGTGCTTCACAGTTCTTTTCCAATGCATTACACGCTGCACTGATGCTGTTACCAATGGAAGGGCTGTCTGCTGACGTGAGAAGACCATATTTGATTTCTGGGAACACCATCTCCACTGGTAGATCAAAAATCCTTGCTGCACAGTTTTTTCCCCATACATTACACTCTGAACTGATGCTATTGACGTCAATGGAGAAATTGTCTGATAGCATGTGAAGGTCATCTTTGATATCATGTCAAGTCAACCAAGTCGTTGAATGACTCATCAAACCATCCAAATTTGACCGATATGACTTTCAATCAAAACAGTCTAAGATTACGTTGGATTTAAAGTCATTAGGTGAATTAGACGGAGTTTGATAAATATGGTATATCTTGTCTCAAAATTCTATTGTATCAATATCACTCCTTTAAAAGAATCATAACCGGATAACCAGCTTTTTCAATTTATTATATTTTTCCACATCAAAATTAATAAGGAAAAAAACCTGCTGAAAGCCCGAAGGAACATATTGAGTGATTGCAACAAAATTTGTTTCTTTGTATCACTACTTTGTCATACGATGATTTTAGAAATCACTAAAGATCTCATGCTAACAAACACTACAAAAACAATATTATTGATCATAAGCTAAGAGATAATTAATGGAAGCAAGTCAAACTTAAAATAAACATTCAACCCTCTCAACCTCCTGTAATCTAAAATGATGCAGTGGTTGCACTCTCATTCTCCAGTGATGTGAAATAGTGTCAAATCCTTACTTTATAATTGAAGCCCACAATTCATGGCTAGCTAGCTGGTCCTCCCATGGCGATCAAATCATCCCTTGCTTATTTACATTTTCAATTATATCTCCTCCCGCACGAGCTTCTCTCCTTTTGGGTCCCAAAATTATATATTCTCTTGTCAACAAGATTATAGCAAGTCGCCGATTTTAGTAGCAAAACAGAACTCTCA
>Ga0325403_1001919_pt1 | contig 17983 bp, 14 predicted proteins | sample PopdelMetagenome_19_FD_205665 | JGI IMG/M metagenome (GOLD analysis project Ga0325403, IMG submission 205665) | Populus deltoides microbial communities from Bellville, Georgia, United States - Xylem-PdKOR-R4 | ecosystem: Host-associated > Plants > Phyllosphere > Stem > Wood/Secondary xylem...
TCGCATGTACACAATCACAGTCACGAACCAATCAAATAAACGTATAGCAAATAACATATAGGTTGACAAAACTACTTCTTCTTCAGTTTTACAGCAAAAACAATCAGAAAAAGAAAGATAAAAAAAAAGCCTACTAGATCGGCAACAAAAGGCTAAAAAGACAAAACCGAATGTTTTCAGATAAACGAGAAAGAAATAGAACGATAGTACCTCGGCAAAGTGATAAGAGAGGAGCAGAGAAGTTTTGAGAGAGGCAGTGGCTGGCTGCGAGGTGATGGGCGAAAAACTGAAGTGTTTGCCTGGATTTTTATAGTGTTTTTTTTATTAAGATTTAACGGTTGGATTAGTGCCTTGGGGTTGATATTGTCCGTTAGATGGATGGTTGTTCCTAGTGTTAGGGTTTTCTGCTTGTTAGAAGTTTATTGTGGCCACCAAATGCTCATCCTAGGTTGGGTCCGATCTCGTGGGCCTAGATATGTTAGATTATCCGAGCTCGGTTCATGATAGATCACGGGCTTGACGGGTAGCTGATAAAAAATATTATGTAATTTTTAAAAGAAATAACAACGATTAAAAAAAAATATGCAACATTATTGAATCCTAAAAAAATTAAATAAAACAAGATTTTTTTTTTTATAAACACATCAAAAGAATGAAAAAATGAAAATGAGGCCTACCGGAGAATTTGAAAAAAAAAACTTTTTTCATACTTTTTAATTTTTTTTAATGAAAAAAAAGGAAAAAATATGTTTTTGTAAAAAAAAATATTTTTAATCAATAAATATATTTTCTACAGTTTTCCATTTCCTGAATTTTATTGTTAAAAACTAAAAATTTTCAACATCTAAATATCACCTTAGTTTTTTTCGCTCATTTTAGTGATCTTTTGAACTTGTTTTATTTTTTCATTTTATTCCTGTTTTTATTTATTTTTTTAAATAATGATAGTTATATATAAATTTTTTATTTTTAATTAGAAAATATGTTTATTTTAGTTTTTACTTCCTATTTGTTATTAGAAAATTAAAATTTTTTCAATGCAAATATGATCTAGAGTTTTTTTTATCTCCCTTTTGAACTTATTTTATTTTCTTAATTTATCTAAAAGATTCATGAAACCAAGCAATGTAATATATGTATAGCCTAACACTTTGTTATCTAAGTAGTTTGTGGGATGTAGTAAAATTTTAAAACTTATTGACAAGTATTGTGTTAATGATTTCCTAACTGGGTTAAATATTGAATATGATGATATTAGAGTTAGAGTTTGGGTTATGTGGAGAGAGTCTTTCTCTTCCTTTAGGCAAATATATTCTCATGTTCAACATGAGAAAAGGAAGAGAAATATAATGTTGCATCTTGATACTTATAAGAGGTCTATGATAGGTTACTCCATAAGGGGATTTACACGTCTATTTTGGTGAATCAAGATTAGTTGGTGAATTAAGTTTATTAGAGAAAGAACAATTGAAGTGTGATTGTTGTAGACAATTCAAATATACTAGTGAGACATGTCGGTAGTTATATGAATGTCCTTTAAGAGAACGAGGTGGAAAATGAATAGGTTTTCCTATATCATAAGCACTTATATTAGAGACAATTAAAAGTTCAGTTTATGATAGTCAATCAAACACCCTAACTTTGTCCAATGAGAAAGTTTAGACATTTAGACATCTAATGGCCAAGCTTAATCCTCCATCTTCAACTAACTCTACACATGCATTTATGCCAATAATAGATTTTACTTTTTCCACCATTTATGATTCAGATCATTGGGTTATAGATTTTGAGGTCAATGATCACCTGACTCATCTTTAAAAGATTTTTTATTTTGCAATCCTTTCTTAGGTAAAGATTAAGTTTGTATAGCTGGTGGTTCCCAAGCCCCCATTTTTTGTAAAGGTTTGATCCAATGTACTTCTTTGTAGTTAACCTCAATCCTTCATGTTCCCAAGTTCTCTTCTAATCTTTTATCTATTAGTAGAATAAATAAAGATTTAAAATGTAAAGTCTCAATCTATTCTACTCATTATGCGTTTGAATATGAAAAGCCTATTTATTTTTGCGTTTTAAAAACACTTTTGAAAAAAATTGAATTTTTTTATTTTTTTTCTTTACTTTAAAATTTTTTTTTTGTGTTTTAGATTATCTAGATGTCTTAATGTAAAATATGAATTTTAAAAAATAAAAAGATATTTTTTTCGATGTATTTATGAGTGAAAAGTATTTTGAAATGCAACCGCCACCACAATACCAAACAGACTTGAAGAAGGTGATTGGTTGTGGTGGAGTTGAAGATGACTTATATTTGTTAGAAGTTGGCTTTGTTGGTTTAAGAAACATAAGTGAGTTCAAACATAGGTTGATGATTAGTACTTAAAAGTGCATTTTTATCAAGCTTTTATATCATCATTTCGCACTTGAAGTATCAATAACTCCTTAACTAAAGCATGTTTTATAATAACAAGTCTGATACCATAAGATACCTTTAATTTATGGTAAATGTTCATCTTAAATGCAGGCCTATCATATAAATGAAAGGATTGATTGATGAGTTTAAGTACGAAAATTAAAAGGACAAAGAGAGGGCCAAACATAGAAAAGAGATGCTGGTTCAGTCCAAACTAGAACACTGTTCGGTAATTGGGTCATATCTGTAACTGTAGATCTTGGATTTAGGTCTGTCTTATATGGATGGAAAGCTAAGACATAGGCCTAAAACTTTCATGGGAGTCCAAGATTTAAAAATGTCGTTTTCAAGTCCAAATTATAGCAACAAAAGAGAAGTCTGAATCTGTCATGCAGCCCAGATACTGTTCAGTGTTCAGCCCATATCTCGAGTTCTAGAAGTCCAAATGACCTCAACCTCTTTTTCCTTGGAAAGCTGAGACAATTTCCTAGAACTTTCATGATTCAAGTCTGTTCAAATTATGGCGTTATTAATGGCATTTTTGGCAAACAAGAAGATAAGGATTGTCACTAAGTCAAAATGTGGCCACCCACTCAACAATTAGTCAACAAATCAATAGTTCTGAATTTTAGCCTATAAAAGGAGGCATTTGCCATGTATTTAGACATCTTGGTTTTGAGATCAAGATCATGCTCTTACTCTCTCTTTATATTTTGTAATGCTTAAGTTTTGCTTATATTAATCCCTTGCTTATGCTTTTCATTTCCTTTCCTTGTTTATTTATGTTTCTCTCTTTCATTATGTTTAGCTAAGTTTATCATGTCAAGGTGAAAAGGTTACACTAATGGTGTAAGAATAAGTATAATATAAACTCAACATGAACCTTAATGTTTGATACTAACATGTTTTATATTTGTTATCTTGTTCACTTTTAATACTTTGCTTGTTAAATGGTTAATCTAGATTTATGTTGTATAACCCTTGGTACAACAAATACTTGACACTTTTATAGCCCAACCGTATGGTATAACCGACAACTCTGCTATGAAAGGAACTTAATTTGTTGTTAACATAAGTTATAATCATGAATGTCTGACAACATTTACAAGTATTAGCATTATTCGAATAAGATAACTAATGTAATCATGTTAACAATTTATAATCCGATTGGAACCTCCTTTATGTGTGGTTTCCAGTTGAGTAATAAAAAGAGTTTATACTATACTTGTTTGAAATACCATTAGTGGATCCTCTAACCTTGACAATTATTTTATCCTTGTTTAATCCTTACATTAATATCACATCTCAAAGCTCTCTTTAACTTCTTCTTGTTGTTGTTGTTTATAATTTATATAGTTAACCTCCCTGTGGTTCGACCTCGGTCTTGCCGGGTTATTTATTACTTTGAAATTCCTGCACTTGGGAGAAGACATCAATCTTTTGGTCGTGTCAGTTGATGACCATTTAAAGATGCCAATTATGAAAACCCGATAAATTATAATCTAAACAAAATAAATAAAATATCGAATAGATTAAATAAAAGGATTTCAGGTATTGTAAATGTATACAATAGAATAAAAGATAAGGTGTTATGGTGTAAATTAAGTAAAAAGAAGAATTGATTGACACAAATAGAAATAAGAAGTGACGAGGTCTAATGTGTAAATATGTAAAAGCTAAACTATAAATGCTTCATCTTTTTCTCTCTTAGCCGAGAGTTTAAAACAAAGAGGGGAAAGAAATTGTGTGATTTTTCTACTTAAATTCTTGTTGATTTCACCAATTAAAGTGAGTAATTAGAGTAATTAACTTAGTTAAACATCAAGAGAGGGTATTTTAAGGTGGTGAGTGCTTTGAAAGAAGAAATTCAAGCTAGGGTTTGAAGAGGGAGGAGAAGAAAACTTGATTTTTCTTGCATTCTTTCCTTAAATCCTTATCAAAGTGAGGTAAATAACATACTTCAAAGTATTAATTCCTCTAATTTTATGTTTGATGGAGGATTGTGTAAAATTATGATCATGTGAAATTGTGGGTTTATGTTATTAATTATGAGAATAATGCAAATTATGATTTAATTATGTTAGAAAGCATGAATTATGATTGGGTAAGTGTTTAATTTTTAAATAAAAGAAACAAAATTAATTTCCCCTTTTTTATTGAACTTTCGGCCAAAAGAGAAAAAAATTAGGGGATTTGAGGTTTTAATACAATGGTTTGGAAAATATGGGAAGATATAGGTTTATAAGTGTTATTATATGAAAGGAGTAATAATTTTTCAAAGAGAAAAGAGGAATCTTCACTTTCTTCCTTATGTTAATTTCGGTTAAAAGAAGAAGAAAATTAGAAAAATGAGTTTTTATAATATTATTAAGAAATCTTACCAAATTGAAGATAATTGATGTTGATAGGTTAAATTGAATAATGATTTTTGTTATAAAAAAATAATTCAAAAGGGGGGTTTTATCCTCCTCAAATTAAAAGTTTTATTAAGCTTAATTAAGGGTGTTGGATTTAATCAATAAATATGTAATTGGTATTGGAATTTTACTGGTTCAAATGAATAAACAATGACGTAGTAAATTGTGTTGGTACATAGAAGGTCGCGAGATCTAATCAGCAACAAGGGACCTCTTCACTCACACAGACACCAGGTAGGTGTTCGATACCTTAAAATAATTAAATAGCTTATTTTAAATGATCGTAGAAGAATTTTTTTTGTAGATTGTAATTTTAGTATAAAGTTAAAAAAAAAGACAAAATAATACCTTGTTGAATGGGCGAGTCGAGAAGATTATTTTCTAGGTACTGGAAATAATGCCTTGTTGAATGGGCAAGTCGAGGAGATTATTTTCTAATTATTGGAAATAATACCATATTGAATGGGCAAGTAATGAAGATTATTTCCTGGTCACTGGAAATAATGTTATGTTGAATGAGTGAGTCAAGTAGATTATTTCCTGGTTACTGGAAATAATCTTATAATGAATGGACATGTTAAGAGAATTAACTTTCGGGTTAATAGGATGATTATTCAGTATAATAGATAAATTGTAAAATTTAATCAATTTATATTGAAGTTAAATATGTGGGTTTGTTAGAGACACTTTTGGTATTTTTGTAAATTTTATCTTTTTATCTAAAAAAAAAATTATGAAATTATGAAATTACTAAGGATAAGATAATTCATTCAATGATGTGAGAATTACTTCAATATACATCAATAGTTATTCCTTAATCAATTATTTGTCGAAATGTGCATTTTTAATCATGTTTAATGTGATCATGTTTTTAGATATTTCGCACCTTCATACCATAAAGTAGATGCATGGATATATAATTTTGTTAAATGATTGATGTAATTGAAAGAACTAATATTTTGTTGTAATACACTTTTATGTTTAAGAATTGTAATGTTTAACCTATTAACTTATGTATGATGTAATTTATGATGTTGTTATTATTAGGTTGAATTATGGTTGGTTGTTTACATATTTGAGAAAAATTATTTTTTTAAAAAAAAAACAAACAATGCATGCTATGAATTAATTAGCTTTAAATAATTTTTCTGTAGAAAAAAAATGAGATATTGATATATGCTTGAGTTTTGAAAGTCCAAATGATGGGACGAAAATTGTGATTGATGTTACAAGTTGTCAAACCCTTATGTTCACAAGGAATTTGCCTAAAACGTATTGGGGACACAGTTCTTATAGTAGCATATCTCATTAATAGGATGCTATTGAGAGTTCTTGTGTTCAAAACTCCAATTGAGTTTTTATAAGGAACTTGCTCCTACATTATCCCTAAAAAACCTTAGGGTGTTTTTGCTTTGTTCGGGATCATCGATAAGTTGTTCGTAAGTTAGATCTGAGAGTATTGAAATGTGTTTTCACTGGATACTTTATTACTCAAAAACAATATAAATGTTATCATCCTTTAAGTAAAAAAAATATTTGTTAGCATGGATGTAATATTTTGTGAAAATAAGTCATATTTTTGTCAACTCACACCTTAAAAAGAGGTAAATGAAAGTAAGGATATGTTCTTAGTATCCTTTATTATGTTTAATCTTTGTTTAATCCTGAACTATAATTGGAGGGAGCAAGCTAGGGTGAGAGAGAGGAAGGAGATGAAAATCTAGTGAGTGATGAGAAAATAGAATAAAAGAAAGAAATACTTCGGGAAAATAATAGGGAAACCAAAAAGGATAGAAGGAGAAGGTTTGAAGGTTTATACTCGCAGTAAAAAAAATGAAAAATGTCAATGAATCTACTATACCTATCGAAGAACCATCTTTGAGTTCAACATTGCAACATACTTTTAATAATAAGTTTCCTAACACTTCTACTAAAAATGTTATTCATTTCTTATAGCTCTTAAAAAAAGAGTTCAAAGTTGTATTGAACATCATTTATCTAATTTTATATCATAAGATTGCTTGTCACCTTCATTTAAAGCTTTATATCTTTCTTGTATTTTGTGTCTATTCATAAGAATTAAGTGAAAGCTGTTAAAAATACCAAGTGCAAAAGAAGTTATGATAAAGGAAATGAGAGTTTTCTTAAAAATGACATATGAGAACTTATCATTCATGTTCGAAATAGCGTGGCAGATTGCAAATGGGTTTTCTTTATTAAACATAAGTCAGATGGAAAGTATTGATAGATACAAGACAAAGCTAATTGTAAAAGGATATTTCTAGACTTATGGAATTGACTATTAGGAAACATTTGTTAATGTTGCAAAAGTGAACTCAATTATGGTATTATTATCTATTGTAGCAAACTTAGGATGAGACTTGCAACAATTAGATGTGAAGAATGGTTTTTTACATAGGAACTTAGAGGAAATTCCTCCAGATTTCTCTTATGAGTAGACAAAGGATAAGATGTTCAAGTTAAGAAAATCTTTATATATCTTTAAGCAATCTCGAGTATAAACAAAGTAATGAAGACCACATTATGTTCATCAAACATTACCCAGGTAATACTATAATTCGCATTGTATATATTGATGATATCGTGGTGACATGAAATGATCTAAAAAGGTTTATAGTAGGAAGAAAAGGGAGAAGAAGCAATCCTAGATCCATACTTTTTTTGTCTTCACCAACGACGGCGTGTAGATACACACACTGCCACTATTCCTTTGCTTCCCAAAGTTTCCAACATTGTTTTTTTGGTCACAACTGTCTCTCCAATTAATTCTCAGTCCTCGGAAGGTCAATTTATAGCCTCAAATCATTTTTGTTGACAAATTGCTAATATTATGATTTTTTGGAACCAAATGCTTATTATTTTGTATAATATTTAGATTGTTTGGACATTATTAAATTTGAATTCATGTGTGTTTTTTATTTAATAATTTGTGTTGAATTGTGTGTTTATTTTTGGGATTGTGATTTCTAATTAAACTTTAATTTTTTATTCATGAATTATGTTTGGGTTTGTTGTTTGCTTGCTATTGAGTTGAATTTGATTAGTAAATAATTTATTTATAAATTGATATCTTGTTCAATTTAAAATACATTATTGTATTTTGCAAAACATGGCTTTAGTCAACTTTACAAGTATTTGGAAGACAATTTTGCAATTAATTTTGAATTCCCTACTTTTTTTCAACCCTCGCATATTTAATATTTGCAATTGTGACCTACACGTGAGGTACTTTTTTGGTATTAAACGAATCAGTTCTCTTCCACAAAAATAACAACAAAAAAAATCTTTATTTAAAAAATACAATTTTATTTTAATTTGCATATAGCCAAGTCTTTCAAAAATAAATTATATTTTTATATTTTAGCATATTAAAAAAAATCACAAAAATAGTATTCTTTATTTTTACGTGTATTTTTTAATTTAATAACCAGTTTACTAAAGTGATTAGAACTTGACCTACTTTTTAAAAATACCAAAAAAAAATATTTTGTTTATCCCAATATCAAGGATCCCTAACTTAAATGTAAGATAAATCTCTGATATTAAAAGAAAAAAAATAAAAAAATATATTTTGACTCTAAAATGGCCAGGCTTTAATTTGATAAGATAAAAACCTCCTTACTGATAAGGACTTTTCTTAAACCTTAGATGGACCAACAACTAGAAAACATAATAGTACATTAGTTTATATTAGACAAACAAACAATGTAGATTATTTTAGGTAAGATGTATTAGGGATGATACGTCTTTCCTATACATAATCAATCCCTTTATCCATACTTTAAGACCGGTTAAGGTTCCTAACGAACAAAATAATAAGTGGTGACTCCATCTTTTTTTTTAGAGATAAGAAATAAGAATTCGTTGTTCTTTCCCCCATCACTATAAAGATACCAACCTAGGAGGATAATCGTCGCGACGCTGCACATGTGCGACAATGGTGTTGGAAACACCTTCATCTTTCTTTGGGGGTGGTGAGTATCAGTGTTGGGTGGCTGGTTAGTCATTGACGAGGCTTTTTTTCTTTTTTTTCTCTTTCCTTCCCCTAAACTGACAACTTGGTCCTTTTTGTTATTGATATTTCAAATTTAATTATTATTATTTTAATTTCTAAATTTTATTCTTAACCCTTTTATAAAAGTTTTATTTATTTTCAATTTTTTCCATTAACTCCAATTTGAGATATATTGTTTTTTTCAAGTTGGTCTTTATTCTTTTGATTTTTATTTTTTTTCCTGAGCCCTTTTGTAAAAGTTTTATTGGTTTTTAATTTTATCTTTCTATCCAAATTTATGGTATTATATTTTTCAATTTGGTCAATATTGTTTTGATTTCTAATTTTTTTCTTGGCTCTTTTGTACAAATTTAATTTATTTTTTATTTCATCATTCAATCCAAATTTATGATATATTATTTTTATCAATTTGGTCCTCATTCTTTTTTTCTTTTTGTTAAAGTGATTTTTCCTTTCAATTTCACCATTTAATAAAAAAAATATTTTATCTTTTTTTATTGATTTTGATCTCATTCTTTTGATTTTTTTTTCCTTTAGCTAAATTGATTTTTTTTTTCAATTTCACCATTCAATCTAATATAATTTGTTTTTGGTATTTTAATTTTGATCATCATTATTTTAATTACTATTTTATTAATCCTTTTGTATAATTAAAATTATTATTTAGGAATTGGACTTCATGATTTTTCCAGATAAGTTGTTTCGAGTCTAATAACTCGGGTCACGAGTCTGAAAAGTTAACACGAGTTGATTTTTTTTTAAACGTGCTTTATAATTCTTTTTATTTTTTTATTTGATTATTCTAATCTCATGATTAGGAGTGCGATTTTGACGAGATATCCCAGGTTGACTCAACTTTATTACTGGAATTACAAATTTATCATGCTAACTCATATTGATCAGGGCTAATTTTTTTATGTCTTTTTTTACCCTATTTTGTTCATTCGTATTTAATGATTTGTGAATTAAGATGCATCATTTGTTGTTTTTTAAAAATATTTTTTTTTTCACCAGGCTATCCTTTTTTTTTAATTTGATCCGCCTCCTATCATTTCTTAATTTTTCATAATTGAATTTATGACTTGAGCCATAAATTTTTTGTTTTTAAAAACATGCTTACTTTACCTAAACATTATTTTTTTTTATAAAATACAGCTTGACCTCGCAGCGAAGTGAGAACACCAAGACTAGTAAAACATTATTCAGTGCATACTCTATTTTTTTTAAAGGATCTGTCTTGACTCAAAAGTCAAAGGGTTAAGGTCAGGTTTTGACCGGGTTAGGTATAGTTTGATCAGATTACCAGGTTAACTCGAATTTGTGACCAAGTTACCATGTTTTTTATTTTTATTTTTTTTACTCGGACAGGTTCAAGTTTCAAGTCAACTACCAAATTGATTATTATGGTTTAAAAAGAGGGAGTCTTGTTAGAGAGTGTCTAATAGTTGTTATTTTTTAAATTATTATTTATTTAGAAATACATTAAAAAATATTAATTTTTAATTTTTTTTAATATAAGTAAGTTAATTAAAAAAAATTATTTTAAATCAAATTAAAAAAAATTTAAAATTTTTAAAAATAAACGGACATGCCGCAAAAACAATCATACCTCCAGCAGCCGCTAGCCCCTACAAACATCCAACGGTTAACGAGAGTTATTTATTACAAAACATGGGATTCTAAGACGTGCGATCTCTCCTCCGCTCCATCACCCCTTACTACTACTGCCACTGCTCCTCCTCCTTCCTGCTGCTTCTTTTCTTCTTTCATCCTCCTCCTCCTCCTCCTCTCTCTTTCTCTGATTTTTTTTTAAAGACAGAGCTTTCCTGTCTCTGTCAGATCGGGTCTCTCGGTTTCGGGTCGGCGGCGATCTGTTCTTTCCTTAAGGTCCGTTTCTATTTCGGGAAGTTTGAATTTTCAGAGCGCCGTCCTTCTCTTTTCTTGAACTTTGAAGTAGCCCCCCTTTTTTATCTCTGGAGACAAACAAAGTTTTGAAAAAAAGTCTTAAAAAAATCGAATCTTTCTCTCAAAATATCACTTTTTATCGCGAAAATCACTATCAATCAATCAAGGGCTGGCCTCTTTTGTTTTTTTTCCTTTCAATTTTAATATCTTGGTGTCTCAGCTTTTTGTTGTTGTTTTTTTGTAGGGTTAATCGGGTTTTGAAGATCGACAATGGCCACCGAAACCAAACTTGACCAACGTATCCTTCCTTCCTTTCTCTCAAGTCTTTCCTTTTTTCTTTTCTTTTTTCTTGGATTTTTTCTTGATATGTTTGATTGATTATTTATGTTATTTCAAGTGTTTAATGTAACATAGCTGAGAATGTCTTGACAGGATTGGAGTCGAGCCCTGTTGTTGCTAAGCCAGTTGACAACAATGTGGTATGCTACATTTTACCTACCTTAATTCTTTCTTCTTCTTCTTCTTGTTAAAACCGGGTTGGTCCGAGTTTACTTTGAGCGGAAAAAATGGTATAATGGGATGAAAAAGCTTTGGCTTTAAAGGGTTTTTTTTGTTTTCGTTTTTGTTTTTTGTGAATGGTACCTGTCAGGGTTCTGGAATAGATGGACTCCCTTCAGATTCGACTCCCACCATTTCGGCTTCTGGGAATGGTGCTTCTGACACCAAAGTTAATGGCAGTGCGGTATCTATCACCAAAAGGGAGGCTGATCAAGAGCCAAATGCTGCTAGTAGTTATAGTTATCAATACCCAGGTTAGATATTGAGATAATTTTTTGTTTTTCGCATTTATGTTGGAAGTTGGGAAAGATGTTCGTTCAGTACAAATTTATAATTCCCATTGCAAATATACTATGCTAACACAGGTTCAGCCATGCGAAGTATTGTACTTGGACTCTTTTAGGCATTTAATGGAACTCATTTTTAATGGATTTTTTTTTTATCTCTATTGCTGATATAGTACTTCATTTCCATAGGGTCAGAATGTGTTGAACAGCATGGTGCAGTTATGTGAAAAAGGGAAATTTCTTCACCTTAGGATGTAGTCAATCATTAGAACATCAAAATACCTTTTGTGTTGTCATATTTGGGATGCTATTTGGAGTCATTAAGCAAAAAAATAATCTTCACTGAACTAGCCTTCTTCCAGGAAAATAAGTGTTTCATATTTGAGGTGTAGCTTTTGGTACAACTAGAGATCAGTCCTCAGTTTCCTTTCTGGGTTGGGTAGCTGGGACAGCAACAGATTTCTGCTTAGCTTAGACTACGATTTAGTGTAGTAGTACTTATCCATTTCTGCTACTGGGTCAGGTCACATTAGTGGTCGATGAGATTCTATTGTTAAGGTGGTATCAGGTAGCTACTGGGTCACCTGATTGATACCTGGTCTATGCGGATTTAATGTCAAAAAGTACACTCAACAAGATCACTGCTGTGGCCAGGGTAATAGCTGGGTAAGAAACTGAGATAGCTCCAGGCTTCTCTTGCCTTGTGTGATAGACATCATGGAAGCATCCCCATGCTGGTGCATTGCCTGAAAATAATACTATGGAAAATTCTTATAATCATTTGGTTTCTTTGTTAACAATTGAAGCTGTCTAGTAAAATTTCATTTAGTTTATCCACCTTGCAGTGTGATTTCCAATTTGAATTCATAATTTAGCATTAATATGTTATCAGTATACTTAATTTCAGAAGGATAACTCTATTTTGCAGGCTACAGTGGGTCCTCCACGCAATTGGATGATCAAGTTTATTACTCAGCAGATGGTTCCCAAACAGTAAGTTCCTTGGAACTTTTACATGGAAGCACAAAGGGACTTACCTTGTAATGGTTTTGCATCCATTCATTTTGAATTTTTAAATTTTTTGTAAAAACTTTGAGCGTTGTCTGTTGTTCTTCAATATCCATTTCTGCTGCTGCTGCTGCTACATATATTTTACCACAAATTTCTTCACTGTTATTATCTTGTGATGAAGTATTACTTATACTCTGGTTGCCTCTTTAGGGCATGCAATCGGATAATGGTTCAATGGTTTATTATTGGCCTAGCTATCCATATGCTTCAGGAACGGTAGTTGGTGTTGATGGGCAAAGTGTTGCTCAACAGCCATATTTTTCTTCCTCGGGATATCTACAGCATCCTGTGTCCTATGGGTTAGAAGCCATGCCTTGTTATTCATGGGATTCAGCATATGTCGGTGATGTCTCGAATGGAAATGCTGTTTTTGAAAACAGAAAAGGTGGCTCGGGTTCCACTGCGTTTGCCCAGTCAAATGGCTTCAACTCTACAAAATCTAATGGCAACATTGGCAGCAAAATTTCCAAGCCTATGTACACTCAACTTGTCAGACCTATGACCAAGGTATATACCCTCTTGGAGCATGTTTAATTTTTCCAGAATTTCAGAGCATGTTTAAATTTTCTGAATTCAACTTCAGCATTTTTTTTCTCATTTTTATCAGAGCAGTGGTTTTGTTGAATGAAAATCGGTTGTGGAGTTTTTATAAGTGCATTTGTTTTATAATTCTTTCCATCTCAAAGCTTGATGGGAGTGTCATATGTTCAATTATTTTTGCTAGATGCTCTTAGTATTCTTTGAACCTTTTTTTTCATTTTATCGTAAAAGCTGTTTCAAGAATAATTGAACTTTGTATGTTATACAATGTGTGAATGGATTCTCCTTGGAAGTGTTTTGCTGATGTGAACAATCAAATTACAGGTTTCTCCATTGGGTTCAGATTTTTCAGCAGGCCTTTTTAAGGGATACCAACCTATGGGAAAGTTTCCTCCATTTACTTGCCAAAAACCAGGTCCATTCCCACACAATGGTCCATTGAACTACAGGCAAAATGGAAGAATGTGGACTGGGAGTAACAGCAACAAATCAAGAGACAGATTCAATAAAAATTATGATTTTGAAAACCAAACTGAATTAACTCGTGGTCCTAGGGCATCCAACAAAAATGCTCCATTGGATTTGTTGGTCAACAAAAATGCTTCATTGGACTCCTCAGTAAAGGACAAGTTGGGAATTGCAATGCCTAAAGAGCAATATAACTTACCAGATTTTGAAACCGAGTATGCTAATGCCAAGTTTTTTGTTATCAAATCTTATAGTGAAGATGACATTCACAAGAGCATTAAATATGATGTATGGGCAAGTACCCCAAATGGCAATAAGAAGCTAGATGCTGCATTCCACAATGCAGAAGAGGTTTCAAGTGATACCGGGTCCAAATGTCCGATTTTCCTTTTTTTTTCAGTAAGTTGGAAACAAACTTTTTTCCTTTTTGTGAAATGTCTCTGCAATTTCTCATAATGCTCCTATATACAACTAAAGTTTAAATGAACAAGTCCTCATTTATTTGTTTGGTTTTCCCCTCCTTGATTTATCATAATGTCAGGTAAATGGAAGTGGACAGTTTGTTGGCTTTGCTGAGATGGTTGGTCAGGTTGACTTTAACAAAGACATGGATTTTTGGCAAATTGACAAATGGAACGGTTTCTTCCCTGTGAAGTGGCATGTAGTAAAAGACATTCCTAATGGTCAGCTGCGGCATATTGTGCTTGAAAATAATGATGGGCATTCTGTAACTTTCAGCCGGGACACTCAAGAGGTATCTCCTATTCTTTCATTTAAGTGCACATGGCATCTCTCTGCGGAACTTGGTTTGGTCCTTTAATGAAGTTTACTAAACTCGTCTTTTCACAATGTCTTGTTTCGGAAAGTTTTGATATGGCACTTGAATATACCAAATCATAGTTGTATGCCCTCTATTTGATACAGGGTGGGAAGAAGAAAATAATGCAGTGACAGCAAAGAGCAGAACTATGGCTAAACTTGAATAAAATTTAATCGGGAACAAGAGGATGAAGTTTAGGGCTTGGCGAAAAAAAAATTAAAAGTCTATATAGATTATCAGAAAACAGAAGTCTTGTAAAAGTCCAACTTGAGACCAGCTAAAAGCCTTAATCTCAATCCTTGTTGGAGAAGAAATCCTTAATTAAAAGTCATCTGATAAACACATGAAATGGCTCAAGGACTCCGAGTTTTTTTTATTTCTTCTATTTTTAAAAAGAGAATTTAAAACCAACAGGGAAACTGAAAAAGAATAGCTGCTTCATCCCTATTGTTCGCAGTTGGCTTGTTTGTTGGGTGGATTTAGTGTTTTGCTCGTATAAAGGGTAACGATCAAGAGAGAGGGGATGCAAAAGACATTTTTCATTGTCTACCATGATCTGAGATTTTAAACTTTTGATATCTCTGCAAGAAACCCTACTTGTAAATGGAATCTTGTGCTTAGTCTGGTCAAAGTGAAACCTTCCGCACATTTGTGCTCAATGTTTTCATGGTTGGTCTGACTAGACTGTCATGTAAATGTGCAGATTGTACTCAAGCAAGGTTTGGAAATGCTTAATATTTTCAAGAGTTATTCTGCAAAAACATCTTTGTTAGATGACTTCAACTTCTATGAAAAGCGAGAGAAATCTCTTAACACCAAAAAGGGCAACAAGCCTGCTACTTTGCAAATGGAAATATTTAAGAACGGTGATTTCGCTGTAAGTTCCATGTCCTCTTTCCTTGTTAATACCTCATTTATTTTTCTTGATCCCTAACTTTGAACTGCTACCCCCAATTCTTTTCATATTGTGCTCAAACTGAGACCAAGACCAAGACCATGACAATATGATAGCATACTGATTTTTATTCTCAGGTTCTTGCCAACTAACATTCTTGTAATCCATGTGCCTCCCTTCTCCTGAAATTTGGCTATGAAGTTTTTTGCTTTATTTATCTACTTAATGTAGTAGTTTTGTAACATTGTATCATTCCTCTGCTGCACAGAAGCATACAACAGCCGAAGAAGGGAAATCTGAAGATGACTCAAGGACCAAGAAAACTACTAATCCCTCCTCTCTTATCAATTTAACTAAAAATCTCTCACTCAGTGGTCACATCCAGAAGAGTAACCCTATAAAGAAGCCAATAGGAAATTCAGATCCACCTGTTCCTTCACCATAGGCTTTTTTAGGGCATTAGTAGGTTTGTTGCAGTGCTGTAACTCACAGTTTTAATCCCTTCATTCCGAGCCTTCTATTTCAGGGCTTTCCCCCCTTGAAAATGGGTGTTTATTTTCCAAAAGCGTCTTTTGGACTATCAGTTAGGTGGGTTTGCTGGTGATTGAAGGTGTTGCTTTTTTTTTTTTTATCAATAATAATAATCTATTCCTAATTTTGTTTTGAACTTGATTCTCGTACCAACTTGGAATGCTGAGAAAGTGTCTGGTTTATTGGAGATATGCTTCGAGGTGCCGACAATCAATGTATGATCCTTGATGACAAAGAAGTTAAAAACCAATTTTCTATGCAAAATGTAATAGCAGCCTAAATTGCTCGTATCCTGCATGAACCTGTGCGTCCAAGCTATCATCTCCTTGCTGTTTATGTTAATAGAAGGTCACTGCCTGGTGCTTCTTGCATGGCAGAAAGAACAGTACCCCGCATAGGGAATTCAATGGCAATGGCATGTCTGCAAAATGGCCATGCTACCATATTTGGTAAATTTTTGCTTTGTTCGATTCCTAATGTACTTGAACGAAACAAAAGTAAGACTTTCATCGCGGGGTTTGTCCCTTGTCGGCTGTTTTTAAAAATAATACTTTCCAATTATTGAAACAATAGTGTTTTGTTTTTGACAAAATATTGATTTAATCAGGTTTGAATCGGGTCAATCTAAAACCTCACTTAGATCAACTGGGTTCATCTAAATCAATGTTTTGTTCAGCTTAATTAAGAATCTAGTCCAAACCAAGCTCTAAGTTCCTAGTTTATTTTTGGATCAATTCACTAAACTAGATTTAATAATTATGCCATTATGGTATTTGAAGTAACAAAATAACCAAGGGTGTTTAAAAAAAAATCGGTCCATTTTATAATATTTGTATTATATAACTCAACCCAACCTAACCCGTTAAAGTTGAGTAACGTGGATATTATAAATATTAGTGGATCAAAAAACCTAAAAAATAGATGTCAAGGTTCGGGTGACGGGTCAAAATTTTTGAAACTTGCTCAACCTGACTCAATCTATATACCTTCTAGTAATCATATCTTTATATTTGATAGTTTATGGATTGAGTATTTATATTTATATTTTATTTAGAAATGTTTTGGCATAATAATTCTTGTTAGTGAGCTTTTTATTATATTTCTTTACCGTAACAAAAAAGAATTTGTTTTATTGTTGGAGAAGAATGAGGAGTTAACTATAATTTAATGATGATGTAATATATAAAAATTTAATTTAATATCTGAAGGTATCTTAACATTTACTGTCTATCCATATTTTAGATTTATTTCTAAATATAGATTCATTAAAATTAGCAATATAAATTCAACTCGTGAATATTTGTAATATTCATAAAAAAGTTTTAGCTCAAATTAATAAGGATAAAAAAAATTTAAATGAATCAGATTTATATTTTATAAAATATTAAAAATTAAATTAAATATAATTACAAATATAAATTTGATACAATTATATCCATGAATAAAAATAATCAAGGACAATATTGTTGTTGTGATGTTGTTGTGTCTTGGGTACAGGCTTTAAGCTTGGATCATGTCCTATGCCTTTGAGCCTACTTTATTATCCATTCAAGAGAATCAGAACTAAACCCTTAAACCCTAAAGCATAATTCTATCTCCCCCTAAAAAAAAAATAATCCTTTTTTTGGGTGTTGTTTGGACTCCGAGAAAAGAAACTGATTCATCCCGGAAAAAGAAAATAACAGATGACAGAAGTAAACCCAAAAGCCTCACCTGAAGAATCTCCGAACGAAAGACCTTCGAAGATCTCTAAAACCCTTCAAGAAGAAGGAGACTCGAGCGAGGAAGAAGAAGAAAAAGAAGCTGTAGATAAATCAATGAAGCCAGGACTTCAACGTTACTTGGTAGCTGTTGAGTACATAGGCACTCGATTCTGTGGCTCCCAGCAACAGCTTAATCATAGAACTGTTGTTGGTGTCCTTCAGGTTCTTTTCTTTCTTCTTCGAATCATCACTCAACTTGTTTTTTTTGTGTAATACCTCGAAATTATAACAATAATTGTGTTGAATAATGCAGGAGGCATTTCATAAATTCATTGGGCAGCC
>Ga0325403_1001921_pt1 | contig 17967 bp, 11 predicted proteins | sample PopdelMetagenome_19_FD_205665 | JGI IMG/M metagenome (GOLD analysis project Ga0325403, IMG submission 205665) | Populus deltoides microbial communities from Bellville, Georgia, United States - Xylem-PdKOR-R4 | ecosystem: Host-associated > Plants > Phyllosphere > Stem > Wood/Secondary xylem...
CTCAAAGATGTGATAGCTTACAAACTAATTTAAAGTTTGTAGAAAAAAAATAAAATAAGAAACTTAATCACCAGCATTTTCTCAGGAACGAAGATTCCTAACTCCCTGGTTACTTTGTAATATGGATGTTGATGTGATTATGATTATATTTTAAAGTAGTTTTTATTTAAAAATATATTAAAATAATATTTTTTAATATTAATATATTAAAATAAAAAAATTATAAATATACTTTTTAACCCTGTAACAAACTGGTCTTTACCTGCCAATAAAAACGCAGCACGTCTCCAGAACCAAAAAAGCGAAAGCCAAAACCAAAAATCTAAACACAACACAAGCCAAAACCAGTAAGCGTTTCTAATTCGAATCGACAACGCTTAAGTCGAGAGAGAAAAGACCGAAACAGTGAAGATTCAAGAACAACAATTCCTTGGTTCCTTCTCTAATCTCCACTGGTATTTATTTCTTACTCTATTTTACTCTCTCTTCTGTTTTATTTTCATCTTCTTTTTTGCCTACCAGACGCTTGATGAAATGCTTCGCAGCTTGTTTAATTTCTCCTCGTTATTGTTTCCTGATTGTCTGGTTCGATATCCTGTTTGTATGGTTCAGATTGTTTTATTGCTTGTAAAAAAAATAGTCTTGTAAAGTTGTATTTCTCGATTTTCACGTGTTTATGGAAATTTAAAGGAAAAAAAACACGATTCTGAGCTATTAAAAGACAATCTACACAAAATTTGTATATAAAGAGATTTTTGCGACAGGGTTGAGATGAAGTGCGGAGACAGCGTGTGTTTTTATGTGTTAAATGTTAAAAACTTGGGTTTAAGTTACTTGAAAAGGAAAAAAAAAAGATTCCTGTTTTTTTTTTTTTTTGACAGAGTGTTTTGTAATAAAGCTCATTAAAATGATAGAAAGAGAGTTGGGTTATTATAGGGAATAATATTCTGTTTCGAGGATAGTAAGGAATGTTTTTTTGAGTAAAGAAATGTAGTTTATTTATTTTTTAATAAGACAGATACATTAGTTCTGTTATTGATGTTGCCTTACGCTATACATGAGCTGATACATCATGGTGATGTGTCATCAATTAGGAGTACATTGCTTAAGAAACAAGGAAATGGCATAACTTTATTTCGAGGAACTTGTAGCTTCTGCTTGTGCTTTTCTTGTTTTTAATTTTTTTTTTGAGGGGCAGGGGGCTTCGAGTGCATGCTGAATTCAGCATGCTGTGTCTTCATGTGCATGTTTAAGTTAATCAAGTGTATATTTCTATCTGAGTTTTTAAAATTTGGCTGCAGATGTCATTGCATATTGGCAACTTATCGTCTCACATTCGTAGAGATGAACTTGAGCGTGTCTTCCAAAGGTTTGGTCGGTGTAATGTACGAATGAAAGATGGATATGGGTTTGTGGTATATGAATTCCCTCCAAATGCAGAAAAAGCTTTGAGAGCACTACATAAGAGGAACATTTGTGGGAAACCACTAACTCTCTCATGGTCAAATAAACAGCCTAGACCACTTAAAAGATTTGCAAGGACTGCTAGATCTTATGAGCCACAGCATGGTGGGAATTCTGACAGAGGAGGAGATCATGTTAAAAGAAAATTGGGTTCCAATCATCAGCAAGATTATAGGTTGAGTTTTACTCAAGCAGATAGGAATAGCAGAATACCTAGTTCTGCAGACATGCACCAGGAAGAGATAGCTAACCACCAGGATGACATTGAAGACCACACCAACAAAGAACATCAGGGTTATAGAGAAGATTTTCTAGATGAAAGAGGTAGGGTTGGACCTGACCCAATGGACAATGATAGATGGGGTGAGCAATTCCATAACCCACCAAATGAAGTTGGTGTTGAAAATGGGGTAGAATTTGATAGATATGATCCTTATGAAGGTTTTGATAGGAGAAACAATGATGAAAATCTTCAAAAAGCCTATTCTGGCGGTACTCTTGCTTTACAAAGCTCTCAAGAGAATGCAGGGGGGGATCACACCAGCGATGCAACTTTAAACCGTCTTAGTGATGTAAAATCCCAGGAAATTTGCTACGAATGTGGAGGCTCTGGTCACAAAATGCGCAATTGTCCCCAGGAAAATGCTTCACAGAGAAATGTCACTAGGTTTGACAGTAGGCACACTGATGACATCCATAGAAGTGGTAGAGGTAAAGGCGATCCAGAAAAAAATGGATCCAGGTCATGGGAAAAGCTCCAGTCAAGTAGAGATGCTATACCAGGAAGGAGACTCAAGAATGATAAAGAATCATCTGGTTCAGGAAGGCATGAAGAAGTGACAAGGAATGGAAGATCTGCTGTATCAAAGGAAACTGATTGGTCCTGTAAAAAGGAGTATGAAAGGAAAAGACAAAGTAGGAAGGAAATTGAATCTCCAAAAAGACATGGCACAAAGAAAGGGAGACAATCAACTTCATCTTTTCTGCATTCTGACAGCACCACATCTAGATTGCATTCTACATCTCATTCCTCTAAGCAGCTGCAAAGGTCTCACTCCCACTCTAGATCAAAATCAGTATCTTCCAGCTTAAGGTCTGGCTCAACATCACTCTATTCTAGATCCCAAAGTTCTAAAACCATGTCAAGATCAATATCTCCTACATCCCTATCCTTGTCCGTGTCACTTGGTCAAGCTTTGCCGTCCTCTTCAAATAAGGCACAGCTGATCATGAAAGGCTCATCAGATAATGCTACAACACCTGAATCCAAGGAGGTTTTTATTGAAGAAGTGCAACCAGTAGAAGGTGAAACTGGCTTGCAGGGTGATAAACATGGATTGAAGATGGTTGCTGTGAATGACACGTCGTCCAAAGCAGACACTGAAATGGAAAAATATCAGCCTCTTCAGAAGGATAATGATGACTGCCTAATGGTGTCCAATTCATTGCACAAAGCAACTAATTCAAGCACACAAATACTGTCAGAGGAAGGCACACTTGCTGCTGGAAATCTCTCTCTGGAGCCTGTGTTAGAGATGGAATGTCAAAATTCTGATACATTTGAAACTGAGCATGTGCAAGTTCCATTGAAGAAATTGGACCCAGAAGCTCCTGCCAGCTCATCTTCCTTCCACTCAACAAGCATTTCTGCAGGGGAGTTGAGCAGTGTTCTGAAGCACTATGGCCTTGGTTGTCAAGATGAGAATGAAAAGCCTTTGCCTGCTGAGGCTTACTTTGGTTCTGCTCGCTTGTGGCCGTGGGAGATCATCCACTACAGGAGGTTGAAGAAGGGCCTTATCTCCATTGAGAACTATGCTAGGCGGGTTGATCAGAATAGGGAATTTGGTATTGTTGACAAATATATTAGAAGCAGTAGTGGTTGGGGAGAATTACATCAAGAGAACCTGTGAAAGGTTTTGTTTGTCAAAATGTGGATTTATTTTTGCCTTCTTAGAACCTCAGCATTTTGGACACATCGTGAATCTAGCCCTGCTCTTATTTTGAGCAGAAGAGTTGAACAGGTAAATATGCAGAATGAAAATTATATTGAACTTTCAGCATTTATAATATGATTGTATTTTGAAGGTTGACTTTGAGCTGCAATGTTAGGCTGTGGTAGTTCAGAAATGAAAATTAATTTAGTTTTTTTTTTCCTGATTCAATGAGCTTCTTTTGGTGTCCATGTTAAATTCGTGGATTTATTCTTCAGACTTGTTCTAGCCTGAGATGAGATTCGATCGTCAATATAGGTTTTGCTGTGACATTGTAGTTGCAAAGATTACACCCTCATGACATGCAATGTTCATTGAAGAGATGTAGCAACTTAAGCCTTGATTCAGTATGTGAAATTGAATGGAATAGGTTGTGTGGGCGTCCAGAAACTATTTCAGATGTCTCTGCTGGGCGTAGGGAGGAAACCATTACTAATTTGGTCAAAATTTTGTTTTATAATGGTGTTCATTTCCCCTTGTATATCATTGGTATGCATTGTATAATAATGAATGGAGATAATTGGAATGGCTTTTACGATAAATGGTTGTTGAAAATGTCTGTGCCAAGACAGTGCATGCTTTTGTTTTTGCAGTGCAGTTTGGCTTACTTTAGTTTGCACATATGATAAAATCACAACTTTGTTAAATTCACAAGTTGAGACTTGTTAGGATGAGGTATGGAGTGTGCATGGAAAAATTCTGTGTTGTTATTTTTTGAGATGTTATAGAACAAAGACTTTGCCTTTACAGAAAGGAAGGTAGAGATTTTAGGATTTTTCCATATTTGGAATGCACCCAGTCTCCAATCCATGAAGATGTTTACTTTCAGTGTGTGCTACTGGTGTTGAGACTTGAGATTCTTGAACTCTAAGTTTACCTAAAAAGGGGAGATTAAGATCGGTGAAAGATCAGTTTTCAATGTCTTCATTTAAATATGCTTTCAGGAAGGTTTGGAAATATTTTTAATTCTGTGATAACCCATCATTAGGTCCACAGGTTTCAAATTGAGCAACCTTTAGCTAAATTTCTTCAGATTTTAGCTTACTAGTTGCACATAAAAACGTAATCTATAAAAAAAGAAGGGGACAAAATTTAGAGTGAACATTTGAGAAATGAATTATTTTTAATTTAGAAGACCCTCTGTCGGGGGGCAACTTCATTGAAACTGTAAATGAAAACTAGAAGGGGCGGGTGGAGGTAGTAATAGTAATATTGGAATTGTTTTATGGGACCTGTTACTAGTTCGTTGGCTTTTCTCAAGCTTTACGTGTTTCTTTGTTAAAATCACAATTATCCTTCCAGTTAATGCCATTTTACATAATGCAAGAGCTACGAAAAGCCATATCCAGTGATTGTGTATTACATGTGTACTTTTGTACGATTATTTTGTTTTAATGTTGTTTTTGAATGTGGAATTGAGTAGTCAATATGTAGAAATGAAGTCTTGATGATTGCTTGGTTTAAGCTTGTAATGCAGTACGTGCAGATAAAATTGGTGATGTATTATGGATGAGGAAGTTGCATTACAGGTTCTTCTTATCTTACATGTCTGTTGCAATATTCAATTAGAGAAAGGTTTGAGTCTGTCTCTCTGTTGGATTTGGTCTACATTTTGATGAGGGTCAAGGGCAGGGACCTTGATGAGCTGAATCAATTTGTGGGCTGTAACATGTGACAGTTTCTGAATAAACTGGTCCTTCACTGCTTGCTTCACCTGCCTTATTGACAGTCGAGGACTAGATATTAAACAGTTGTTCGAATGGTACGGTACTTGGCATGAATTTATGTGGGCGCATCAAATATAGGAGGCTAAGCAGTGTGTGGCATTCAAAAACTATTATTTGTGTGTTGGTGACTAATTTAGGATCAGAGGGGGTGGTAAGAACTGATTTTGAAATATCTGAAAAACTACCTGGAGAGATATACGCGTGAACCTATGTGTCAGGGATATACGTGTGAACCTATGTGTCAGGAACACTTCCATGCAGTGCATCTCCTAGGAAGGACCTTTGACCTATCACATTTGCTAATTAAATGTATAATTAGTGGAGCAGTTCATTGTCATCCATAATTTTTCAATAAATATGAGAGAAAATGGAGTGTGATTTTGTTTAGTTGCAGGTGGATCTGGTTCAAAGAGAAACAAAGACTTGTCACACCAGCCTTTTCATCTGATTTCCTCAGCATGGATGCTTTCTCTATGCTATTCTTTTCTGGTGCCCTCAGTTTTGCCTTTTCCTCATAACTTGTATGATCAGTTTGTTTTTGGGTGAAGGTTCTCCCTCTTCTGCTAGGTTTTTGGATTTTGCACAGAGTGTTGTTTTTACTTCTTGATTCCAGTAGCATGAGATCTTTTGGTTAGGCTACAAGCTCATTCTTGTGTTTGCGCTCGTCTTTGCTCTCATCTTCAAGAGATTAGAGTCCCATCATATTGTTGACAGTTGTCCTCACCCTCTAAATATGACTGAAAAATTAGCATGCAAAAAGCGTGAGCATGAATAGTTGGATAACTTGGATTTTGGTTTTCACATTGAACAAAGAAACGATATTTCATTATATTAGATGATTGGATTCACTTAATTCTGCTCAAATCTTGTAGTCTTGAAAGAAATAATTTAGCAGAGATTGGAAGTAAATGCTGAGCTAACAAATGTTTTGATTGACTGCTTGAATACCAGATTTTAGACGTGCTCACAGTCACAGCATAACACTTGGTTTGGAGAAAAGTGCCAGCTTCTTGCAATCTCTTTAACATTTGGTTCAAGAACTGCTGGTATTTGTGTGTGAACGTCAAATTTGAAATATGGTCACCCCTTCACCCCGAGTGGTGGACTTCTAATTATTATCAGCTCTCTGTTGCTGTGTTTTTTTGAGCTCAGATTATTCATCATTTAGAAAATTGAAAGGTCTTCTCGGTTTAGAGCTGTTGTTTTTGTAAGGTGAATTTTTCCTTTTCCCTTTGAGTATTGAAATGTTCCTTTTCTTGGTCTCTTCTGCCTATGCAAAATGCTTCTTCAGCAATGAAGTTTAGAAATCAGATGTTCTATGGGATTTCACAGATTTGCCATGACTTAGCAGGTGAAGTAAAACTTGAAACCGAAGGCAAACTCATTATAGATAAAAGATGCCAGTTTCACCCAAGCACCAAATTTCGACAACTGCTTGGGCTTCTGGAGTCAAAAGTAATTTGCAATATCTTGACACCTGTCACGTGAAGATTAATGCTTTCTTAACTGAAGTGAAGCGGGGATGCTCCCTTATAATAGAAGTCTTTGAAATATAGACACTGAATTTGTATCTTGTTTTGCTGATTAAAAGATTAGTCAGACGTTTTTATGGAGCAATTGAATGCTTAATTTTGTTTTCTTGTTTACTCCTTTGACTAAATTAGGGATAACATGGAAGATTCTTTTTCAGCTGCAGGTTGGCTATTTGTCAAAGAAGGAAAAAAAAAGATAGCTTATTGTGAATCCAAATGTAATTTATTTTATAAGCTTTGGTTTGTTTCCCAGTCTGAACTTATGTTGATCTTGAATTGCTGCAGGTACTATATATACACCGCATTTTGACTAATAATTTGAGGATTCCATGTATCCGCTGGCTAGTTTAGCATTTGATTTGCTATGGTCTCCTTTGAGGTAGGATCTTTTGCTTACTGCTGCTTTATCAGAGACTTGTTGATCATGAATGCCTTTTGCATTATACTATCATGAAATGAAAATTTCCTTTTAGTGGACATAATGAACTGATTCCTCCTGTAGGACAAGCATTGTTAATATCCTTGTATCTCGATCTACCTTGAGTGAAAAAGAAAACAGAATGTTCCCGGGCTATGATCAGCAGTAATCGTCAAGCACACTAGAAAGAAATAGCAATTATTTGTTCCCAGCATGTGGGGTTTCGTTCACAAGGATGGATGATTGGACATGGATGAAAATTCAGAAACAACAGATAGGGATGTGATGTGATTAGAATGATAAATCCTGAACTTAGATTGTCATCCCTAGATTTGGCATGGATTTATTTTCTCTCTAGATTTGTATTAGATAAATTGAGTGCTTTGGTCTGAAATTTACTGCTTCTAAATTTGTTAATGTTAGAGAGTGACTTATTTTCCATAATTAGTCATTCGTTGTTCTTCTCCCAAATAAACCACTTAATTAAGCCCATGCAGGTTGGTGCTTAACTATGCATGCCCCATGCTGTTGTGCTTGTGGCCCCTTGCGTTCATTTTAGAGCGCGGCCTCTCTTGTGTCTCTTGCGTGTTCGTGACCACATGACTATTCTATTCCTTGCATCATTCTGATGTCTGGATGACCTAAATTCTTTGACTCTGATTTTTTTTCCCCATTTGTTTAAGGGTTAATTCGACCTCCCAATAAAGCTTTTATGGTATACTATACAATACAATACAAGTTGAGGATTTGAACGTCTCTCGCCATTTCTTTCTCTATAACCTTTTAAATATTGGGTATTTAACATGGGATAAGGTGGCTTTTATGGTCTTTCGCATATTCCGTGTGTTTTCTTAATGTAAAATCTCAACACTAGAGAGAGAGAGAGAGAGAGTGAAGGAAGGATGATTTGGAAAGAAGGAAAGGAGGAGAATTAAAAGGGGAGAACATGGACACAAGGTGGAGGATTCACCAAAATGAGAGCATGGCGCTTGAAAGGTGGCATTTTGTGAGTGATGAGTAGAGTTAGTAATGGAAAAGGAAAGCAAAGATAAAAAGAAAAAGAACAGAGAGGCAAAATAGAGAGGGATGAAGGTGAAGTCAAATTTGTATTTATCATCTGACGCAATACCCTTCATTATTCTCAACTGTCTCAATTACTCTTGCATTTATGTGTTTTTAATGGTCTTTCAATCTAGTATAGTCCTTTTTTCAATGCTCGAACCACCCATCCCCCTCTTCATTTACCCAACTATCCTTCTCTTCTCTTTTTTTTTTGCCCTAAACACAAGCTTTTGAAGTTTGGCCTTTGGTTATATTATATGTGAATCTGTGTCATTAGAGACGTATGTTGGAATGATTACTATGTTAAGATGGCATGTTTAGGTGAAGGTGCATCTTGGGTTTACTTCTATCTCTGGTCATGGATGATTTCAACTTTCTAGCAATATTGGAAGAAGACCGTTAGAGGGTTCTTTATATAGTGGAACTCAGTTGTATAACTGGGGAAAGAAAGATTTACCATTTCATAGATAATTAGTCACTTCCCAATAGCATGCCTTAAACATATAGTGTTTTGGGATTGTGAATTTTAGGAGAATTCTTTGAGGTTTCCTAATTACGGTTTACGCCTGCAAGACACCTGCTCTGTTTCTCTATCCTTTTGGAATCAGCGTGTCATTCTTCCTTTGGTGATTTGGTGAACATGGGCTATTGAGCATATGGTTCGGCTCCTCGGAGTCAAATAGCTCTAAGTTCCTTGCAATACAAGATCACTTGGGCATGGCATGGGCTTATAATCATGACTGCGTGGGACCCGAATCCTACCCCATGTCATCTTTGAAAACTACTTTCAAGTACTAAAAATCTGCACTTGTGACCGATTTGCCTCTGTTTTGGGTCCCAAGTAAATTCCCTGATTATGCACTTTCACATAATTTAGAAGGAATTGATGATGAGGCTTGCTGTGTTTGGATACAGAGTATTAATATAAAGCCCGGAAAAACAATAGATGAAAGGGAATCATGGAATACCAAACATTTCACTGGAAGATTTGGGCAGCAGCTGCTGTTAACTAGTTTATACTCTTCTGCCAAAGATGGGAAACCAGAAAGAAACAGAGACACCAATCTGTGTCCATATGGCCCATATTCTATGTTCTACGATTAAAACAGTTTGAAACAAAAAGAGCAGTAGTGCTATCGGCACTCCACTTCTTTTGTTTTTCATATTTAGCCCTTGTAACAGCAGCTAAAAAGTGGAGCGCAAGTAGCACTACCTGAGATAGAAAGAAGATAAACGAGAGAGAGCGGCTGTATAATAGCAGCAGAATTAGCTAAAAAGGGAGCTTGAGAGCACTACTCTAGCTCCTCCTTGTCTTCAAAGTGGTGGTAGTGGTGTTATCATGGAGGAAATCAAGCAGCACTGTACTCTTGCATTTGGGGCATTTAGGGTCATTTTCAGAGAGCATCACATACATGAGGCACCTCGGGCATCCCACAAGCACCATGGATGTAGCTTCAGGGCTGCTAGAGTATCTAAGAGCGTCATCGTGGCTCCTCTCTGACGACACACATGAGCTTGGTGGGGATGTTGGTGACACTGTTGCCGATCTGCCTGGGGACTCCGCTCTTGGGTTCACCCTTGGTGGTGAGAGGTTCAGCTTCAGGTCAAGCTTTGGGAGGCTACCATTTCTTCGACTCATCTTTGGCGTATTGTTTCTGTAGTATATCACACCTGTCAGAAACAAAACACAAACAGAGATTGATTAAAAGGCAGGAGCGAGTTTTGTAAGAGCCCAACAGAAAGAGTTCTGCCTCTGTAGAAAGACCGCAAAAGGCAAGTTATGGCTTGTCCAAAGGAGTCACATATATTATTTATATAAATTACCTTAACGTCAAGGAACTTCTGCCAGCCCGAGGGAAGAGCAGAGGGCTCTTCTAATTGAATACGTGGAGAAGAGAGGTTAGGCTTGAATCAAGACTAGCACCATCAACATGAACCCGGGGCCGGTGCTGGTGGTTCTGGACATCTGAGGCCATTATATATAAGGAGATGAAGGGAGAGAGAGGTGGGGTTAATTAAAAAACTTTAAAACTTAATTATGGGGGAGAGGTGTAAGGTGTAGAGAGAGAGAGAGAGAGAGAGAGAGAGAGAGAGAATTGAATTGAAGTATTGGTAGAAGAAGAGTGTAAATTATTGAGGCCAGGAAATGTATTAATGAATGGAAAAAATCCCAAGGAGTATGCACAAGTGGGAAAAAATAAGAGTAAATAATGCAATTACAAAGTGCAGCAAGCAAGCATGCATGCATTCATTCATTGATTGCTTTAATTAGAGGAGGAGGAGGGGTCGGTAAGCGTGTGTGTGTGAGAGAGAGAGAGAGAGCGAGCAAATAGACCACAGGGAGATCCCAAAGGCTAATTTTTCAAGAAAAAGCCAATATCATTTATTAGAAAACACCAAGAAATTAAATGTCAACCAAATAAAAGGAAAAATATTTAAATGCCCAACAGTGCACTATAAATTTAAAGCGAAGAAAAGAAATGGCAGCACCCAGAGAGAAGAAGATAACTACACTACTCCCCATCTCCATCTCCATCTCCATCTCCATCCATACGTGACCTGCTTTCTGTTCGGAAGTCTTGATAAATATCAGAAACATCCTCCTAGTTTACTGTATTTCCTCTATTTCCCTTAAATAATCTCTACTATTTCATTTCGTCCCTGATCTTCTAATTTATTTATCTGGGCATGCAGTTCCAAATGATTCGTGATCATATCACATGCAAGGAAGAAAGATTGTCAATTAATCTTGCCATGCATGTGATACATGCATACATACACCATTAAATACATTTATGAATATATTAGAATTCAGTCTTAATTACTCGTTGATTTGTATGTAAATCATTGAATTAAAAAAGCGTACAGTAAATTAATTTATTCCATTAGAATTATATATATATATCCCTTGGCACGCCCCTTCCTTCCTCGGTCAAGGTAGAAAGGGACATATAGTACATTAATTTCATTACGTTTCATAATACACGGTTGTGCTTTAATTAGGTTTGAAATCATAATTATTATGAGCTCCATGTGACTCGTTTCCTTTGATAAACACTAGCGTGGAGATGGATTAATCACGGTACAAATTAAAAGCGTTTCTGTAAATAATTAAATTTTTTATTTTAAATTAATTTTTTTATTTTAATATATTCATCTAAAATTTAAATTAAAAAAAAAATACGGCAAAAGATAGTCTCAAAGCGAGCTTGAGGTCATCGCCTTAAATTTTAGTTAGGCAGAACAGGAGCAATAATAAAAACGAATAAAAAAAAGTCATCGCACGTAATAGCATCACAAACCTAAACAGCATGGGGGGAGGTATATTTTCCACGGACGGATCGAATCTTTGAATCCAGGTGGCAAAAACTCGTTGACCCAGCTTTTAGGGCTTTCCATTTATAGACTGCCCTTTTGGGGCTTTTGACTCATCAGATCAGCAACTCTTGACGTGAGAATATATAAAATTAACCTCTCGTATCTCCGGAACCCACAGATTAATAAAATAAATAAATAAATAAATAAACGTTCTCCATTGCCGTTTCGAGCACCCGAACCTATAGTATATATATGATCTGCTAATAAATAAACAGATTCATTAACCTCTTGTAATATACTGGAAGGCTAGATTCCATTACCAGGTATGGGCTATGGGTTGCATCTTTAGCACAAATCCTGCACCAACAACTACGTTAGTCTAATTAGCTAGTATTGTAAGAGATGTGATTATGAGCAGAGAATAAATTAAAGCTTTGTTTTCACCTCTGCGATTTCCTTTCTCAATGTCATCGTCTATATGTATAGCTACCTCAAGCGGAGGGGAGAGGAGTCGGGGCTTGCGGGTTATAGTTAACCTTTCTTGACCTCTATTTGAAGATACAGCTTTGAAATATTGAATTAATAGTACTTGTTCAAATTAAGTGGGCAGTCTTTGATGATAAATGATCGGCTGCCTTGATCCTGCTTAATTTGCAGGCTGCAAGCAACGTCTGGCTAGCCTTAATTCATAATAATTACCGGTGTATTTGTGCAAGATTTATTAATTAATTGGTGGGGTTTATCTTGATTTATCTCGGAATATGTCAAACCTTTAATCAACGAGAACATCTTGTCCAATGGCCTTGTGTTGAGTTTTTTCTTTGCTTCTATATATGGGAATTAAGAATTAAATGAGACTGAAATATTGCCTGATATAATTAAAGCTCTTGAATTGTCTTTTACACAAGATATTTTTTTGGTAGAAATTTCATCTTTGAATCTATTTTATTTATGTGGCAAATTAATTAAACGAATAATCAATCTATTAGATCATAAAGATTTTATAAACTTTTTTATTTTGACATCTCATTTCTCACACCTCAGTTTAATTATATGGCTGATAACTTTACAAAATCATAAATAAGTTCGTGGCTTGGATCTAAGAAAAAGCTTCCCAGGGAAACAAATTCCCATTAACCAAGCGGTCCTGTGCATGGAAATCTTGAATTAATATTAATAAATAACTGGTCTCATGGCTAATGTAATGAATAGTAAGCTGCTTCGAGTTAATGGGTATTAAGTTGGGTCTTTAATGGTGGTCACCAAAGGCCAAACTGCGCACGGGCGGAGCTTCTTCATCATTCTTTCTTATTCTTTAAGGAAAATTTGGATAAGTTTGCATTTATATCAACCGTTTCTACCATTGGAACAAGAATATAAGACTATGCTGCAATTATTGAATTTGGACTCCAATACAAAGGTTGGCTAAATTAGTATTCCCTTTGCAAGAGTACTGCCCTTTGCAAAACCTAACCAAATAACTCGAAAGTAGAAAACGTTTCCTCCTTGGTACATTTCACTTTGTAAGATGTGATAGGAATATTAATGGATGGTTGTGTCATAGCTTATCTCCCCGTTGCTGGTTTCTAACTAGATATTATGGTGCCAAGAGCTGGGAAATTGCTCCCACTTGGTGATAATCATGGGTATATATATGGTCATGGTATCGGTGAGGAAGCTGTCTAGGATTTGTATTTATAAAAATAGACAGAACAATCTTAAATGATAGCTCAACTGGTTAGGTTTTGTGTTGATTTGCTTTTAATTCAACAGTCACGAGTTCAATTCTTTTAGAGTCACTGAAAGCTTATATAATCATTAACTTTAGGGTCTATAGAATTAATTAAAATATGTGCAAACTGACTCGAACACTCATGTTAATATAAAAAAAAATAGACACAGAATGTCATTTGAGCAGAAAGTGGAAGAGAGATCGATAAGAATAATTAAGTACTCGTGGAAAGTAATTAACAGTCTCTTAATTTGAATTCAGCAGTCAACCGATTGGTTAAATTAATTAGGTTATCTACCCTAATTGAATTGCGTTTTAATTTGCTATTAAGAATCTGTAATGGGGACACGATAATCAATTCATCTGTTAGATAAGGGTATGTTTCAATGCTCTCCCATTTTTACGCTTCGATTGATCAGAATTAAGCAATTTCCTAAGAATTAATAAGCTTCCTCCTGCCACCAAAGGCCCCAATCTGGCGACTGGAGCAGAATGTCTAGGTAGGTTCTGATCTTCATATGCGCACGCACGCACGCACGCATATACATATGAACTACCCCACTTCATCTGCTGTCGAGATTTCTAGCATATTAGCATATATATATATATATATATATATATATATATATATATATATATATATATATATGAACGGTGTGAAGACGTGGCCCAAGTTCGGCTACCAAGATGTTTTTGGAGCAACAGTACTGAGTACGTACGTACTAATTATTATTTAGCAATACCACCAAACCCCAGCCATATTTAACTACTTGTAAAAACACGCCAAAAATGGCAGCAAGGGCTGAAACTAGAAATTATTATAAATATCTAAAAGAGTTAAATTTTTTTTATTGTAGATTGCACTGTGTTTTTTTTATTTTATATTTTTATAGTTTTATATACTATTTTTTTTAATTATCACACTTTTATGACATCACCTTGCAGCTAGACCTACGTCCAATGCTATTGGATCTGGTATTGCAGTTCAGACACTTTTATGCTAACGGTTAACCCAAATTTAATGTTATTATTAATATTATAAATATTATTTTTGAGTCAAGCGTTGCAACTAAATTTAGAACTCTTGGGTATAACTTTGCAAAAAAACATAACATTTTTAAATCTTAATTTTTTTTGAAATATAAAAAATAATTAACATACAGCATTGCACGGGACATTTAACTAGTAATGAACAAAACAGCTCCCATCTAAATTATTGATGCATGCATTCAAATATGGGGACCAAATATACAAATTAACTGGCTCGAGTACTATAATCATAATGTGCTCGATCGATCAGCCCTCAGTTAATAAAAGTTGACCCTACTTTTTTGGATCTTTCGAAGATCTTCGCTCAAATCCAAAATTTCATTTGCTTTGGAAATAAATATGTATATATAATTAATCAATGGCCAGCAGGAGAGTTTGGAATTTAGTCCAACCAATCTGCACGTTTGAGCCTCGAGGAGTCTTCCAAGTCTTTACTGGGTTGCGCGCGATTAGCAAAATATTGTATTATTTCTTGGTTAAATATATCTGGTTAATTAATATAAGTAATATTTGTAACCAAATATTGGTCTTAATTTGAGTGTAAGAAAAATAAATATAGGTGCCTGAAGCTGCTGGAGTAGACTGCACGTACGGGCACAATGTCAATTTTCCAGCACAGCAGATCCCTAACTAAATTAATAAGCAGAACAGCCTTGATCTTGTGCCTCAAATGAATCCTGTGAGTTCTAGCTAGGTGCTTCCATGCATGCAATCAATAACTTTTCAATATATACAGCGTTTAATCGTGAGGTGTGTTTCTACAACAACGTCAACGTTTTGCACTTCCATGTTTAATCTTTAACTTCGGTGGTTGGGTTCGTGGTGATAGATTTCTAGAAAAGGAAAATATTTAGGTGAAATGGTGATTCTGACCCCTCTGCGTGATTTAATTCGAAGTAATGTGAGTATTTATTATTTATTTCTTTTTCTATTTTAATCTGACAAGGTTGACAATGACTTAATTAGAAGTGTATTGAAGAGTGTGACAGCGGTTGTTTTTCAAAGTATTTTTTTTTATATAAATACATTAAAATAATATTTTTTTATTTTTTAAAAACTAATTTTGACATCAGCAATTCAAAATAATCATAAAATATGAAAAAATTAATTTTTTTTTTTTATGAAATCCCAAACGTTCTCTTGTAATGAGCTATGGCATTTATTATTCCAAAATTTTAGTCCAGATAATTTGGATTTCTCAGAAGGCAAAAGAGTCCTCTGCCTCTGCTTGGTCTCATAAATACATTGCCCCTCCCGAGTCCCTACTCTCATAGATCTCTAGAAATACTCCCATCGGCTAATATGTGTCGGTAGTTTTTTTTTTTTTTTTTTGTAATGTGGTTTTTTTAAAACTTTCCTTTCATTTTAAAATAAATTAAAATATTATTTTAAAAAAAATTATTTTTAACATGGATATATCAAATATTAAAAAACACTAAAAAAAATTTAAATTAAAGAAAAGAAATTATTTTAAAAAAAACGCACGTTAATATTCACGCTGCAAAGACATGCTGGCTCATCATGTAAGAAAAATGAAAGAGCAAGCTAAAATTGAAGAAATATTTCGGTATTTTATGGACCTGTCAACTTGTTCCGTATAAAACACAGACGCTATAGAACTGCAAGTAATAAATTGTAGATGCAAACAACTGGAGGACTACAACTTGTTACTTTTAAGTACAGTGGTTGTGTTAACGGCGAGGAAGGAAGAAGTTTCACCCCTCATCTGTGGCCTCAGAGGACTCCTAGGTTACAAATTAAAATTTAAAAACAAAAAAACTAATAGGCATAGAGGATTTACCGTCTATGTAGTTATATATTACTATTCAATGCAATAATATAATTATTATTTTGTTATTCGAACCAAATAATATAATTTTTTTATTTTTTAAGTAATATAATTTTTTATGCATGATTCATTAGTTATTATAAAATTTATTAGGGATAATTTGATTTTTTAACATTTTAAAAACACAATATAATGACTAAATTGTTTTAAAGAGCAAATGTTTTTAGACTACCATCGAGGTGCTTTTTTGTATTTTCAAGGTTATTGTTTTTTTTAGTAATTATCAAATTGATTGAAAGTGTGATTTGTTCTTTTAATAAATATAAATATTATTTTAAAAATAAAAGTGGCTAACATGTTCATTTAGTGAGTTGGCGACGATTGTGCTATTCAGGTGGTGTGTGAGGTGTCATCTTGCATCCAAACATCGCCATATGTGGTGACGTTGGAAGCATTCCAAAATGATCTTCCTGGTGGTGTGGTGCTTGTACATAACAACATAGTGGTTGGGTTCTGATAAACGTTTTTCTTCTCTTCCCTGTTCTCTCTCTTTTTCTTGCCAAAATATAAAAGGTGTCTATTCATTTGTTTTTTGTATCCAATTTGATCTTTATTTTTTTTGATTTTTATTTGTTCTACTCTTTTATATTTTTTGGATTGATGTTTTTCTTAAATTTCACCCCTTATCATTTGGTTTTAATTAATTTTTATATCAAATTTTGTCTTTATTTTTTTCATTGCTATTTTTTTATCTTTTTTCTAATTGAATTTTGTTTTCATTTTCATCTCTCAAGATTTGATTTGAAATTATTTTTATATGAAATTTAGTCTCCATTTTTTTTATTGCCATTTCTTTTGTTTTGGATCTTTTTTATTGTATTTTCTTTTTAATTTCATCTCTCAATATTTTATTGATTTAGAATTTTGTTTTGTTAATTTTTAGAGTTTGCCTTATACGAGGTTAGTCTCAAGCTTATGACCAGGGTCACGAGATTTGAAGGTTGACACGTGTTGATTTTAGTTTTTATTAGGTTATTTTTAAAAAAAATATATTTTTAAGTTTCATCCTTCAACACTTAATGTTAGAAATTGGTCTCTATGCTTTTATTTTTTTCACTTTTCTTTGTACGAGGTTATTCCAATTATATGCCAATAGTTACAATGTTAGGGGATTAACTTAGGTTGACTCAAAAAAGTTTTTGTTGTGTTTTTTTTCAGTTTCACCCTTCAATATTGAATTGTTTGGTAAATGAGCTTTGTTTTATTTTGTTTGCTTTCGACAGGGTTATTACAGTATCATAACTAGGTTGTAGATTTGACATACTAACTTTGATGGATAATGATCAGGTTTTTTTTTTGTATTTATCTTTTCATGTTGTCAATTTTTTTATCAGTTTATTTTTATCATCATATCTTTGTATTTATATTATTTAAATTAATCAATTTTATTAAACCTATTTGATTCCACGAGTTTTTTTTTTAAGAAAGTTTGCATTATCTTAACATTTTCTTTTTTAATAGAAAATTTTCATAACCAGGCCGCTCCCCGCTGTATAGCGGAGATGCCTATCTAGTCCAAACAAGAGATAGTTCATGATGACTAGATATATGCACTTCATTTTACTTTATGTTGACCGAGAATTTATGGTATTCAATGAACGATTACTAATAATTAGGTAACAAGAGAGATAGATCTACAATCGAGAGAGAAAATTTTAAAAAAGTATTTTAATATTTAGGTTTAGGTATTTTTATTGCTTTTGATTTTCCCTAGTAATTACTTCTTAAATATTTTAAAATTTCCCCATCCATTTCTTTATCAACAAGTACCATTAAATGGAGTAATAATTTACATTAAACAAAGTCAATGTTTGAAAAAAAAAA
>Ga0325403_1001924_pt1 | contig 17954 bp, 10 predicted proteins | sample PopdelMetagenome_19_FD_205665 | JGI IMG/M metagenome (GOLD analysis project Ga0325403, IMG submission 205665) | Populus deltoides microbial communities from Bellville, Georgia, United States - Xylem-PdKOR-R4 | ecosystem: Host-associated > Plants > Phyllosphere > Stem > Wood/Secondary xylem...
GGAGAAGCTGGCAAGCACAAATGACACGGCTCAAGACTTTCAATAATTTTAAGTTTTGGGAGTGCAGTAGATGGTATGTTTTAAAGTATTTTTTATTTTAAAATATATTAAAATAATATATTTTTTTATTTTTTAAAATTTATTTTTAACATTAACACATCAAAATAATATTTTAATCACAATATCAAACAATACCCACTAAAATAGATAATCACACTATCAAACTTTCTGAGGCAGCAAGACAAGAAGACAAAGATGATTAAATATGTGTCTTATCAATCTTGTAATCTTAGGCAAACTACAACGTTTTACATGTCCTTAATTTAATCAATATTTAATTCTTGGTTGCAGATTCATTTGATTGAATGATCTCTAGCATGATCTGACCCCATGTTCGATTGATCTTACCTTAATTTTCACATAAATATTCATCTCGAAAGTTGGCCTCCCAAGAAGGCACAATTAATAATTACAGCAAAAAAAAAAAAAGAAAAAAACTTTTATAGCTTGGAACTAATAAATTTATTTGTTGTTCTATACCAGATAAAGAATACACACAGAGAGATTTAATTCATCGTTGCCTATAGCTTCTTGAGTTTGTGACTTACGAAATAAGTTGATAGTGAATATAAGTGGTTTTTTTTAAAAAAAAATAAATATTAGCACTTTCATTGCAGTTCAAAGACTCGTAAAAGAGCAAGATATTATAAGAAAAAAAAAAAAACAAGATCAAGCGTTAAACCAAGAAAAATACCAAATAAATTAAACATATATTAGATAAATTGGAAAATATAATTAAAAAATATCGGATATATATAGTAAAAAAGAATTCAAACTAGGATTATTGAAAAAAAAAACAAAAAAAAGAAGAAAAAGTCTTGCCGTCATCAATCCACTAATTTCCATTCAATTTGTTCAATGAATGAATTTTTCTTTTTACAAATTATTCTTTAGTCTCTAGATTTTAAATACAAGTATAAATTTATAGTTCATAATTGAAAATTAATTTAGTCTTATAATTTTCGTTGACCATTTTTTTATTATTAAAACATCTAGATTTTTCTATAAAATCTCTCGTTATATGATTTTCTTCATGAATTTAAATTGTCAAATGATATATTGGAATTAAAAAAAAACAAATATTTTAATAAAAAAAAATCTGAGAAACAAACAAAATTTAAATCTTTCAAACATATAATTTAGTTCAACCCAGAGACAAAAAGAATAATTTTTACTCAAAATCACATATCCTTTTCCAGTCTTTTCGTCGTTGTATCCATATTGTAATGGTGTGAAGACAGGTTGGCCTCTCAATCTAGGTTTAGAATTTCGAATCAGCAAGGCAACTTATCTGTCATAATTGAGAGAGAAAGAAGGGCCTGCTAGATTTTCCTGAACCCTAACTGGGTGTGGCAAGGCTTATTCATGCATGACCTCATATCGATGGACGATTTTTTATATAATTTAATTCTTGTTTGTTTTTGTATTTTAGAAATATTATTAAAAATAATTGATTTTTTTATATATTTTGTATTACTTTAAATTAATATTTTTTGATGTTTTCAGATCGTTTTGATATACTAGCTAATATCAAAAATAATTTTTTAAAAATAAAAAAAATAATTTTGATATATTTTTTTAAAAAAATATTTTAAAAAACAATCAATACCACATACATCTATTTAAGTAATTTTGGTCTCGATTATTTGATAGAGGAAATGTCACCAACACCAATTTCAGAATATTTTTTTTTCGAAGAAAATTTAATTATCAAGTGGATTAAGAAAAATAGAGAGAGGACACCATCTGCATGATTGTCACATACTCTCGGCATCTTCATTATAATTATATCCAAACACGCCGACTGTATATGCCGAATGTTACATTAACAAGATGAACCGAAAAAGGACTAAATTTCTTTTGGTGTATTAGGGTCACACTAGAGACAATAGAAGAATTTAGATAGCAACTAGCCACCTTCCTTGTACGTGTTTTGTGTTTTGTAGTGGGTAGGATAAAAAATAAATTTATAATATAAAAAATATATGTAGATAATATTTATTTTTCTAACATAAAAAAATATTAATTTGAAGTGTAAAATAAAAATTCAAAACATGTTTTTTATAAAAATAAATCAATAATTATATATTGATTAACATATTTAATCTCGTGCAAACGTGGAAATGTTTAATTTTTCTTATTTACTCTAATGAAACAAAATTTAGCCATTTGAAGTGAGAAGAAAAAATGTATTTCTCCATTTGAAGTGGACATATTATACGTTGGTGGCTCATTTTTTATTTTTATAAACAATAATATAAAAATTTATAATATAAATAGTAATATGTTTTCAATATGAATAATAATATTTTTTTTTAAAATTTATTAATTATAAATAATAATATGTTTTCAATTTAAGAATAATATGTCCAGGTCCAACATGAATGTGGACGCGGTCACAACCAACCTCAACGTGGGGTTGGGCATGAACACATCGAGGTTCATCATGTAGGCTGATAATTTTGGATATAAAAAAATATTTCTATTAAATTTTAAACTTTGGGCAGGAGCTCAAGGAAGCTGTTATAATTTGTTGATAGCTTTTTATATAACTCGTCCACGTAGACCTCCACGATGAGCAATTAAATCTATATATTTGGGTTAATTAAGATATGCTAAAGATTTCCCCTAGAGCCAACTTCTACTTGTAGCAATATCTAATAGTTCTTAAAAAAAAGAAAAATAAATTCATGTGATAGCCTGCATATTCATTAAAAAAAACCCTACCTGTACACGTGTTGACTATATATTTATATTCAGTATTATAGATCATGCATTAATTGATCTTCTGATATCGAAACACATATTTAATTTCTCCTCCAGGGTCTGTCAATTAATATATTTATATTCAGTATTAGAGAGAGAGAGAGAGAGAGAGAGAGAGAGAGAGAGAGAGAGAGAGAGTGCATATATCTTGAATTATGCTTCTGTCAATTATTACTGGATAGAATATTTATGTGTTAATTTTGTGAAAATTCTCTCTGAGCATGCATCCACAAGTTTGTGAAGGGCACGACACGTAATTATGTTCAAATTGATATTGATGATGACTCTTGAACATAATAGCAAACTATGCCTGTCATCAATTAGCTACAGCCTTCTATACTTTTTTTTTTTTTTTTCCATTTTGAGATCATTATAGCTAATTTCCCTACCTAATCTTTAGACCCTACAAGTTTCTTTTTTGTTCCAACACTAGTTTATTATTATTATTATTATTATTATTATTATTATTATTATTATTATTTAAGGTATATATTATAGTCGTATCAAGACCAAGTCCGTATTTGTAATCCTATAAGAAAACAAAGCATCCACGTCTGGACTATATAAATCGTAATTATTTCTTAAAACCAGGTTGGATGCAAAGAATTAACGAGGAATTACATCACCATCGTATCAATCATTGGTAATAGTTTCATGTACGAAAATATCTATTAGAATTTATACTAAAAATTTATTTATAATTATTTTAGCAATATGATCATTGACAAAAAAAAAAATCTATCAGAAAAAAATACCCGTTAGTCATTTCTAGTTTGTTTGTGAATCTATCATTAATAAATTTACCGATAACTTTACAAATAAAAAATACACGTCAAAAAAATAATAATTCCACTTCATTTCATCGATAATTCTCTCGGTACAATGTAACATATCACTGACAAAAGAACCTTATGTAATTACATTAGTAAAATTACATATTACCAACAGAATATCATTAGTAATTTCACCAGTAAGTTAACAGTCGCAGTAATTCTTTGATAACTTTATCTGTAGAGCTTATACATCATCGTGCTGTTTGACTTTATTTTTTTATTGTTCTATTATGACTTCCTTGATATATACCGTGAGAATATTCTTCTTAATATTTATTGAAAGATTTAACAATGAAAAATTCAATTAGTAAATATCATTGTAATATATTAATAAAACAATTTTATCAATATTTTTATTTATATTTATTAATTTTCTAGTAATAAATCCCATGCTTCAACGCAAGTTTATTGATGTCCCTTATGTTTCCTTGGCAACGTTGTCTCATGGGTTGAGCAGAGCTTGCAATGTTCTAACATCTCATAAATTTAGGTGTCCTTTTCCCATAGCCTCTCAATTTAATTTAGTCCATATTGATTTGAATGATCAGTGCTTTGACACGAATTCACGATCAGTTTTGAAGGCTGCCATAAACATGCCATGATCAGTCGGACAACTTTAGAATATTAATACTACAGTTATTAAACAATGCCGAGCCAAACCGGAGCCAGATTTCAAAAATAGTTTACTCAAACTAATTTTTTTTTTTTTCTAAAAACAGAATCATTTTAATTTTTTTAAATAAATGATTGTTTAGGGTTACTCACCCAACATGCAAACCAAAAATTGGTTTAGATCATGAGCCGAGCTGGACCGGAATAGATTTAATAATTTTAATTAGTACTCTTGTTATCTTACAAATTGACCCATTTTTGACATGCAAGTTGATCAAAATCTTAAAATTTATATTAACATCTTGTTCTATCCACATTATTAACATATGAACATCAACTTGAGGCCCTTTGATTTTCACTTTTTATCTTGCATTTTATCTAAGCCTACTTTAACTTTGATGGGATTGACCTATGAAAATTTATTAAATTTCTTTGTTGATTTCTTAGATTCAAATTCAGGGACATCACCTATGAAAAATTATTAAATTTCTTTGAATGTACGAGGTTGTTGTGCATGGAAGTGTCTTTAAAATTATCTAGAAAAAGAACATAGTTTTGATTAACATGTAAATTGGTCTAAGTCTACATTTAACTCCATAGGATTGGCTTGGGGGTCAACGAGGTATACTCAAGTTTCTTGAGTTCAAAACACCCATGGAGTTTTATTAAAATTCTTTTGAAAGCACCCAGCTGATATGAGGTGTGCACTCTTAATATTCTTTCAAAGAAGAATTTAGTCTCCGTTAATTCGAAAATATTTTTATCATTAAAAAAAAAAAAAGCTAAGTCAAGTTCACCTTTATTTTATTTTATTTTTGGTAATCTATTGCATTATTTTGATCCTCATTAACATATTCTGGAAAGCCTTGGCATTTCATATATCAATAAATACTGAAATGTTTTTCATTTTAATCCTCAAATTTTAAAATATTTTGAGATTTTTTATTTTTTATTTATTTTTAAATTTCATCCTCCAACTAGGTATTGTACTTCATAATTTGTATTGCTATAGTGAAATACCAATGTCATTTCACTTTGGTTCTTCAAAGTTTTGAGGATTTTTTATTTTTTTTTTAATTTTATCCTCTAATATTGAGTTTATTGGATATTGAGCTTGATAATTTATCTTGATTTGTTTTATATAGTGTTATCTCAATCTCATGACCTGAATCATGAGTTTTGCGGGTTAACTGTATTGAATCGAATCATTATTTTTGTTCTTTCTTAATTAATTTCTTTTCTCAGCTCCTTCCTTCAATTAATCCCAAATTTTCTTTTCTATTCTTCTCTCTTCTCAGTTATTAACTGGATGTTTTTATGAGAAGAAATAAAATTTTGGTTTTCCCCCTTATTTATTTACAATTAATTAGCCTACCATTTTGGGTTTTAAAATGAACTATTTTAGCCATGTTGCACATGTATGGTATTGCGGCGATTATCTTCCCAGGTCAAGATCTCTTTAGCGATGGGGGGAAGAATAAGAAATTTTTGTTTCTTATCAATAAAAAAGGGATGGAGTTGACACATATTATTTTGATCACTATGAACTCTAACAAGTCTTAGAGTCTTAACAAGAGGATTGCTTGTGTATAAGAAGGATGTATCACTCTCAGTACACTTTACCTAAAATAAATTGCATTGTGTATTTGTCTCATATAAATTGAGATATTGTTGTGTTTTCTAACTTTTGATCTGTCTAAAATTTAAAAAAAGTTTTTCTCGATAAGGAAGTCCTTATCTTATAAGGTTAAAGCTTAACCATTTTAGAGTTAAAATGTATTTTTTTTTAATATTGGGAATACATCTTACATATAAGTTTATAATCCTTTATATTGGGATAAAAAATAATTTTTTTGGTATTTCTTTTAAACATAGATTAAATTCTCATTACTTTAATAAACTGGTTACTAAATCTAAAAATTCATGAAAAAATAAAGACTATTTTTGTGATTTTTTTAATATGCTAAAATATGTAAATATACTTTATTTTTGAGAGACTTGTCCATATGTAATAAAAATATTTAAATGCATTTTTTTAAAAGAAAATTTTTATTGTTTTTGCAAAAAAAAAAACTTATTTATTTAATACTGATTGTGTGGAGGTCGCCATTCTAAATATCAAATATGAGAGAGTAAAAAAAAACAAGAAACTCAAAATTAATTACAAAATGATCTTTCAAAACTTTAAAAATATATTAAAATTAGACTAAGACTATGTTTGGAAAAACACTACAAAAAATAGAAATGCAAAGTTTGAAATTTTTCTTAGGGCATATTTGCGAAACAAGCCTCATGAATTCAAAAATTGCATTTTGCTTTGATAAAATTTTTATCAAGCTAAACATGGCCTTAACGCCTTTCATAGGCTTAGCCCAGCCCGCGTGGCTGGGCTCTCTAGCTGAAACTAAAACCAACACATCTAATCCAGCTTGTGCTAGGATCCAAGTACAAACAAAGCATTCATTAGCCCATATCACACATATAAAACCCAAATAAAATTTAGAGACTCTAAATTAAATGCCAGCCCAATTATTCAAGTCTATCCATATGGAAAAAACGAAATGGGCTCAGTGAATGACTTTGCCCAGAACAAAAATAATTAAAAGAAGAAGGGCCCATGGTGTTGCCCGAGAAAAACGTTATAGCCCAAGTGAGATTTAAGGCCTGATGAAAAACAAAAGCTAACATGAAATTTTGTTCTTGAAAATTTAAAGTAATTAAAAAATAAGAGCCCAGCCCAGAACTCACTATAAGACTTCAAAACACCAGTCATTACATAGCTAGCGAACGTTGTACCTTCCATGAAGATCGAAGGAAAGCTAAGACTGCTGAAGGAATAATGTGCTACTGTGGTTCACGATCTTGCTGGTCTGAGAGGAGTAACCTCTGCTGCTGCTGCTCAAATGAAGCTGATGGCGTGAATGAGGAGAACAAACCTCTGCTGACGGTGGAGTTGCTGAGAGAGATATGACGTCCGGTCACAGCATGAGGAGCACAACCTCTGCTAGCGAGACTGACGAGAGCTAGGTAGCTGGTCTTGGAATTTCTGCTACTCATGGTGAAGGATTTCGTTGCTGCTCAGGAGGAGACTTCGCTGGTATTGGACTGCTTGGGTTAGGGTTTTGTGAGATTTTAATGGGAGAGATCGATGAGGAGGTTCTTGGGCTCTTGGGTTGACGAGAACTCGACCCTTGATATTAAAAAATAGATCCCAGCCATTTATTAAAGTTTAAGACAAAAGCTTGTCCTAAAACTGACAAGGGAGTACACAAGATTATTTTTGTAAAAAAAACAGTTCTGGGTAGTGTTTTTAGGAAAGAATTTGTAGTTGTTTTTAATGCAATAAAAACTGGAACTTTGGTTTAGAGTGAAGTAAAAAAATCATGGCATAAGTTGATATAAGATTTGTATGGTATGGTAAAGAGGTGAGGGAACAATTAGGACTAAAAGGTGAGCACTTAAGCATCTTTGTTTTTTTTTTTTTTAGAAGAAGAAAACAATAAATAATGAAATTATGGATTTTCTCAATTTAGTCTTTGAACCCTTGACACTTTGCAATGGAGTGCCTAATCAGCCATAATCTTTTGTATTCCTTGCAATTTCATCCTTATCTTTCTTCAACTCGACTCTTAAATATTAGCATATTTTACAAATTAGTCATTGGTTTTAGATTTCTTCAATGTGGTTCTCAATTGAACTTCATACATCAAATTTATTTCAATTTAGTCCCATGATTACACCAATTTAGCATTTCAAAGTTTTAATTATGTCCCTAATCTTTCAATCTTTGCGAATTGATCCGAATTAGGCCTCTAAGCTTTATTTTTTAATTGAGTCCTTGATTGAATCCACAAAACCCATTAGAAGTTTAATTAAGTCATTGAACTTAATTGACTTTTACAATTTTTGTCCAATTAACTTTCAAACTAAATTTTTCTTCAATTAAGTCCTTAAATAAGTTAATTAAACTTGTTAGAAGTTTACTTAATTCCTTAGACTTAATTAATTCTTTCAATTTTGATCAAGTTTGGATTTCAACCTCAATTTTCTTCCTTTCTTCATCTTATCTTGTCAAAACATCTCAATCTAACTATTCTTATAGTATTTTTATCTTTTGTTGTTTGAAAGCTTATCTTCTTGTGTCTCCAAAATAATTTTAAATTTTATATCTTTTATTTTTTTGGATTTTTAATAAAAAAATATACACTTTTTATAAAACAAATTTGGAGGTACAAAATTGAGTTATATAGGAAGTGTGAAAAAGAAAGTCGTTGCTACGGAGAAAGATAGAAATGGTCGTTGATCTAGGGCTAGAGAAAGATGGGTGATGTATTGCTGATATGGGTGTTTTTTTTTTTGCTTCGAGGAGAGAGAGGAAGGTTGTAGAAGGTGGTGAGAGCGAAGGTAGAGGTGGTTGAGGAGGAAAAAAAAAAAAGGGAGAGGAAAATGATTTTTAGGTTTAAATTTCTAATGAAATCACAAATAACATCAGCTAAATAAGAGTTATAAATGCTATTTACAATATGTTGCAAATAATATATGCTATTTATGAAACTATACTAGATCCCAAATTAAAATCTAGACATGAAGAGATGGAAATAAGAGGCAAAAAGTTGCATGATTTCGACGTTACCTTTTTTGATCAACAACCTGATTAAATTCGAAGGCAGATGTGATCTGTAAGCTCACCACGTGGATTTTTGTAATCTAAGCTCCTTTAGACTTTCCCGGTTATCTTTTTAGCTCAAGCCCTCTTGTGCTCAGGTTGTCTTGTCAAATTCTACACCGAAACAATTTCATGCAGGACTTTTAATTAGCCATGCCTTCATAATTTGGGGAAAGAAAAGCTTCCGTCTTCCGTTTTCTTCACCTGCCTGATAGAAAACAAGAAAGGTACTGAAAACAGGAAAAAAAATGACTTCGTGTTTAACACAGCTGAAATATGCAAAGCATTTTGATGTGACTGGAAAAAAAATAATCAAGAGAAAGATAGGGGACGCTTTGTATGGATGGATAAAACTAAATGTTTAAGAAGGGTAAAATAATAAAACCTAATAATTATTATTTTTTTTATAAAAAAAAAACTAATGTTGAATTATGAGATTGAAATAATTAAAAAAATAGTAATTATATAGCAAAAAAAAGCTTGAGCTCATCCATGTAAACTTGCTAACTCCACAGGTTAGATCATGAGATCAAGACAACCTTATAACAATAAAAAAATAAAAAAAAAGCATGAAGTCAAATTTTTAAAAGAACCAACGTCGAATTATGAAATGAGACAAAAAAAAAAAAACATTGCTAGCCCTTATTAGCTTATAAAACCGGTGCCCCAGATCATTTGATCAAGCACCAAATATAAAAAAGCCATGAAGATCCATTCTAAACAAGCTTAATATTGGAATCTAAAATATAAAAAAAATCAATAACATAAAAGGATAAAAGAAATGGTTATTAAAAAGCAAAAAATAAAGGTTAACTCGTCAAATCTATTGGTTAGGTCATGAGATCAGTATAACTCTATAAAAATAAAAATAAAAAAAACCGCGAAGCTTATTTTTTTTAAAACCAACTGGGAGTAATAGATTGAAAAAGAAAAAAAAGTCCAAAAAAAAGATGTGAACCCATGCCAACTTATAATACCCGTGACTCAGATCATTTGATTCGAGACACAAAATCTAGATAAACCACAATTTTCAAAATTAAGAAAAAAATTTAATTGTCAAATGATGAAATTAAAAAAAATCATAAAAAAATTCAAAAGAAAAAATAGAAATTAAAAGAATAAGGATAAAATTTGAAAGAAAAAAAAACAAGAGGGTTGATTATTTTGGATTAAGGGATAAATTAAAAAAAATTAATTCCATAAAAACATTAAAAGGAAAAACCAACAAAAGAATGAGGAAACAAACTAGAAAAAAAAAAATACACTCAATCTAAAAAAGAGGGAAAAAAATTCTGGTTAATTGGGGTTAACTAGCCAAACTGAGTAAAGAAATTTAATTAAAAAAATGATGGAAAAGAAAGAAAAAACAATTAAAAAGAATAAGAACAACAAAAAATAGATAAAATGATGAGGGATGAAATTGCTAAATCAAAGTCAATTAGAAAAATTATATAAAACAAATAGCAATTAAGAGAAAATCTGATATAAAAATCCAATTAAATAAAATCCTAGAGGATGAAATTAAAAAGAAAAAAAAAATAATTAAAAGAATTAGGACCACAACTGCTATAAAAAATTAAATCAAATGAAATTTCAAGAGGTGAAATTAAAAAGAAAAAAAAGGCCAAATCTAATATAAAAATCAAAGAAAATTTAATTTGTAGGGATGAAATTAAAAAGAAAAATTAATAAAAAAATAAAACAAATCAAAGAACAAAGACTACAACTGAAATAAAAATAAAATAAAATAAAAGGATATTTTTTTTCTTGGCCAGTATGCATCCCAATAGCATGAGAGATAAAATAAAAAGAAGAAAGAACTTGATTGCTGCTACCAAACTGTAAAGAACCATCACACACACCAGCCTAAAAAATCATGTTCTACACACAAACTTTGATAATTTTTTAGGCTTTTTTCGTGTTCTACATGTTGCTTGATGCAACAGCCCTTCCCCACTCCGTAACCAAATACAAAATAACCAAATAACTCTTAAATGTAAGTTATTTTTTACCTTTTTTTAATGGTATTATTGTATTTGCATTATTTATTTTTTGTTTGAAAAGCCTAATTTGATAAAAATAAAAAAAAACAACAATAATCACTAAATTCTTATGAAAAGATAATCCAGCCCCTCGAATCAAGCCCAATTTTTGGTGAGGAGGTAAAATAGTTATTTTATTGTAGTAATTCATAATAATTTGTGTTTATTGCTATAGTGAAATGAACACATAATTTAGAGTTTTTTTTTTTTTAAAGTTAATATCATTTAAAACTTTAAATGAAAACTATGTACATACTATTTAATTTTGTTTTCAAACTTTAACATGTACCAAACTCTGGACCACACTATTCAATTCTCTGGACCACACTATTTAATTTTGTTTTCGAACTTTCACATTAAGGGGCATTAGATTTTTTTTTGCCTCCACATTTGCATCAACATGAAGCATTCTTGCTTGAATTCCAAGATGGCTTTGTTTTATCATTTCCATGGAATTCTCCTTTTATGCATGAGCTTCAGCTCGGAATCTGCTACAGCAGCTACTTTTTCAAATGTGTCCGATCGACTTGCTTTACTCGACTTCAGGAGACTGATAACTCAAGATCCACACAAAATCATGAGTTCATGGAATGATTCAATCCATTTCTGCAATTGGGTTGGTGTTTCATGCAGTTCATCTAATGGAAGAGTTGTAACTTTGAACCTGGAGTCTCAGAGTTTGGTTGGCTCTATACCGCCTTCTGTAGGAAATCTTACATATCTGACAGGCATCAACCTGCGAAACAACAGCTTCCATGGTGAACTTCCTGAAGAGCTGGGTCGTCTATCGCGCTTGCAGCATAACAACGTCACCTTCAATTCCTTTGGTGGGAAGATCCCCGCTAATCTCACTTACTGCACAGAACTTACTGTATTTAGTGTTGCTGTCAACAAGCTTACTGGGGAGATTCCACACCAGCTTAGTTCATTGACAAAGTTGGTCATCCTGGATTTTGGAGGTAATCACTTTACAGGAAACATCCCATCTTGGATAGGGAACTTTTCTTCTCTCTTTGCTCTGTCACTTCCACTGAATAATCTACGAGGAAGCATACCAAATGAACTTGGCCAGCTAACTGGATTGGTTTATTTTCAAGTTTATGGCAATTATTTGTCTGGTACGATTCCAACTTCAATTTTTAATATTTCTTCTATATACTACTTCTCTGTTGCTCAAAACCAGCTGCACGGGCAGTTACCCCCCAATGTAGGTGTGACTCTTCCTGCCTTGGAAATATTTGCTGGGGGTGTTAACTATTTTACAGGACCCATACCTGTATCACTGTCAAATGCTTCTGGACTTCAGATTCTTGATTTTTCTATAAATGGTCTCACTGGAACTATTCCCAAAAATCTAGGAAGCTTGAAAAGTTTGGTTAGACTCAATTTTGGTCTTAACAACCTAGGAAACGGGGAAGTGGATGGTTTGAATTTTCTTAGTTCTTTGGTCAACTGCACCAGCCTAGAGGTGTTAGGTCTTTCAGAAAATAATTTCGGAGGAGAATTGCATAACTCCATGGGAAACCTTTCAACCCAGTTAAAAATTTTAACTTTAGGACAGAATCTGATCCATGGAAACATCCCTGCTGAGATTGAGAACCTAGTTAACTTGAACCTCCTGGGATTGGAAGGTAACTACCTGACTGGCAGTGTTCCTGATCTTATCGGGAAGCAGAAGAAATTAGAGGGTTTGCATTTGCATTTCAACAGATTCTCTGGATCAATCCCATCAGCCCTCGGTAACTTGACCAGATTGACTAGGCTTTTCTTGGAGGAAAACAGATTCGAAGGAAACATACCTTCAAGTCTTGGAAACTGCAGAAGTCTGCAAAATCTGAATCTTTCGAGCAACAATCTGAACGGAACCATACCCGAAGAGGTTCTTGGTCTTTCATCTCTCTCAATTTCTTTGGTTATGTCTAATAATTCCTTGACTGGTTCCCTATCATTAAAAGTAGGTAACCTACACAATCTCGTGGAGTTGGACATATCAGGAAACAAATTGTCAGGTACAATTCCTAGTACACTCGGCAGTTGTATCAGTTTAGAACGCCTTCATTTAGAGGGGAACAAGTTTGAAGGGCCGATTCCAGAATCTTTGGAAACTTTGAGAGGTTTGGAAGAACTAGATCTGTCAGAAAATAATTTAACTGGGAGGGTCCCTGAATTTCTTGGCCGGTTTTCAGTTCTCAGGCATCTCAATCTTTCTCATAATAATTTAGAGGGGGAAGTGTCAAGAGATGGTATATTAGCAAATGCAACTGCCTTCTCAGTAGTTGGAAATGATAAGCTCTGTGGTGGTATCCCAGAATTGCATTTACCTCCATGCTCCAGGAAAAACCCCAGAGAACCTCTTTCCTTCAAGGTAGTAATACCAGCAACAATTGCAGCAGTATTCATTTCTGTTCTATTGTGCTCTCTGTCAATTTTTTGTATCAGAAGAAAGTTACCAAGGAATTCCAACACACCTACCCCTGAGGAGCAGCAAGTAGGTGTTTCATACTCGGAACTCATAAAATCAACCAATGGATTCGCTGCTGAAAACTTGATTGGTTCTGGAAGTTTTGGATCTGTATACAAAGGAATTCTTTCTGGTGAGGGAACAATTGTTGCGATTAAGATTATGAACCTTCTTCAGAAAGGTGCTTCAAAAAGTTTCATTGATGAATGTAATGCTTTAAGAAGCATAAGGCATCGTAATCTCCTGAAGATCATCACTGTTTGCTCGACCGTTGATCATCAAGGTAATGATTTCAAAGGTCTTGTTTTTGAGTTCATGTCTAATGGCAATCTAGACCAGTGGCTACATCCAACAACTGAACAGCAATATCGAACTAAGAAATTGAGCTTTACTCAAAGACTGAATATTGCCATCGATGTTGCTTCTGCATTGGATTATCTCCATCACCATTGTGAAACCACAATCGTTCATTGTGATTTAAAGCCAAGCAACGTGCTCCTTGATGACGATATGACAGCCCACGTTGGTGACTTTGGATTAGCTAAATTCCTTTCTGAAGCATCCAAGAATCCCTCTATAAATCAAACAATTTCTGCAGCTTTAAAGGGTTCCATTGGCTACATCCCTCCAGGTATGGGTCTTAACCTGACGAATCATCTTGAACTCATGATTGCTAATTTTATCCCTAAATCGCAACTACTTTTGCACAACTCTCTGCTGAAAAGTTTTGTATCCTTCAAAAAACTTGCTAAAATCCATGAAACATTCTTTTGTACATTACAGTTCATCTGCTGTGTTTATCTTAGTGTCTAAATTAGAATTGCATATGAATCTCTCAAAATTATAGTATACTGCCACTTGCAGAGTATGGGATGAGAGGCGAAGTTTCTGTACTTGGAGATATTTACAGCTATGGAATACTACTGCTAAAGATGTTCACAGGAAAAAGACCTACTGATGACATGTTCGAAGGTGATCTAAATATTCACAAGTTTGCTGATATGGCTTTCCCTGGCAATGTCATGGCTATCATTGACCCATCGATGCTAGCTGAAGAAGAGATTTATGAGAATGAGGTAAATGAACATGGCATAGAAGAAAGAACAATAATCCACAATTATGATTTTCAAGTCAACAGGACAAGCAACATTGAGGAATGCCTGGTGTCTCTTATGGAAATCGGACTCTCATGCTCTAACAAATCACCTGGGAAACGGATGGCGATGAACGTAGTTGTGAATAAATTGCAAGTAATCAGAGATTCATTCTTTAGATCTATTAACATGTTAGGTAAGAATGTTGCTGTATATTTTAAATGAACATAGTGTGAACTCGTAGCTGAGGCTGGACTGTCAGCTTAGTTATTACGAGGTAAAAAACTCTCATGTTGTCAATATATTTCTACCACTATGTGATATTGCTACGTGCCTGACTATGATTGGCGCAATCTAAGGTTCATTCCACTTTAGATTTCCTCAATATGATAATAATGATCCATCTACTTGCTATTATTAAGGGTGTTGTTATTTATTTTTTATTATATAAAAAAATCAAGAAAAAAATAGAAAAAAAAATTCAAAATATAAAAGGATATATATGAAAAAAATTTAGAAGATTGTTCAAGTTGGTGGTGAAGAAACAAAATGACAAGTGAAAAAGTTAGAGAGTCATAATGTATAAGATTAACAAAATTGGCAACCCAATTCTAATTGATAAAGGGCCCTATTAGTGAAAATATTTTTATTTAGGGTAAAGAAATACAAATTCGAACAAGTTAGGATTTAATGAGAATTTTGGATGGCATAATTAATCTTATTGAGGACTTGATTGCAAGAAAAATTAATTTTTAGAGTAAATTTGGGTGTTAATTGAAATAAATTAAAGTCTGGAGACTTGATTGGTTTTTTTATAGGTTTAATTGGATGAATCAAGGGCTTAATTGTAATAATATTAAAGTTTGATGGGCAATTAGAGACTTGATTAAAGAAATCTAAAATCAAGGACTAAACTGAAAAAAACTTGAGATTGTATTGGCTAAAATTGACCAAAATACGAGCCAAATTGAATAAAATTGGAAGTTTGATAGTCAATCAAGGGTCCAATTGCACAAATCAAAAACCATTGACCAAAATAAAAATGACGATGAACTTTAGGGATGATGATTGAGTTTGATAGGGGTGAAATTACATGATATTTAAAGCTTGGAAGGCAATTACGAGCGCAATTAAAGGCAATTGGAAGAACAGAGACTAAAGTAAAAAAATTTCAAATCCCAAATTAAAAACCCTAATTTCTAGGGTTTAACCTAAATGACATATTGTTTGGCCACTGTTTAGCTTCTTCTTTGTCAGTTTTGGTTGATCAAGTGGACACCTTCAAACGAATGAATATGGCGTTTCTAACCATTTCTAGGGCTGTAATCACCACCATTCAATTGAGAAACACCCCATTTACAAAGATCAGTTACTCTCATCAAATGTTTGCATTCTATTTTCTTCAACGAACTCAACAATATCTTATCCCTGATCTATCACTGTATTTTCAAATTCTCGGCTAATCAAGTTGGAACCTTTAAATGAATAAATGTTAAACTATAGACCTTCAAATTGAGCAAAAGTGGATCCAATCGAAAGGTATGTTTCACTTCTACCAAGTTTAGGTGGTCTTCGATGACATTTACATCGAAGTTGCTCTAGTGAAGTCTTGAAATTGCTACAAACCTCCAAATTGAGATACTCATTTGTGCAAAACCACTCAATTTTTTCTTGTATTCACACTTAAAAATTCCCAGAGGGTTCTTATCAAGGGTCATAAATCTTTCATCCAAAATCAGAAGGTGAGGGATGCGTGCCTTTATCTCAAAGCAAAAGAAAACCATCTAGGCAAATTTGTTACAAAATCTCTATCCCAAAACAATTGAAGGACATAGGTTACAACTATTAACATTTGTCTAGAACTCTCTTATTTTGATCAAAGAGCTAAGTTTTGATCAATTTGTGTTTGAATCCATCAATAACCCTAGTGAAACCCTATAAATACCCCCTGGAAAATAAAGAAAAAGGAGAAAAAGGAAAAACATGGACAAACACATTGTGAAAATATTCTTGTGTAAAGGTTTAAAAGTTTAATATAGAAGGTCTACCAAGCTTTGGACGGAAAAGATAGTAAGAGAGAAAGAAGGAAATAAAAGAGAAGGAAAATAATAATTCATAGCCAACAAGCTTAGAGAAGATATAACCATGTAAAAGTTCAAGGGTGGAGTTCATGTGACTTGCCTATTCATGCTTTCTTAATGTTTAAACCTCTTTTGATGTTGTTTGAGCTTATCTTGCATTTTTTGGCTTGATTTTGGTGCTGGAATAATCTGATGTTTTTCAGTAGAGTTTGTTTTATTTTTGTTATTGTTTTAAATATGTTTTAAATTGCTCAAGCTTTCGTTATGATAATTTTGTTTTTTATTTTTTTCTTGTTTTAGGCTTACACTAAATGCATGATTTTTGATTTTGATGTTTGTTTGATTCTGTATTTTTAACCCAATATCATGTTGATGATGTATTTGAAGTATTTTAATTGGTGTTTGAATATGTTTTGTAATAAAATAGTAAGTTGCTTTTGTTTGTGGGTTAAAGATTTTGGAAGCATTTTGATTAATTTGATGTATTTTAATGCAAGTCCATGTTTCATACAAATATGTTTTGGTATATAGATGTTAAAAATGTCAGGTTTTGAATCCAAATAGTATGAATATATTTGTTATTTAGCTTTGATAGTTTTGAACTTTAGAACTTCATGCATGTTATTGAAGTTTTGATGTTATTTAAAAAGTAGGGATTTTGCCTTGTCATAACCGAATTTTAGACCCCCCCTAAAATTTCTCATCTTCCTATAATAAATATTTGTCTTTCAAAAATTCAAAAAATTAAAAACATAAAAAATATTTTGGATCACAAATATACAAGCATTTAATCCATAACTAGTCTGAATATCATTAGGATTGAAAATTTGGAAGTGTTGCATAGGAAAAGGCTGAAAATGGACTAAATTCACTACCAGAAAATCGGAGAAAAGTAACGGAATTACCGACGGAAATATTCCATCGGTAATGTATACCGACGGAAATGATTCCGTCTCCATATCCGTCGGTATATACCGACGGAGTTATTCCGTCGGTATATACCGACAGAGTATACAGTTCATCTGGAAATACGCAACGGCATGGTGACGTCAGGCGATTTTACCGACGGGCATTACCGAGGGATTCAAACTGAGATAGTCGTACAGTGACGTGACGCTTTCACCGACGGCATCACCGACGGACGTATTCCGTTGGTGATTCCGTCGGAAAAAACCATTATATACCCCCATCTGCCGACACTCTCTTCCTCTATTTCTCCTTCTTCTTCTTTCTCATCCCACCTCTCCCCTCCCAAACTGCAGCCAAACACCCATCCCAAACTCTCCACTATTCTCAACACGAGCACTCAAGTTTCTTATATCTTGTACGTGGTCACAAT
>Ga0325403_1001925_pt1 | contig 17951 bp, 7 predicted proteins | sample PopdelMetagenome_19_FD_205665 | JGI IMG/M metagenome (GOLD analysis project Ga0325403, IMG submission 205665) | Populus deltoides microbial communities from Bellville, Georgia, United States - Xylem-PdKOR-R4 | ecosystem: Host-associated > Plants > Phyllosphere > Stem > Wood/Secondary xylem...
CAAATGGAGCAGGGTTTTTGCTTGGAATAGCACAACTAGTGCTCTATGCAATTTACATGAATGTTAAGCCATCCATAAATGTTTCTAATAGATTGGAAGAGGGATGTGAACAAGAAAGTCTCATCTCGTCCTTAAATTATTCCAATTAAATTAAAGAATGAAAGTTTTGGGATCTCATTTATTGAAAATTTAAGGATTTGTGACTTTAGATCTTTCAGTCTTTCTTAAAGATTTGGGATTGTTGCTTCCATAAACCTATATATTTGTAAGTTCATTCATTGATTGCAAATTAAAGATATTTTCTTAGGAGGTTAATACTTCATTAATGCAAGCTATATGTTCTATAATAAAAACTCTAGAACAATTGAAGTTATGGTTTTGGCCTCCCCTGAACTTCCGGACACCCTCGAGCCTAACAGACTAATTGCGATTGATACGATTCAAAAAATATTGAACAAGAAAATTAAGATTTTACTATAATTATACTTGTTGTTCAATTTTACACTATCGACCATAACTTCCAATTCAATTGTTGGATTGACCTGGAATTTTAACCTTGTACTTCAGAATCAAAAGTATTGGAAAATAACTTTGACCCCTTATTTATAGCAAAACAAGAACCCGAAGTAAGAAAAGACACCACAAGGTCAATTATACATTGATATGTCAAATTCGTTGATCTCTTTTCCCAGCAAAGAAAAAAAGTGTTGCATTACGCAAAATACAAGTTTACGTAAAACATTATGGTTGCAAAGCAAAAATATGTACAAGCTAAATAACCTTATTTATAATAGGTAAAAAAACATGCTAAACAATTCTGAAAAAATAATAAAAGAGATCTAAATAAAATAGAAAAACGAATCTCAAATCAAGTAAGAAAACAATGTAATTCTCATATAGTAGCTTTTAAATTTTATTATAAGGCCTTGTCAATGTCCAATTAACTTGAAATTCTAATTGTATTTAAAATAAAATATCTAGAAACTTCTCGTATAATTTTTGCCCATTTCAGTAATCAGATAAAAAATTATACTTGTTAGCATCAAAATATACAATAGAAAAAATTAGCTCAAAACTAACTTTAACTCTCCTAAATAAGCATGAAAATCTTTGTAATAAATGCTTCCCCTTAGTTTCCTTGTAGTACTAAAACAAAACTACTAAAAAATAAGTTGTTGAATATCTTTGCATTATGAGGAAAAGAATCATCTCTAAATGTAAAGTACATAAGTCAAATGATAACAAATAGCAAAATTCATATTGTATCTTCTAACCTGTATCGCAAGACCTTTTTAAACTCCAATTGACCTTATATTTAAACTCAATGTATAAAAATATGTCTGAAAACACATGGTAAAATTTCAGCTTCATCTAATGGTTGGATTGAGAATTATGTTTGATAGCATAAAACTAGAAAGTAGACACAATTACATTAAAATTTGATTTTCTTGTTCAACCTTTTCTTGAATCGTATCAGCAATATTTTGAACCTCTAGCCATACCCCTGCTAACACGATCAAAGAGTTGATGTCTTATCCTAAGTGCAGGAGTGTCAAAGTAATAAATAACCCGGCAAGACCGGGGTCGAACCACGGGGAGGTTAACTATATAAATTATAAATAATAATAATAATAATAATAATAATAATGATGATGATGATGATGATGATGATGATGATGATTTAAAGAGAACTTTGAGATGTGAAGACTAAACAATGATAAAAACAGTTGTCAAGGTTAGAGGATCCACTAATGGTATTTCAAATAAGTATAATAAATTCTTTTTATTACTCAACTGGAAACCACACACAAAGGAGGTTCCAATTGGATGATTTATCGTTAATGGCTCATTATAAAGTATTAACATGATCATATTAATTATCTTATTTAAGTAATACCAATACTTTTAAATATTAACAGGTATTTATGATGCTAACTTATGTTAACAACAAATCAAGTTCCTCTCATAACAATGATGTCGGCTGAAAACTATGAATGATCAAGGATTTGATATACCAAGTATTATACAATATAAATTTAGATAGTCATTTAACAAGCAAGGTATTAATAATTAGAAAGATAAAAAGATAAGACATGTTAATAGCAAACTTTATTGGATATAAACATTGAAGTCCATATTGAGTTTATATTATACCTATTCTAACACCATTAGTGAAACCTTTTCACCTTGACATAATTAACTTAGATAAACATAATGAAGAAGAAGAACATAAAAAAACTAGATAAGAACATAGTTATGATGAAAAGCATAAACAAGAGATTAATGAAAGCAAAACTTAAACATTACAAAAATATAAAGAAAGAAAGCAAGAACATGATCTTGATCTGAAAACCAAGATTACTAAATACATGGCAAATGCCTCCTTTTATAGGCTAAAATTTGGAACTATTGATTGGTTGACAAACTATTTAGTTGGTGGCCAACCATTGACTTGGTGGCTAGTTTTTGACATTATTGGATGATTATTGATATTGTTGGCTAGCCAAAATATCATTGCTAACATCAGAATTCGAGCCTATTAGACCATGAAAGTTGTGGGCAATTGTCTCAGCTTTCCAACAAAAAAAACCAGAGCTCATTTGGACTTGTAGAACTCGAGATATGAGCTGAAAACCGAACAGTGTCTAAGCTGCAGGACAGATTCCGACTTCTCTGTTGATACTAAGATTTGAACTTGAAAACGGCAGAATTAAGTCTTGGACTCCCATGAAAGTTTTAGGTCTAAGTCTTAGCTTTCCATACATATAAAGCAGATTTAAATCCAAGGTCTACAACTCCAGTTATAACTCAATAACCGAATGGTATTCCAGTTTGGATTGAACCAACATCTCTTCTTTAAGTTTAGTCATCTTTTTGTCTCTTCACTTTCAATAGTTAATCACATCAATCAATCATTTGAATTGTGAGATATACATGTATTAAAAACAAGCATTTACCATAAATTAAAGATATCTTATATTATCAAACTTGTTATTATAAAACATGTACAATATGATGATATAAAGCCTTAATGAGAATGCACTTTTAAGTACTAATCACCTGCTCAAGCACACACCTTAGTGTGTTTTTATAATTTTTTAAAAGTCAGAGTGGGCACCACATCACCCACCGGTGCACTTTCACACTAAATTTTCTATGCAAAGTAGAGGCACCTCTTATCTCTCTAGCCAATGGCATGACGAGGCACCATAACCATTGGTCCACATTAGCCTCTCCACCAATTGTACATCAACCAATAAGTAACCTGCAACTCTACGCACCATGAAGTACTTGTAACTTTACTCACCATAAGATATCTAAAACACCATTATCCATAAGGTAATATGATATTACCAAGGTCTATAAATTTCTTGGATCATCAGGTAAACATTCAAAAGTTAGGCAAGCTCATTTAAGAGCTTCATACTAGTTCATACATTAATTCCACCCAAGACCACAAACAACAAACAACCATATAATAGTTCCACCCAATATCACATACAAACATCATTCAACCATTCATCAAGTTCAGACCAAACACAAAACATTAACATATACACTCTCTCATGTTCTTTACACTCATATACATTATTACTCTCCTAAATTTTAGTAATGTAAATCTTGAAGGGTCCTATGTTCTGAAAATTGACTTGTTTTTTTAGGTGAGCGTAAAGTCCCTTTGTCAATCCATTAGACCAATGGTCAAGTTCAAGCTCAATTACTCCACCAAACCTTCAATTATAAATGTGAAAAGCCCAATATAATTCTAATGTTTTGACAACATCATCAATATAAAAGATCCGAAAAAAGTGAAAACATGGGTAAACTCAATATACAACAAAATATTAAGAGAATTGCAAAAGAATCTTGAGTTAAAGTAATCTAAATATAAGGACAACAATTAATCAAACATGACAGAGTAGATAAAGATAACAATTTCACTCAATTTGTCATGTATTCAGTGTTATTTAATTCAAATAAAATGGGTTTTTATTTAGTTTGACTAGAATTGGATGCAAAGGTAAATAAATTACACACCGCCCAAACCCTCACTTTACCTCCACCCAATTTTTTAATCTATTTTTTTATTTTATAAAGTGGTTATTTTATTTTTAAATATAATATACTTATTTTTATCTTATTATTCATCAAATATTTTTATGATTTTACGAATGGATTTGAAGTATAGACTCTATATTATGGTTTTATAATTCGTGGATGAAAATACTATTTATTTTTAAGCTTAGATTTTATTTAAAAAAATGACTTAAAAATAAAAAACAAAAAAACAGATCAAGTCAAGTTAGGTACCCGATGGCATATGTCATGTGGGAAAATCATTAACCCGATTTGATCTATTTGGATTGGAGGTAAAGTAGAATGATAGATTTAGAAATTGCAACTCGGAATCGAGTAAAGCCAAATCCAGCTCCAACTTGAACCATTGTCATCCCTGAGGGTAGATAACATTTATTTTCAACACCATTTTGCATGTACCATCATAACCTAATTAAAAACATTTAGAATATAAACTCACTTGTATATGAAACAAACACTACCCATACAAAAATTAAGAGAATAAGACTATACTAAAGACTTAAAAGAAATAACCAAACAATGGAGAACAAAAAAAAATACCATCAATGAAAATATTTTGTTGTTACATTCCATACCCATGTTGTTGCTGCATTGCAATGACCCTACCACAGCACTCCAAATCCCATGACATTGCCACTGCTGCTACTACAATCCATTTCTTCACCAATCTTGTTGTGATTCTAATACACTCTAAAACACCAACCTCCTTGTAAACACCTCAAATCCTTCTATCTTCTCAAAACTATCCTCTCAATTATATCTCTAAAAACACACTATAATCAAAACACAATTGTCATATGTAATTTAATTCCTTCAACATGTCAATTTTGAAACTAATATAGTTATAAATTGTTCTAATGTTATTTAAAGTATTTTAAATAAGATTAAAAAAAACAAATTTTTTAGGTGAGGTATAGCAAAAACAATTCTTAGATGTTTAGTCTCCACCACTAATTTCTATCAAGAATGCACATTTCTACATGTCCCATGTAAATAATGCAAACTTGTCTCTCAAATAAATATATCATTGCATGGTTAATAAGAAAAAGTAAGTAGATCCAATAGCAAGAGAAAACAAGCAAGTTTCAATAGCCAAGGAAAGAGAATGACAAATGGGCTGGCAAAAACAAAAACAAAAACAAAAAAAAAATAAAAACAGAACAGGAGTGAGAAAAGAAAGAAGAAAATAACAAAGAAAGAATGAGACATCAAAGCCATATTAGAGCTCTAATGACAACATCCTCAAAACCATCAGAAAAATTTGGGTGAGAAGAATCTATAGACATCAAGGAAGACCGTCAAAAAAGGATAGGGTGGGTTACATACATATTTCCTAAAGGTTACGGCTGACCCACTCATTAGCGCATCCATTGCACGCGCGGTAAAAAAACCTATTGGTTGTTTGGGCTTGGTCTAAATAGCTAGCAGTCCTAGTCGTTTAGACCTATCCCAAATGGCTAACTTTCTAGTCATTTAGGCCATGCTCGAATAGTTAGAATCATATTTGTTTGTGTCAACCCAAATAGCATCTCCCTTATCCAATTCAAACTTACCTCAGTCTATCAAAAACTACCTCAGAAACATACCTCTATTTATTTTTTCAATTCACAATGTAGTGCAAACATGTAAATTCTCTACTTAGGAGTGCATACTAGGTGTACACGAATTTTTTTATGCAAAACAAACACCCCTCTTCTCACTAATAGTTATATTATGCCAATACTTCTCCACCAATGGCATAACAAGCATCACAACTAATGACAACACTAACCTCTCCATCAATAGTGCAACTCTCCTCTCCTTAAACCACAAGGTACGTAGATATGACCAAGATCTATACATGCTTTGGTCACTAGGTAAGTCAAAAAAAGTCAAGCTATGCAATATCATAGATGAGTATAACCACACAACAATTCTACGAATCACAATCAACACCCAACAATTCTAGGAATCACTAGCAACCACCTAACAATTTCAGGGAGCACAAACAACCATTGAACAAGTCATACAAGTTCATAGGTAGAAAAACACAACATGCAAATACACACTCCTTACAATTTCATTCTATTTTCCATTGCTATATAATATTTTCTTCTCCTATATTTACTAACTTAAACATTGGAGTGTCACATGTTCCCATTAAAGACTTTTTTTGTAGAAAAACTCATGGACTAGTAGTCAAACCCTATAATGTCACTAACACAAAATTATAGTTGTGAAAGATAGTCTGAAATTTTTCACGGCTTCATCATTTTAAATTTAAAGACAACATATTAACATCCTTTTATACGTGCAATGTGGAAAAGCATATATGAAGGCAGGAGATAAGTTGACAAATGAGTTTGACAATGTCACAATTGGGTGTTTTATGTTTCATGAGTAATATATACCTTTTGTTTTTCATAAAGCATGACATTCTTCTTTAGGTACCAACTAGTAATTTGACCCGTGCTTCGCTGTGGATCGGATATTTTTTTTTGCAAAAAAAATAAATATGCAAGCTTTTCAAATGTGTTTTTTGTTAAAAAAAAATTCTAATTATAAATCAAAAAGCCTATGCATACATTTAATTAAATACTTCGAGAACTATTTGTGCCAATAAATGCAAAAAACAAAGTGTTAAAATATTTATTTGACTCACCTAGCTGCAAGTCAATTAATTTTTTTTTCTAACACTAAAAAATTAATGTGTAGGTGTTATTAACATGTTTTTTTTTTAATTTTGAGTAAAAAATATAATCATGAATCAAATAGTTGATGCTAACATATAATAACATATAATAAAATATAGTAAATATCATATGAGTTAATAAAAATATGTAAGATCTCAAGCTAGTTTTTAACGTAGCAAATGAATGGAATAATGTTGCAATTGCTACAATGAAACACAATTTCCTTAGTCTTTGTATAATAATTTTTCAAAAAATAGTGTAGAGAAAAAAATTAAAAAACAAATTACAAAAAAATAAAGATATAAGCAAAAATAGTATAAATAATCCAAATATAAAGCGATAAATATTCAAAGTGTAAAAAATAAAAAATAAAAATCAATATTTTTTTTAAAAAAAAGAGTGTAAAGAAGAAAAAAGGGAAAAACTAAAAAAAATATTACAAATAAAATGAAGATAAGAAAAAAAATTGTGATAAATAGGCTAAGTGTAAAATGATAAAAATGCCTAGTATAAAGAGAGAGAAAATAAGAAAAACTTGTTTTTGTAAACGAAACTAAAAATTCTAATTTCACCACCGCTACAGTACTCTACAGTAAAACAATTGGTAAAATTTATAATTATACCATTTCTACAGGAAAACATTGTTTTATTTTAGTATATGTACTAGTTATTTGATCCGCACCACGGATTGAATAATGGTTTTTGGCACAAAAAAATACAAGCTTTTCAAATGTGTTTTTTTTAATCTAATTATAAATCAAAAAATTTATGCATGTATTTAATTAAATACATCGGGAATAATTTGTGTCCATAAATGCAAAAAACAAAGAGTTAAAGCATCTATTCAACTCGCCTTGCAGCAAGTCAAATTTTTTTTTTTCTAACACAAACTAATTCATGTGCAAGTGTTATTAACATGTTTTTTGACTTCGAGTAAAAATATAACTGTGAATCAAAAGGTTGATACTTACATGTAATAAAATATAGTAAAGATTATATGCGTTAATAAAAATATGTAAAATCTCAATATAATTTTTAATATAGCACAAGAATAAAACAATGTTGCAATTGTTAAGGTGAAACACTATTTTCTTAAAGGATTGAAAATTACATCAAAAAACTTACGTAGTCAAAAATTTATAAAAAGTCACCTAATGAATGATTCAAAAATAAAATAAAAAAGGTTATATTCTATGTTTTTATCGTGGTTCCCCCCTTGTGTATGGTGAAGGCTACGGGTTGTTGTTTGTAGTAGTCCTGGCTGGCTGTTGGGTAATACTGTTACTCTATTCTGCCTTTTTAGTTATTTTACTTGGTTAGGTTGGGCAGCTCCTCTCTGAATAGGTCCCCCATGTAACCAATGTCTCCAATGTCTCCCTCCTCTGATTTGTAGCTTCTTTTTAGATGAGTTTAATGTAATTATTTTGTTAGGAAGTCTGTTCACTTTTGTATATCTATGTACATGAACCTGTTAGTCTTCCAGCTTGTTTTATTTTTATCTTTTAAATATACTTACATTTTGATAAAAAAATAAAATAAAATAAAAAGTCTGGAATTTTATCTGGCTATCAAATTTGATCCTCATAATTTCTAATTAAAAAATATTAATTTAATATTTTTTAAAAAAATAAATACGCTTTTAAAATGCAATTAAAAACTCATTCTCATACAACCAATGAGGCTGCATATAAATCCCTCATGAAATTAATTTAGATAATATAAACAGGCTTATAAATACGATTATATATTTTGAAAATTACTTAAAAAGAACTTAGTTTTAGTCAATGCACTAATTGATTTAATAATATAATTTATCCTCGAGTATGTGCATCCATCAGCAACCATGCCCCTGCCCTTGAGATGTTAAATCAAAGGATATGTGGCCACAATTACCTGCCCATCGGCATGCACAAGAATCCAAGCCCAAAGAATTCCATCTTTTTAAATCTTCCTCCATGGCTCCTTGTAAGACATGCTCATGGGTCCAGGGCCTATACAGGGAACACACCGAGCCCATTGTAGTGTTCTTTGTTCTGGGTGGAGCTAAGAACTCCTCCATGTCTCGGCCGTCAACCGCCACAGATGAAGGGGAGGCACCTGGTGGACCTGTAACTGCGTGGTGTCCCTGATGAATTAATAATCCCTATCTTTATTTACAATCAATTTATTTGAGACCAAATATTCGTGTGGATCAATTTTCTTTTCCTTTTTTCTAATCGGCCGTCCCAATAATTGAGGGACAAATCACACTGGGACAATCCATCAGTCGATCTAAACCATTGATCAAGTAGCAAGAATGAAAGGCTGATATGGCACGGTTGAGCAGTCTTGTCTGATGCAAGAGAACAGCAGGGAAGTAGACAATCGCAGGATGGGGACTCCACAATTGACTAAGGGTACCTTCTAATCATGTGGGCATCAGAAATTCTCAGGGCCTTGCAGCTTGATCACCTTGTCTGCAGTGCTTCATCTGTTATGGAGAAAAATCCCCACTCTAGATACCCATGAATTCAATATATTCATTCAACCAAATTAAGTTTATAGATCAAGCATTCAAGGCCGTCCATCCACGTATCGTTTCAATAATATTTTATATTTTAAATCTTTTCATCTACATTAATATTGTTGTTGTTATCCTCTATGTTTTTTCTTTATGCTCGAATAAACCTTATTTTTCATCAAATGTTGCATTTTTAACCAATAGTATCCCAAGAAATCATGTTAAACCCAATATATTTATTTATGATGGCAAAAAATTTTATATAAACAAATTTAATTTTCGTAGTTTTGAAGGCTTAGAATAGTCATTGACTGTTTTTAAATAGTACTATTCAAGTTTCTATCTAATTTATTATAAATGCACCTATTTAGAGTGGATAAATACCTTAATAAGGTAAACTTTAGTTTTAATGTATGAAAAATGATTAGAAAATACTTTTATCACTTAGATTTAAAATGTTTTTAGTTCCATCTTCCAAAATATCATTGATTCAAAACAATCAATTTTTTTTATATATAAAACATTGATATAGTAAGACTGTTGTCTAATCTAGAGTTGAAATTTTAGAAAAAGCCATGAAAGAATTATTTTCATATCAATTCGGCAACCGAAATGTAGATGTTCAAAATAAAGTTGCTCTATGCAAAAGCTAGCACACAAATATTATCACAGTTGAAAAAACAGAAAGAATATAGGAGTGTTGATGCCATTGTATTAAAACCTAGATCTGTTTAATAGATTGATCAAGGACCTGATCACCTCGGTACTTAAATTTGTCTGAATTGAAAATAATTTTTTTTTGGCTAACCTCGTAAAAAACTCAAGTTAATTTAGTTAAAACTTGACTATCAACCTATTAACTTTTTTTTTAAAATGGAGTTAACTTGGGTTGACCCTCTTAGGCTTTGCTCCGAGTTAATTTCAGAATCAATTTTTAAAACTATGGTCGATGCTAAATTGATTTGGCGAGGCTTTGACAGAATGGCAAGACATGGTTGAACCAAAAATATAATTCCTTTTCTTCCACAATGAACAGAGAAATGTGTTCCAAATAGTATAAGAGAAGAGTTAACACAAATATCAGTGAGGTCCTGAATTTAATCAACTTATTAGGAGTTTTATTGAAACCCAACTCAACCCAAGCCCTGAATCACCAAGGTCACAAATCAACCAGCCAGGTCAGTTGGATTTTAAAAGAATGATTAAACCTAGTGAAATAGGTAGACTTTGAAACATGACATAATCATACTAACATTACACAACACTAACCCTGTATATGTATTGTTTTTACTTTAGTCATAATGATTAAATTTGGTCTAACATGTTGATCTGGTGACTTGGAGTCGAATCTATGTTGGGTTTTCTTTCAAATCATTTTAAAAGTTAACATGATCAACTTGATAACCACTAGTTGATATGATTGACTTGGCCAAATTCAAGTGACATCCAACTAGGTCAATTTTAATAATATTCCTTTTATTTTTTTGGTCCAAACTAACATTCTTGTAGTTTTTAGATTGTCTAAAAATAAAGTGTTTTAAGATAAAATTAAGTTAACTTCTTTGTTAGTGAGTTAAGCAGCTAAACTTACAACCTAGACTTAGTTGGATTGGATATAATAACTATGACCATAACACTCCCCATCTTAGAGCATCTCGAACGAGAGAGCTATAACAGAGAGCCAAAAAAAAAAACTAACAAAATAGATCTTTATTTATTGATTTCAATTCTCCAAAAGGATAGCTATATGAGATGCTAAAATATATTTTGTCAAAATAAAGAGTCATTCCTATATGTTTTTTTAGAGAAGTTAAAAAATGGAGGGAAAATTTTAACTATGTTTTCTCTTTAAAAATTCCCCCTCTTTTTAATCATTTTATGTAAAATACAAAATAGCTTGTTAAAATGGTTTTTTTCATTGGAGTACCACATGTGATTAGTACTTAAAAGTGCATTTTATCGAGGTTTTATATCATCATTTTGCACTTGAAGCATTAATAACTCCTTAACTAAAGCACGTTTTATAATAACAAGTCTGATACTATAAGATACCTTTAATTTATGGTAAATGTTCATCCTAAATGCAGGCCTATCATATAAATCAAAGGATTAATTGATGAGTTTAACTACTGAAATTGAGAAGACAAAGAGAGGGGTAAGCTTAGAAAAGAGATGTTGGTTCAGTCTAAACTGGAACACTATTTGGTTATTGGATCATACCTGGAGCTGTAGAAGTTGGATTTAGGATTGGTCTATATGGATGGAAAGCTAAGACATAGGCCTAAAACTTTCATGAAGAGTCCAAGATTCAAAAAGGTCGTTTTCAAGTTCAAATTGTAGCAACAACAGAGAAGTCAGAATATGTCCTGTAGCTCAGACACTACTATCTGTTCAAATTCTGACGTTAGCAATGACGTTTTTTTTCAGAAAAGAAGATAAGGATTGTTACCAAGTCAAGATGTGGCCGCCCACTCAACAATAAGTCATCAAATCAATAGTTCCAAATTTTGGCCTATAACATGCATTTAGGCATCTTGGTTTTCAGATTAAGATCATGTTCTTGCTCGCTCTTTATATTTTTGTAATGCTTAAGTTTTGCTTTCATTAATCTTTTGTTTATGTCTTTCATTTTCTTTATTATACTTATATAATCATGTTCTCCTCTTGTTTATTTACGTTTCTCTTCTTCATTAGATTTAGCTAACTTTATTATGTCAAGGTAAAAAGGTTTCACTAATGGTGTTAGGATAAATATAATATAAACTTAATATGGACTTCAATGATTATATCCTTAACAACTTGCTATTAACATGTCTTATTATTTTTATCTTATTAATTCATAATACCTTACTTGTTAAATGGTTAATCTAGATTTGTGTTGTATAACACTTGGTACAACAAATGCTTGGCACTTTCATAGCCAACCGTGTGGTATGACCTACACATGTGCTATGAAAAGAACTTAATTTGTTGTTAACATAAGTTAGCATCATGAATTCCTGACAATATTTAAAAGTTTGGTGTTACTTTAATAAGATAATTAATATGATCATGTTAATAATTTATAATGAGCTATTACTGACAAATCATTCGATTGAAACTTCTTTTGTGTGTGATTTCCATTTGAGTAATAAAAAGAATTTATATTATATTTATTTGAAATACCATTAGTGGATCCTCTAACCTTGACAATTGTTTTATCTTTGTTTAAATCCTTACATCATTATCACATCTCAAAGCTCTCTTCAGATCTTTTTTTTATATATAATTTTATATAGTTCACTTCCCTGTAGTTCGACCCTGGTCTTGCCGGGTTATTTATTACTTCGACACCTCTGCACTTGGGATAAGACATCAACTCTTTGATCGTGTCAAGTTTTTGGCATCGTTGTCGGGGAGGTAAATTCTTGTATAAATTATAATATTTATTTTATTTTCACTTTTCATTTTATCTAACTTTTGTTTTGTTTCTTTTTTTTCTTTTTTTTTCTTCCTTTTATTCTCTTCCTACACGTGCATGAGAGTTTGGTCACATATATTAAGTGGTAGACTTTGTACGATATCCTCATTATTTTCAGAAAAATATGACCGAAGAAGATAATCAGTCGTTTCATAATGAGAATAATCGTGTTAGAACACTTAGAGACTACATGAATCCAACAAGAACAAGTGCGCAATCATGCATCGTTTTTCCTTCTGATGCATCTCATTTTAATTTTAAGTCAGGTATTATTCAACTTTTACCTTCTTTTCATAGCTTAGATCTAGAAAATCCATACTTGCATTTGAGAGAATTTGAGGAGGTCTGTAACGCCTATAATGACTTAAATTGTAGCATGAACACCATCAAATTAAAGCTCTTTTCTTTTTCATTAAAAGATAAAGCTAAAACATGACTACAAAATCTTAGGTCAGGATCCATTCGTGCTTGGGATGAAATGCAACAACAATTTTTAAAGAAGTTTTTTCCATCTCATAGAACAAACTCTTTCAAAAGACAAATCACCACTTTCACTTAAAAACCAGGAGAAACATTTTGCCAATGTTGGGATAGGTATCGAGACTTGCTTAATACTTGTCCTCATCATGGTTTTGAAACATGGAGATTGATTTCACATTTTTATGAAGGGTTAAAACTTAAATATAGACAAATGGTGGAATTGATGTGCAATGGAACTTTTGAAGATAAAGACCCTGATGAAGCAATGGAGTATCTAGACTTGTTAGCTGAAAATGCTCAAAATTAGAACACTACAGGCATTTATGAGGAACCAAGCAAAACTTAACCTCATACATCTAGTGGAGGAATGTACAACCTTAGGGAATCATGACCTCCAAGCCAAGGGCAATACAATGCAAATGCAAGTATGGCTGATTTGAAACTTTGCATGCATTCATTGAAAAGCAAGAGACAATTAACACTCAAAATGCTCAAACTATGGTTGATTTGAAAGATACTCTTGCAAAATTCACATCTACTCTCAATTTTCAAGAGAAAGGTAAGTTTCCATCTCAACCACAGCAAAATCCCAAAGGGCAATACAATGCAAATGCAAGTAGTATCGGAAGCCAACACATGGATCAAGTCCAATCAGTCATTACTCTCCACAGTGGTAATGTTATTGAAAAACTCATTCTTGAACCTTGTGAGAAAGAAAATGAGTTAATCTTTGAGGGTAAGGAAGGGGTTAAACCTGAACATTGCAAAGAAAAGATTGATTCCCCACCAGTACTTCCATTTCCTCATGCCATGACCAAACAAAGGGAAGTCAATCACGATTCTGAAATCTTTGAAACTTTCAAATAGGAAGAAATCAAGGATGAAAAAGGCACCGAAAATGTTATTGCAGATCATTTATCAAAATTGACAGTTGATTCGACATCTGACATCACACCAATTGATGATTACTTTCCTGATGAATCTTTACTTTCTCTTAGTTCAATACTTTGGTTTGCTAATATTGACAATTTTCTTGCTTCAGGATTTTTGCTAGCTCATTTGGATACCCAAGACAAAAGAAAGTTTTTGAGCGATGTGCAAAACTTTTATTGGGATGACCCTTACTTATTCAAATATTGTCCTAATCAAATATATCAAAGATGCATTCTTGACAATGAGGTAAGTAGTGTCATGAGATTTTGTCATTCCGAGGCATGTGGGGGTTATTTCTCATCAAGAAAGACAACTGCAAAAATCTTACAAAGTGGATTTTATTGGCCCACTATGTTCAAGGACTCATATGCATTCTGTAAAACCTGTGAAAATTATCAAAAGGTGGGATTTATTTCAAAACATAGAGAGTCTTTATATAATCTTCTATTGACTTTTAAGTCTCATCATAGTAGAGGTGTGCATCATGCAATTCATGATTTATAGCCCTATTTTCATAAAGAATATGCTCATCATAGTCTTGGGAATCTGACTAAAAAAACCCATGTTTGTCAGTTTTTAAGAAAACTGGATGAGAAGCCTATCCCCGACCCATAGAGGGCGTTTAAGTCGTTCTTAGACGTAAAACCAAGGGAAGATATAAGCCACAATCACAACCACTTATACATACACATGTTTTCATTAGAGAGAGAGAGAGAGAGTGAGACTCCAGCTGGCCTACATTTCTAGAAATGGCAGGTTCCTCAAGTCATCAAATAAGAAATATTTGTGTTTTCGGTGGATCCAGTCCTGGGAAAGAAAAAAAGTTTTTAGAATCAGCAAATCATCTTGGTCAGGTACTAGTTGAAAGAAAGATTCATTTAGTGTATGGGGGAGGCAGCCTTGGGTTAATGAGAGGTGTGTCAATAACTGCATTTTTAGAAGACAATCAAGTTTTGGGGGTCGTCCCCAAAGCTTTAGCAAAATGGGACATCATTGGAAAAACAATTGGAGAGGAACTACGGTCTCCATAATGTCTGATCGAATGAATGCGATGTTTCATCATGTTGATGCCTTCATTGCTTTACCAAGTGGTCTAGGCATATTGGAAGAGATCTTTCATATTTCCTCTTGGGCCCAACTGCACATTCACTATAAACTTATAGGTTTGTTAAATGTTAATGATTTTCATGGTAATTTGTTCTATTTTCTTGATCAAGATGTGGAACAAGAATTTCTAACATCTTCGGCACGACAAATCATAATCTCTGCTGCTACTACTGAACAATTGACTGACCAATTACAATCTTTCATCCCTATACTTGATCCCTCCATGAGTCGTATAAATTGATCAACTATGGAAAGCCGTAAAAAGCTTAGATTGGATTTAAGCCTTTGTTTGTGAAACCTTGTGTCCTTTAGTTTTATTAATAACATTTTATTTTGTTTTGTTATTTCTTATATTTGTTTAAGTGTGTTTCAGGTTTGTCAATGTTTGCTGTTTCGGGTGATGTCTTCTATACTCTAGCTATCTTTCTACCTTAGGACATTGAAGACAATATCTCGTTTTGGTTGGGGGGGAGAGGGTAGTAGTTGACAAAAAAACCTAACTTACTAACTGTTTTTGCTATTATTAAAACCATTTGACAAAACTGTTATTAGGATGACAGAGTAAAGAGGAATTTTATTGACTCTTGAGACGCATCTTAGTAAATATTCTTATTAAGGTCTATCAGAATACTTCTTGAAATATTTAGGTTTACAAACTCTCGCATTGTTATCACTTGATTCTGCTCATATACTCATTTAACAAGTATTCTTAAACCTTCATTTTCACACACACACTTTAACATATGATTGTGGGTTGCACATTGGATTATTACATTATTTGTGTTCTTTTGTTAAAGGTAACAACTAAGGGAAAGGGATAGTATATAATTTTCCAAAAAAAAACAAATTGATAATATTGATGATAATAAAAACATAGATAAGTTTGGTTTTGTAGCCTCCCTAACCTAAACAATTAAGCCCGAAGCGATGTTTTAACACCTAATACCCTAAAGTCAACTGACTTAGGAGTTATTGGCCCAAAGCTTGTTACATGGGTTAAGGAAAAAGGATTAAGGGAATCAAACATTGCACTATCTACGTATCAGTATCTGCAACCCGAGTTGCTAAGCTCATAGGGATGTCTCAACACCTAATGCTTTAAGACCAACTCGTCTGGAAGTCATTAGCCGAAAGCTGGTTACATGGGTTAATGATGCATTGTGTTTTAAGTTATATGTATATATATTAAAAAAAAAAGATAATAATCCCAACCAAAGGAAGTTAACCTTAGAAAAACATTAGAACAAAATATTGTTTTCTTTCAATAAAAGCCCCATCATCTATGTTTTCATACATTGAGCACATAAAAAAAGAAGGTTTATTAATATCTTGTTTAAGAAGTATGAAGCAGATATATAAATTTAATGAGAGTTTGTTTATTTGGATAGATTAATGGAAGTTGAATGATGAATGCCTTGCTTTGTAAAACTTGCAAATTGTTTTTCTATTTTAACGCTTTGATTACTAGGAACTAGTAATAAGCTGGTTGGGGGGTGTGATTAATACTTAAAAGTACATTTTTATCAAGGTTTTATATCATCATTTTGCACTTCAAGTATCAATTACTCAACTAAAGCACGTTTTATAATAACAAGTCTGATACTATAAGATAACTTTAATTTATGGTAAATGTTCATCTTAAATGCAGGTCTATCACATAAATCAAAGGATTGATTGATGAGTTAAACTACTGAAATTGAGAAGACAAAGAGAGGGGCAAGCTTAGAAAAGAGATGTTGGTTCAGTCCAAATTGGAACACTATTCGGTTATTAGATCATATCTGGAGTTGTAGAACTTGGATTTAGGACTGGTTTATATGGATGGAAAGCTAAGACATAGGCCTAAAACTTTCATGAGAGTCTAAGATTCAAAAAGGTTGTTTTCAAGTTCAAATTATAACAACAACGGAGAAGTCAGAATATATCCTGTAGCCCAGATATTGTTCAGTGTTCAGCCTATATCTCGAGTTCTAGAAGTCTAAATGCACCGATTCGTTTTTAGTTGGAAAGCTGAGATAATTTCCTAGAACTTTCATGAAGACTATCTGTTCAAATTCTGACGTTAGCAATGTCGTTTTGTTCAGACAAGAAGATAAGGATTGTCACCAAGTCAAGATGTGGCCACACACTCAACAATTAGTCATCAAATGAATAGTTCCAAATTTTGGCCTATAAAATGAGGCATTTGCCATGCATTTAGGCATCTTGGTTTTTAGATCAAGATCATGTTCTTGCTCTCTCTCTATTTATATTTTTGTAATGCTTAAGTTTTGCTTTCTTTAATCTTTTGTTTATGCCTTTCATTTTCTTTATTATACTTATATAATCATGTTCTCCTCTTGTTTATTTATGTTTCTCTTCTTCATTAGGTTTAGCTAACTTTATTATGTCAAGGTGAAAAGGTTTCACTAATGGTGTTAGGATAAGTATAATATAAACTTAATATGGACTTCAATGATTATATCCTTAACAACTTGCTATTAACATGTCTTATCATTTTTATCTTATTAATTCATAATACCTTACTTGTTAAATAGTTAATTTAGATTTGTGTTGTATAACACTTGGTATAAAAAATGCTTGGCACTTTCATAGCCAACCGTATGGTATAACCTACACATGTGCTATGAAAGGAACTTGATTTGTTGTTAACATAAGTTAGCATCATGAATTCCTGACAATATTTAAAAGTTTGGTGTTA
>Ga0325403_1001926_pt1 | contig 17948 bp, 16 predicted proteins | sample PopdelMetagenome_19_FD_205665 | JGI IMG/M metagenome (GOLD analysis project Ga0325403, IMG submission 205665) | Populus deltoides microbial communities from Bellville, Georgia, United States - Xylem-PdKOR-R4 | ecosystem: Host-associated > Plants > Phyllosphere > Stem > Wood/Secondary xylem...
ATATATATATATATATATCATACCTTCTCAAGCTTGAGGGGAAATGGTGGAACGGACCCATCTCTTAGAAAAAACGCTTGATAGCAATGGTCTTACGTCAACCTTTTATTCATGTTTTTCCACAAAAGACTTTGACTTTGACTTGGGGTCAACTTGTCGGTTAATTACTTTTATGCAATTCAATTTTATTTTTACAATGTTAGTAAAATCACTTTAATTATTCTTTCAATCTTCCCGTGTGATTCACTGCCTTCTTGGTGATTCTAAAGTCGCATATTTAATCTTTAGTACATTATACAACTAAATGCTATCAAGAGGAATTCTTTATTTATTTGGGAGGCCAGCAAAGTAAAAAAGGAGTGGTAGCTCATCATTTCCAAGAAAATTCTATCAAGAAACGAAGATAGTTTTTTAAAAGATATATATTTTTTTAAAAATTAATATATTTTTATATTTTTAAATTATTTTGATATACTAATATCAAAAATAATTTTTAAAAAATAAAAAAAATATTATTTTAATATATTTTAAAATAAAAAACACTATAAAAATTAACCGATATTATACTCACAAACCTCTCATGATTGTGAGAAAATCAAGGCACAGTCACAGACATATCTAGAGAAGATACAGAGTTGAGTTGTAATTTGTTAATTCACTTTAAAAATATACAGAGCCCCTAAATTATGGCAAAAACAAATGTTTTAGAGAAGGTGGTGCTCAAGGGTTTTAAGAAAGTTTTCTCTGGAAAACAAAAGTCCATAAACAACTTTTCCAAGAAGCTCAAATTCTTAATTAATTAATTATAGATTAAATTAACTTTCACACAGTTTAAGTTTTTTTTAATAAAAAAATGTTTAAAATATTTATCTATATAATTTCACAGATCCCATCTTGAGTAAAAAAAATACATGACGGCAAAGTACTTATAAAATACTTATTTCATGTACTCTTGCAATAGGAGGATTGCCACCATTTATAGTGATATTTAATTTTTCAACTTCTCTCAACTTCTCTTGTTCTCGTAGGGCCAGCCCTCCTCTCTTTTTTTTTTTTTTTATATTTTTCTTAACTTAATTCTTTTTTAATTTAATGTTCCAAGTCTTTTTAATCTTAAAAGTTTCAAACCTCTCTTTTATTTTTTCTTGTTTTTCTCTTGATGTCTAACTTCTCTTGTTTTTTCTCTTTTCCCTTTCTTTCTCTTTTATGGCCGGGCACTACCATTGTTAATAACTTATGAATTGTAACAATTTAATTAATTCCATTCATGTTTCTCAATAGTAAATTTTCATGTTTTTGGCATAAAATTCCTAAGTACCGACACAGGTTACACCATCTTTTTACTCGAGTTATTTTAATTTTTATTAATTTACATCCTGATAAATTTATTTCATCGTAATCCATTTCCATCAAGTCTTAATTCATGTTTCTATATTTTCTATTTTTCAGCTATTTTCAAAATTTTATTATTTTTATTTTTATTCATTTATTTCCATTAAGGTAAATCATTCAAGATTGCTACTTATCTTAACATTTATTTCAGTGTCCTATAAAATTTTGTTTTATCCAAGGCTTACAATAATAACCCTAAATAAAAATAAATTATGAATCTTAATTTTCAATAAATCTATTGTTGAATTATGAAATTGAAAAAAAAATCAATTTAAAAAAACACAAAAAATAACCTTTCAAAACAAAATTATGAATTTGAATAAAATTATGAAAATACCATCGGCAATCTCACAAAGTCTTTTTAAACTCTAATTACCCTAAAATTTTAACTTATGATATAAATAAATATTAGGACATTTCTCATAAAATTTTCGTTTAATCCAACAATCGGATTAAGAGATATGATTAATATCGTAAAACTAGACTATATTTTTTTTTATAGAAGGAAAACAAAATATTATTCGGTTATAATAGAATGGCTGGAAAAGAACCAAAATATTCTGGCCAGAATTTAGGTGAAATTCATGGAATGAGATAAGTTTCTAAACCAAATGAAATATCTTCAAATTTATTCCTTTTTTAAATTGAAATATAATATACCTGCCATTCTAGATGTGACATAATGAAATTAAAACCATAGCTTTTAGAGTCCCAAGTGTACAGCCCCATCTCGTGGGAAAAATTGCATGATGATAATGGTATCACCAACCCATCTCGTGGTGGATAATTTGTTGCAATGTCCTGATCTCCATCAAAATCCTTTTTGTTTTGAAAAGGATTATATAAACAAAAAGGATTATATATACACACTAACACACACACAATGATCACTTAATATCTTTATATTAGTTTTCAAGTTTTGAGATATAAGTTCATAGCTCTTAAAGACAAGAAATATACCACAAGATTATTTAAAACTATTTTATATTTCATTAAAATAAATAAATAAATTACTTATATTTTTTTCTTAAGAGAATAAAATGATTTCATGTGTTAATAACATCATTAACATCTACTTTATACTAAAACATTTCACTTTAATATTTTCTATTTTCCATCTTTCAATTCATTCAGGATTCAAAATACGCTGTTCAGGAATATTGATGAAAAAATAAATATAACCAGAAAACAAATACAGTAAGGCATTCCCAATTAAACCAAAGTATTTCCACGAACCCATCTCGTGGAAAAAATACATGACGTCTCACAGCCTCTCCTCGAGAAAAAATGCATGATGGCAAAGGTCTCAGGGACCAATGTGCAGATGGAAGTGTTCTCATGGACCCATCTCGTAGAAAAAGTGCTTGATAGGACCATCCCACTGGCCTTTATCATGGGTAAAAATACGGATGACAATATATAGTCTTATAGACCCATCTCACTCTTATTGATTGTGTTACAAAAAATAGACTCTTTAGAAAGAAAAAAGAGAAGACTTGTTGTCTTGACGGAGTTTCATGAATCCTTTCCATTAGATATTGAATAATATATATATTCTTTTTAGAGAAGTAACTCATTAGATAATCAATAAAGTTTCTTTTTTGTTCATTTACCACTGGTTTACATTTCAATCAAAAACTAAATTTACTTTTACTACTATTTTAATTTTTAAAAAATATTTTTATATTGTTTAATGCATTAATTTCAAGAAATAAATTCCTTTTATCCTAAAATCTGGACTTGAAAAACCAAATGTATTTTATAGTTGGGGAGAAAACTAGAGGAATTGATTAGTCTTCTCATTGTAATATAAATGGTATATCTTTGACTCGATTGAAAAAAAATATATTTAATATTGAAATGTAATAAAAACAAATCAAGAATACCTTTCTAAACATAAAAACAAAAGTGTCTCTGACTTATATATATATATATTTGAAGTTTTTGTAAATAATACTATAGCCACACAATCCATAGGGATAAGATTTATAATTATTCCGAGTTTATTATTATTGATAATTTATGCATTTAATTATATTTATGATAGTGATGACACCATGTAAGTAGGCTCTTAAATGATTATAAATTATGACGAGAGAGGTACAATTATTAAAGTAAAAAAAATCTTATGCAGAATCACAAGGAGTACTGCAACAATGTTAAAGTACTGCAACTCTTTATTTTATAAATTGGATAGTTAGTAACCAAAATATAATTAAATGCAAATAGACTAAGTGCTAAACAATAAAATAAAATAATATTCAAATCCAATAATGTTCCAAAAATAAATGAAATAAAGAAAACATCTCAAAGTCATGGAAATGGCCAGAGTGTAGTATAAATAGGACCTCTATGGTTGCCCAAAGGCACATAACAAAAAACAATATTCTACGTAGTAGTTCATAGAATTATCTAAGATGATGATGAAAAGAATGGGGGCTTTGATGCTGCTAGCATTATTGACTTTGGTTGGCCAATGGTATGGTCGTTGTTATGGGTGTTTGGAGGAAGAGAGGATTGGTCTCTTGGAGATCCAATCTATGATCGACCCATATGGCGTTTCCTTGCGAGATTGGGTGGACGGTAGTAATTGTTGTGAGTGGGATGGGATTGAGTGTGATAACACTACAAGGCGAGTGATCCAACTCTATCTTGGTGGAGCAAGGGATCAGAGCTTGGGCGATTGGGTTCTCAACGCATCTTTGTTTCAGCCTTTTAGAGAATTGCAAAGTCTTGATTTGGGAGGTTCTGGATTGGTTGGTTGCTTGGAGAATGAAGGTTAGTTCAATGTTTGTGCACTTAATTATAATCATAAAATAAATGAAGGTTGGTTGGTGTTTAATGTCAATTATCTTGCTTTGATGATTCTCTTCCAGGCTTCGAAGTCCTATCATCAAAACTGAGGAAACTTGCCCTATGGACTAACCGATTTAATAACGATAAAAGCATGTTGTCATGTTTCAATGGTAACCTTTCCACTCTCGAGTCTTTGGATCTATCAGACAATGGGTTGACAGCTGGATCAGGAGGTAGCTTCTATGGTAACCTTTTAATTATTTAGCCTCGAAACCTTTTCTTTTCTCCTTCTCATATCATTTTTTTCTACGCATTTAATTATTTCCTTCCAATATGCTATTGAGGAACATCATGCAGGTCTCAAGGTCTTTTCATCAAGGTTGAAAAAGCTGGAGAACCTTCATCTAAGGTTTAATCAATTCAACGATAACATTTTTTCATCTCTAACTGGATTTTCATCTCTCAAGTCTTTGGATCTGTCGTACAATGATATGTTGACAGGATCAGGTATAATACACAGTTTCTACCTACCTAAATGCTTCACATGACACTCTCTTAATTATATTGTTTCTTTATCAACAAAAATGAGGACTTTATATCTACGTAAAGAGGCACTTGGAATTCGGTCCAAGAGGCATATATTTTATTCTTATTTTGGCCCTTTTATGCCAAAAGTGTTGTAATATTTAGATTAAATTAGCAATCAGAAGTTCACCTCAAAACTCTCCTTTAAATATATATTTTATATTTATCTTTTTAAACAAATATATTTTTATATATGTTTTTTCTGTCTTGAGATTCTTTAATGCCATGGATAAAATTGGGAAAGTACTATAGATAGAGGAATAAATTATAATTACTAAATTAGTGACAACTAAGCATCTTACTAACTAAATAGATAGAGGAATTAAGTTACCAACGGATTTCAACTTGCCATGGATTATGACTTACTCTTAGAAACATTAACTCTCTTGCAGGTTTTGAGATCATATCATCGCATTTGGGAAAACTCGAGAACCTGGACCTGAGCTATAATTATATATTCAGCGACAACATTTTATCACATCTGCGTGGACTTTCTTCTCTCAAGGCTTTAAATTTATCAGGCAATATGTTGCGAGGATCGATGACTATCAATGGTAAAGTTGTGAATATCTCTTGGCATCTTCTATTATCTACTTCATTTCTTAACAATACCTTTTGAAATCTCAGCATGCTTCATTTCTTCATTTCTTTATGATAGGTTTAAAAACTCGATCAAGATCACACTTAGTTTCACCACTTACTTGATTGCCTGTTTTCAATTCTACACATCATAGGTTTAAGGAAGCTGGACTTCCTGCAGTCATTGCCATCCCTGAAGACCCTATCTCTCAAGGATACTGATTTAAGTCAAGGTTAATCATAGTTTAGTTTCTTAAAATCTTAATTAATAATATTGAATGGCATGGCTATTCTGTACCACCACTATTTTCATCATATCTCTTCTTCTTTCTTTTTCACAGGGACTTTCTTCAATTCTAGCACCCTTGAAGAATTGCATCTAGATCGTACTTCTCTCCCAATAAACTTTCTCCAGAACATTGGAGCATTGCCTGCTCTTCAAGTCTTGTCTGTTGGTGAATGTGACCTCCATGGCACCCTACCCGCTCAAGGTAAATTAACAACTCTCCATCCGTCTATAATTACATCATCAATAAAAGATTCTTTCAACACTATTTTGACTGTTTCGAGATAAATTATACAGGTTGGTGTGAATTGAAGAATCTGAAGCAGTTAGATGTCTCTACAAATAATTTAGAAGGTTCACTCCCAGATTGTTTGGGAAACTTGTCATCTCTACAACTATTAGATGTTTCTGAAAACCAATTTACTGGAAATTTTACGTCTGGTCCCCTTACCAACCTCATATCCCTTGAATTCCTCTTACTATCAAATAACCTCTTTGAAGTTCCCACTTCAATGAAGCCTTTTTTGAACCACTCAAGCCTCAAGTTCTTCTCTAGTGAGAACAACAGACTAGTAACAGAACCTCCTACCTTTGATAATTTGATTCCAAAGTTCCAACTAGTCTTTTTCCGCTTGTCAAGTAGTCCAACATCGGAAGCACTCAATGTAATTCCTGACTTCCTCTATTACCAATTCGACTTAAAAGCCCTTGATCTCTCCCACAACAACATCACCGGAATGTTTCCATCGTTGTTGCTTAAGAACAATACACGATTGGAGCAACTATATCTGAGCGCCAACTTCTTTGTTGGTACTTTACAGTTGCAAGATCACCCATATTTGAATATGGTCGCATTAGATATTTCCAACAACAACATGAACGGTCAAATTCCAAAAGATATTTGTTTGATCTTTCCAAATCTAGAAATCTTAAGGATGGCTAAGAATGGATTCACAGGTTGTATTCCTTCTTGTTTAGGAAATATTAGCTCTCTTTCTTTTTTAGATTTATCCAACAATCAATTGTCTACAGTACAACTAGAACAGCTAACAACAATACAGTTTCTCGAGCTGTCAAACAACAATTTGGGTGGGCAAATACCGATCTCGGTGTTCAATTCTTCTACCTCACAATTTCTCTACCTAAATGGTAACAACTTTTGGGGTCAGATATCAGATTTTCCATTATATGGGTGGAAAGAATGGTATATATTGGATTTGAGTAACAATCAATTTTCAGGCATGCTTCCAAGGTGGTCCGTCAATTTTACGAGCCTTGTAACTCTTGATTTGTCCAAAAACCATTTTAAGGGTTCGATCCCAAAAGACTTTTGTAAGCTTGGCTGGCTTAAATATTTGGACCTTTCTGAGAACAACTTGTCTGGATATATACCATCTTGTTTTAGTCCACCATCTCTAATCCATGTGCATCTATCCAAAAATAGATTGAGCGGTCCATTAACATATGGATTTTTAAACAGCTCTTACCTGGTTACGATGGATCTTAGAGACAACAGCTTCACCGGCTCTATTCCAAATTGGATTGGCAATCATTCATCATTGAGTGTTCTTCTTCTGAGGGCTAATCACTTTGATGGTGAGCTCCCTGTTCAGTTATGTTTGTTAGAACAATTAAGCATTTTGGATGTTTCACAGAACCAGCTCTCTGGTCCACTACCCTCCTGTTTGGGCAATCTTATTTTAAAGGAAAGTTCCCAGAAAGCAATAATGGATCTCGGAGATGGTATTACGTCCGTGGAAAATGCTTATTATGAAATAATGGGTCCACCACTAGTTGATAGTGTGAAATTATTGGGAAAGGAATTTTGGCTCAACTTAACAGAAGTGATAGAATTTAGAACTAAAAATATGTATTATGATTACAAGGGGAATATTCTCAGCTACATGTCTGGAATTGATCTCTCCAATAACAACTTCGGAGGAGCAATCCCACAAGAATTTGGAAACTTAAGTGAGATAAGGTCATTAAACTTATCACACAACAATCTCACTGGATCTATTCCTGCAACATTCTCAAATCTAAAGCAGATTGAGAGTTTGGATGTTTCTTACAACAACTTGAATGGTGCCATCCCTCCACAACTTACTGGAATTATCACACTGGAAGTTTTTAGTGTGGCGCACAATAACTTGTCAGGTAGGACACCTGAGAGAAAATATCAGTTTGGGACCTTTGATGAAAGCTGTTACGAAGGAAATCCTTTCTTGTGTGGACCTCCATTGCGAAACAATTGTAGTGAGGAAGCTGTGTCGTCGCTGCCAGTGCTTAATGATGAACAAGGAGATGATGGTTTCATAGACATGGAGTTTTTCTACATCAGTTTCGGTGTATGTTACACAGTTGTGGTGATGACGATTGCAGCAGTTCTCTACATCAATCCATATTGGCGACGCAGGTGGTTGTACTTCATTGAAGACTGCATAGATACTTGCTACTATTTTATGGTGGCTAGTTTTCACAAGTTTTCCAACTTCTGAAGGTGAATTTGTTACTGGGTAGACGGTCGTTCCTAGTTTGTGATGATTATTTGTCTAGTTATTGGGTGCTTAATTTGTAGTGTACTGTCTCTACATCAAATATATAAGCTGGACTTCTCATTCCTGAACCATTACGAAGGGAACTGATTTGGATTGGTCATTGTCTCGGGTTTGATTACTCTTTCAACTCTCAAGACTTGTCTGAAAATAAATTGCCAAAACCACTACTAAGTAGAAACAAAATATTCTATGCATGAGTAACAACACTTACTTCTGCCTTTGTTTCAAGGGCGACCCCACCTCAGTTATTCAATCAAAGCATTGAAATCGGAGCAAGAAGATCCACCTTCTTCAATAGCCTTCCATTCTTGGCAGTTATTAAATCAAAGCACTGAAAGATTCTTTGCTCTGCTCCTCATTTCCTCTGCTTCTTCACCCATCATAATTTGAGTGATTGCCTTCTCTACAGCTTCACTTTTAACATGATCTCCATGCACTCTAAGCCATTCCTTAACTCGAGTTTTTAAAACATCAGTCACCAATTTTTCATTATAGAATTGCTCAGCAAATATTGGCCTTATGCCTTCAAGAGTTGAGTTCCATCCTCAATGAGTCACAAATGCACCTATTGCTTCATGATCAAGAATCAAAACTTGGAGTGCCCTTCCTCTGATAATTAGCCCTTTGCCTTCCATTCTTTCCTCAAATCCTTCAGGTAAACAATCTTCCTTGTCTTCTTGACTCTTTTTGTTTCTTCTAACTACCCAGATAAACTGATGCCTAGAAGATTCGAGACCTCCTGCAATCTCCTTAAACTGAGAGGCAGTGAAGTTTGCCATGCTTCCAAAGCAAATATGAACAACTAAATTTGGTTTCTTTGAGTCAAGCCACTTCAAACACTCATGTTGAGAGCGATTGAGGCTTTTTTTCCTCTTCCTGATTTATCTTCAATGTCTCTATTGTATAGTGAAACCGGGCCTACGTTAATTCACACCCTCTTTAATTGACCCAACAAGACCCATATCCTAACCATACAGATTCCTCTTCTACAGATTCATGGATTTCTTTACGCAAAGCAGAGGAATGATTTTCTGGGAAAAGAGTGTCTTGGGAACTTACAGTAGATTTCGTTGGAACTCGTCTCAGGACAGTAACATAGCTTCTTGAATCTACGTAAAGAGGCACTTGGAATGAGGTCCAAGAGGCATATATTTTATTCTTATTTTGGCCCTTTTATGCCAAAAGTGTTGTAATATTTAGATTAAATTAGTAATCAGAAGTTCACTTCAAAACTCTCCTATAAATATATATTTTATATTTATCTTTTTAAATAAATATATTTTTATATATGTTTTTTCAACACAACTCTTAAGTTTTTTTTTTTAAATGCATTTGAGTTTGAATGGGTTTTGAATAACATAATAAGAAGCTCTCTCCTAGAATATTATAATTAAGAAAATTGTAATTATTAAAACTTGTAATTACAAATCACTAGACAGCCAACGAGAAATTGCCAATTATTAAAATTATAATTACAAATCACTAGAGGCAGTTAGGAACAAATTATAATTACTAAATTAGTGACATCTAAGCATCTTACTAATTAAAATTATAATTATAATCACTAGAGGAATTAAGTTACGAATGGATTTGAACTTACATGGATTAATATTCATGTAGTTTTTAAGACTATCATAACTAATTAATTAGTTTTGCAAAATTAGGCAATATCTTGTTTTGTAAGTCTATCCATAACTTAGCTTCCATCTTTAACGACTTTATATCCATAAACGTTTTTTCTTTCCAATAAGATCAAAATTAGAATGATATTTAAAAATTGTTCCTTAATCTTTGAAGTGCACACAACCTATTTTATAATTAAATATGCGTTCATGCATCATTCTTTTTATGTATAATTTGAGAATCAATTCTAATTATCTTTAGTTTCTATATATATATTATGCATATCGTGAGCTCATAATTATGACTTACTCTTATAAACAACTCTCTTGCAGGTTTTGAGATCATATCATCACATTTAGGGAAACTCGAGAACCTGGACCTGAGCCATAATATATTCAACGACAACATTTTATCACATTTGCATGGACTTTCTTCTCTCAAGTCTTTAAATTTATCAGGCAATATGTTGCTAAGATCGACGACTGTCAATGGTAAAGTTGTGAATATCTCTTGCATCTTCTGTTATTTACTTCATTTTTAAATTTATCAGGTAATATGTTGCTATTATTTACTTCATTTTTTAACAATACCTTTTGAAATCTCAATATTCAATATCAGTTCTTTATCACTTAATTTCACTACTTACTTGATTGCCTGTTTTCAATTCTACACATCATAGGTTTAAGGAAGCTGGACTTCCTGCAGTCATTGTCATCCCTAAAGACCCTTTCTCTCAAGGATACTAATTTAAATCATAGTTTAGTTTCTTAAAATCTTAATTAATAATATTGAATGGAATATGGCTATTCTGTACCTCCATTATTTTCATCATATCTCTTCTTCTTTCTTTTTCACAGGGACTTTCTTCAATTCGACCACCCTTAAAGAATTGCATCTAGATAATACTTCTCTCCCAATAAACTTTCTCCAGAACATTGGAGCATTGCCTGCTCTTAAAGTTTTATCTGTTGCTAAATGTGACCTCCATGGCACCCTACCCGCTCAAGGTAAATTAACAACTCTTCATCCGCCTATAATAACATCATCAACAAAAGATTCTTTCAACACTGTTTTGACTATTTCGAGATAAATTGTATAGGTTGGTGTGAATTGAAGAATATGAAGCAGTTAGATCTCTCTGGAAATAATTTAGGAGGTTCACTCCCAGATTGTTTGGGGAACTTGTCATCTCTACAACTATTAGATGTTTCTGAAAACCAGTTTACTGGAAATATTACCTCTGGTCCTCTTACCAACCTCGTATCCCTTGAATTCCTCTCACTATCAAATAACCTCTTTGAAGTTCCCATTTCAATGAAGCCTTTTATGAACCACTCAAGCCTCAAGTTCTTCTCCAGTGATAATTTGATTCCAAAGTTCCAACTAGTCTTTTTCCGCTTGTCAAGTAGTCCAACAACAGAAGCAGTCAACGTAGAAATTCCTTACTTCCTTTATTATTAATACGACTTAAGAGTCCTTGATCTCTCCCACAACAACATCACCGCAATGTTTCCATCGTGGTTGCTTAAAAATAATACACAATTGGAGCAACTATATCTGAGCGAGAACTCCTTTGTTGGTACTCTGTAGTTGCAAGATTACCCATTTCCGAATATGACCGTATTAGATATATCCAACAACAACATGAACGGTCAAATTCCAAAAGATATTTGTTTGATCTTTCCAAATCTAGATACCTTAAGGATGGCTAAGAATGGATTCACAGGTTGTATTCCTTCTTGTTTAGGAAATATTAGCTCTTTGGGAGTTTTAGATTTATCCAACAATCAATTGTCCAAAGTAAAACTAGAACAACTAACAACAATAGTGTTTCTCAAGCTGTCAAACAACAATTTGGGTGGGCAAATATCAACCTCGTTGTTCAATTCTTCTACCTTGGAATTTCTCTACCTAAGTGGTAACAACTTTTGGGGTCAGATATCAGATTTTCCATTATATAGGTGGAAAATATGGGTTGTATTGGATTTGAGTCACAATCAATTTTCAGGCATGCTTCCAAGGTGGTTCGTCAATTTTACGCAACTTGGCGCAATTGATTTGTCCAAAAACCATTTTAAAGGTCCGATCCCAAGAGACTTTTATAAGCTTGACCGGCTTGAATATTTAAACCTTTCTAAGAACAACTTGTCTGGATATATACCATCTTGTTTGAATCCACCATTTCTTACCCATGTGCATCTATCCAAAAATAGATTGAGCGGTCCATTAACATATGGATTTTATAACAGCTCTTCCTTGGTTACGATGGATCTTCGAGAAAATAGCTTCACCGGCCCCATTCCAAATTGGATTGGAAATCTTTCATCATTGAGTGTTCTTCTTCTGAGGGCTAATCACTTTGATGGTGAGCTCCCTATTCAGTTATGCTTGTTAGAACAATTAAGAATTTTGGATGTTTCACAAAACCAGCTCTCTGATCCACTACCCTCCTGTTTGGGCAATCTTATTTTCAAGGAAAGTTCCTAAAAAGCAATAGTGGATTTCGGAGGTGGTTTTCTATCAACGTCCATGGAAAATGCTTATTATGAAACAATGGGTCCACCACTAGTGGATAGTGTGAAATTATTGGGAAAGGATTTTCAGGTTAACTTAACAGAAGAAATGATAGAATTTAGAACTAAACATATGTATTATGGTTACAAGGGAAATATTCTCAGCTACATGTCTGGTATTGATCTCTCCAATAACAACTTCATAGGAGCAATCCCACCAGAATTTGGAAACTTAAGTAAGATACTGTCATTAAACTTATCACACAAGAATCTCACTGGATCTATCCCTCCAACATTCTCAAACCTAAAGCATATTGAGAGTTTGGATCTTTCTTACAACAACTTGAATGGTGTCATCCCTCCACAACTTACTGAAGTTACCACACTGGAAGTTTTTAGTGTGGCGCACAATAACTTGTCAGGTAGGACACCCGAGAGAAAATATCAGTTTGGGACCTTCGATGAAAGCTGTTACGAAGAAAATCCTTTCTTGTGTGGACCTCCATTGCAAAAAAATTGTAGTGAAGAAGCAGTGTCGTCCCAACCAGTGCCTAATGATGAACAAGGAGATGATGGTTTCATAGACATGGAGTTTTTCTACATCAGTTTCGGTGTATGTTACACAGTTGTGGTGATGACGATTGTAGCAGTTCTCTACATCAATCCATATTGGCGACGCAGGTGGTTGTACTTCATCGAAGACTGCATAGATACTTGCTACTATTTTGTGGTGGCTAGTTTTTGAAAGTTCTCTAACTTCAGAAGGTGAATTTGTCACTGGGGAGACGGTCGTTCCTAGTTTCTGATGCTTGTTTGTCTAGCTATCGGTAATTTGTAATGTACTGTCTTTAAGCTCAGCCTTTCTATTTGATTAGTTATTTGGGCTAAATATATAAGCTGGACTTCTCATTCCTGAATCATTAGGAAGGAAACTGATTTGGATTGGTCATTGACTCGGGTGTGATTACTCTTTCAACTCTCAAGACTTGTCTGAAAATAAATTGCCAAAACCACTACTAAAGTATAAACAAAATATTCTATGCCTTTGTTTCAAGGGCGACCCCACCTCAGTTATTCAATCAAAGCATTGAAATCGGAGCAAAAAGATCCACCTTCTTCAACAGCCTTCCTGGCCGTTTCTTTGCTCTGCTACTCATTTCCTCTGCTTCTTCACCCATCATAATTTGAGTGATTGCCTTCTCTACAGCTTCACTTTTAACATGATCTCCATGCACTCTAAGCCATTCCTTAACTTCAGTTTTTAAAACATCAGTCACCAACTTTTCATTATAGAATTGCTCAGCAAATATTGGTCTCCTAAGCACAAAAAAAAATAAAATTGTCCTTATCAAACATGCAGCTGTGACTTGAGACATTCAGAATTTCAACCCCATTTTCTATAAAATTCAACAATACTGGATAAGGTCATGATTCAATGGAATAATCCCCACTTATTTTTTTGAGACCTTTTTCCATTGAAATCTTGCAAGACTATGGCATACATGAACTCCATCTAATGAACAGTAAATCAAAGAAATTACGTTCTGATAGATCTCCTCTTGCCAATCAGCGCCTTTTGCATGTCCAGTCTGTGCTGTAGAATCTAGGGATGCTACAAAAATTTCAATGCAGACAACAAAATGTTAGCATTCATGTATTTTTGTGTGTTTTCCATATACAGACATAAAATATATAGGCAGGGAATTAATGACACTTTTAATGAGACATAGACGACTAGCCATGCTTAGTAATCTCCCTTTCCACATATGAAGCCTTTTACGAAACTTCTCTATCACTAGCTTCCATGTAGAGATACGAGATGGATTGGCTCCTAGTGGCATGCCAAGATATTTGCTTGGGAAGGAGTCTGATCTGCAGAAAATAGATGTAGCCAAGCGCAAGCACAAGTGATCGTCGACATTGATACCAATAATGGAGCTTTTATGGAAGTTTATATGAAGGCCTGAAGTCAGAGCAAACCATCTTAAAATTCTTTTGACTTGAACTAACTGATCAATATCTGCCGAGATGAATATTAACATGTTATCTGCATATTGTAGATGGCTGACAAAAATTCCTGATGCAAATTGCAGCCCTTTGATAATATTCCCACTAGATGCCCTTTGAAAGAGGACCGAGAGGCCCTCAGCAGCTATGTCAAACAGAAAAGGGGAAATCGGGTCTCCTTGACGCAGTCCTCGCCGAACAGAGAATTCTTTTGAAGGAGATCCATTGATAAGGACCGAGAGTTTTAATGAAGAAAGACATTCATAAATCATGGTTCTCTATTTTCTACCAAACCCCATATAACCCATGATATCATCTAGGTAATCCCAGGAGACTGAGTCGAAGGCTTTATGGAAATCAATCTTGAAAATCAGACCTGCCGCTTTTCATTTTTTTAGATCACTCACCAGCTCATTTGCAATCATAAAGCCATCTATAATGTTGTGGTCTGCTATAAACGCTGATTGGTTAATGCTAATGATATCTTGTATAACAGTTTTCAGCCTGGATGCAAGGATTTTAGCAATGATCTTGTAGATACCATGAATCATGTTGATGGGCCGAAAATCTTTAAACTCTATTGGTTCTACTGTCTTGGAGAGGAGAGTTACATAGGTTATATTGATTCCTTTGGGTAGCCTTCCTATTCTGAAGAAGCTTAAGACTATATCGAGAATGTCTTTAGCAATAAAATCCCATGCTAATCTGTAGAATTTGAAGTTGAAACCATCTGGTCCAGGACATTTTGACCCATCACAACCCCATACACTGCGCTTCAGTTCTTCCATTGTGATTTCCTGCTCTAGCCATTCAGAGGATTCTTTAGAGAGGCATTTGAAACCCAAAGGATTTAACTGCGGCTTTTTTTCATAGGGGGAGTCATACAGCTCAGAGAAATAATCCACAGCAGCCTGCTTAATACCCTGCTAAGAATCAAAAGTGTTGCCATTATGGTGGATTTTAAGGATAGATGATTTAGCCTTCCTGAAATTGGAAATCAAGTGAAAAAACTTGTTATTTCTGTCACCCAATTTACACCACATCTGTCTTGATTTCTGCCTCCAAATAGATTCAATATGATTGTTGCAAACCCAGCGGTCTTTCAACAAAAAGTCTAGATGCTCCTGCTCTTGGTCAGTTATACCTTTTTCTACACATTTTCCCTCTAGAATGTTGATAGCCGAAAGGGTTCGTTGAAGGGTAGCTTCTTGATTTCCAAATTCAAGCTTATTCCATTGCCTCAATCTGACTGCAATATGATTGAGCTTTTTGAGAAATTTAAAGCGGCCAGGATGAAGGGAGCATGCATCATTCCAGAAGATTTCAATAATGTGCTTGAAATTTGGGTACTGAGTCCAACAGTCCAAGAAACGAAAAGGACGCCGTCTATGGTCCTGCAAGAAGCTAGATAGAATTAAAGGGCAATGATCCGAGAACTCTCTTGGAAGTCGTCGAATAGATAAACTAGGGAAGTGAAGATGGTAGGATGAGTTTGTGAACATACGATCCAGTTTGCTCTTGGACCTTCCTCTGAACCAGGTAAAATAACCTTCTGCTAAAGGGTATTCAGTGAGCTCACAAGACTGCAGAAATCTGCTAAAAGAATTTGAGCCTGCAGGATGACAGATTCCACTGTTTCTGTCTTTCTGAGAGAGTGTTTCATTAAAATCTCCTGCTATTATCCAGGGAACTTCAAAAGCGTGCTTAAGAAGAATGAGATCATCCCAAAGTTTTGTCTGTCCTGATCATTACAAGGAGCATAGATGCCAATAGCAAAGCAATGAAAATCACTATGAACATGTTTACCATATAAACCGATCCAACCATGACCATATTCAATATTAGAGACTTCAAAGTTAGTGTTTTTCCACATAGCAAGCAGACCTCCTTTTGATCCCTGAGCATCATTACTAAACCAACTCACATGATTTTCATTCCAAATACGAGATACAAAGCCAGTGGAACAATTAGCTAGCTTAGTTTCCAACAGGAAACATATATCAATCTTATATTCTGTTATTAATTTCGTGATTCTTCTTCGTTTCCTCATCATGCCCAAGCCACAGGAATTCCAAGAAAGAATATTCATGACAGAATTAAAAGATCTATCTACAGGGACAGGGATGAAAACTTACTATTCATTGTTGTTTCTGCCAATCTTCCCTCTCCTTTTCTAGCTGCCTTATGATAAGCCCAGAAAATTTTTCCAAGAGAGCTGAATTACCAAGACCCAGAGCTTCTCCCAAATGGATCATTTTGTTGACTTCATTGTGAGACGATTCCGCTACAAATTCTTTCAGGTTACGGGTATTATTCACCCTGATGTAAGAGTCTATAGAAGATATGCTTGCTGAAGAGTGGAAGGAGAGGAGACTCCCAGTAGAGAATATTTTCTTTAGCCTTGGTTGTTTGGCTGCTGTGGTCCGGTGTTGGTTGGGTGTAAGAGGCAAGCTTTGAGCTTTGCAGTGGGATTCTAAAGAATTATCACTGCTGACAGGGGTATAAGGTTGTGGCGAGAAAGAGTCTCTTTTGAAGGCCATGCTTTGATGCTCCAGTGGGCTTGCTGAATTCACATCGTATAAGACAAGGCCCCGTTCTGCTTGGAGTTGATTTTGGGAAAGCTTGTTGGTAGAGAAACAGTGGTGGGGAGTCCTAGGAGCCGCTATTTCTGGAAAGAGATCTTCAACAACGATATGTAGCCGTTCTGTGTTGTCAGTGGCATTTATTGTGGCCGCAAAGCTATGATCGTAGACCTCATATGTCCCATATGGGTTGTGCTTCCTTGCCTCCAGCGTGTGTGCCTTGTCATCAGCTCCAAAATTCTTATCAGCAATAGCCAGCCTGCAAATGTTGTCATCTCCTGCCAAGTCAAAAGCCAGATCAGTGTACACTTCATCATCTGAGTCACTGTCAGCATCTTCTCCCTGAAGTAATGAGGTTTGAAATTCTGCCATAGAGTATGAAATTCCTTTTGCCTCTGGATATCTTAAAGGGTTAATCTCATCCAGCTGTATGTGTACTAACTTGGAGTTTAGCACGAGATCTATAGAGTCGTGGATCTCCGGCAAGTGAGTACCTATAACGATTTTCACGCTGTGAAGTTCAGAGATTTTTAGGCTGGTCTTGTCAAAACCTATCACCCGTCCATGGTTCATGAGGAGGTTTGAGATACATCTCAGACTCCAGCCAGAGATAGGCAAATGAGAGATGGAGATCCATGCTAGACGACTCTCTGTCACATCTTCTTCCGTCCACGGGCGAACTTCATCAAAGTAGAGCTTCCAGCATTCCATACCTTTCTGCATGGCTTGTTGCATAGATTTCTCACCATCAAAGCTTATGATCAGGTAGATCTCCTCTTGCCAATCAGCACCATTTGCATGTCCAGTCTCTGCTGTAGATTTTGATGCAGGCACAAAAAAGATTAGAATTATGGAATGTTGTAGGTCTTGGTTTTATTGCTTACTAGGGACAACATTAGCTTTTTAGCTTCCATTGGTTTAGCCATGCATTGCCTCTTTCATTTCTTAACTGATCGTTTTTAACATTCCATGTTAATTTTATTTCATAGATGAAGCTCTCAAATGTACTTGGAATCAACAACTTAGG
>Ga0325403_1001928_pt1 | contig 17940 bp, 14 predicted proteins | sample PopdelMetagenome_19_FD_205665 | JGI IMG/M metagenome (GOLD analysis project Ga0325403, IMG submission 205665) | Populus deltoides microbial communities from Bellville, Georgia, United States - Xylem-PdKOR-R4 | ecosystem: Host-associated > Plants > Phyllosphere > Stem > Wood/Secondary xylem...
ACGCGGACGGGCCCGCTGCCGTCGGGGAGGTGCACGACGGCGCGCGCACCCGGCGGCACCGTGACGTCGAGGTGCCAGGTGCCGCCCTGCGCGCCGTCGGCGCGCCAGGCGACGGCGGCGCGGCCGTAGGGGGTCTCGTGCCACGCGGAGGCCCTGCTCAGCCCACCACCGGGACGGGGTGCGACCACCAGCTCGCGGTAGCCCGCCGCCGCCGGGTCGGTCGACGGGGCGAGCCCGACGAGGGTGCGGTGCATCCAGTCGGCCACCGCGCCCAGGGCGTAGTGGTTGAAGGAGGTCATCTCACCGGGGTTGATGGTGCCGTCGGGCAGCATCGAGTCCCAGCGCTCCCAGACCGTCGTCGCGCCCATGGTGACCGGGTACAGCCAGCTCGGCACCCGCCGCTGCAGCAGCAGGCGGTGGGCGACGTCGACGTGCCCGGTCAGCGTCAGCGCGTCGGTCACCAGGGGCGTGCCCACGAAGCCGGTGCTGATGCGGAACCCCGAGGTGCGCACCAGGTCGGCCAGGCGGTCGCCGGCGTGCTGGCGGCTGGCGCCGGGCAGGAGGTCCCAGCAGATGGCGACGGCGTAGACGGTCGGGCAGTCCGACAGCACGCGCCCGGCGCCCGTCACGTACTCGGCCACGAAGGCGTCGCGCACGCGCCGGGCGACGTCGTCCCACCGGGCGACGTCGCCGTCGCGCCCCAGCACCCGCGCGGTGCGGGCGAGGAGGTCCGCCCCGCGCGCGAGGTGGGCGGTGGCGATGACGTCGGGGTCGGCCTGGGCCGCCGCAGCGTCCTCGGGGGACGCGGTCGGGTCGAGCCAGTCGCCGAACTGGAACCCGCCCGACCACAGCAGGTCGTCCCCGGCCTCGCGCAGCAGGCGCTCGACCCAGGCGACCATGCTGGGCCACTGGCGCGCCAGCACCGCGGTGTCGCCGGTGCGCTCGAAGACCACCCACGGGACGACGACCCCGGCGTCGCCCCACGCCGCTGCCGGCACCGGCACGCCGTCCGCCCCGGACACGCCCGTGCCCGACAGGACGTCGGGGACGACGAACGGCACCGCGCCGTCGACCTGGTCGGCGGCGACGTCCTTCAGCCAGCTCACCCAGAACCCGCCGGAGCGGGTGAGGAAGGAGGCGGTGGGGCTGAAGACCTGGGCGTCGCCGGTCCAGCCGAGGCGCTCGTCGCGCTGCGGGCAGTCGGTGGGCACGTCGACGGCGTTGCCCTGCCAGCCGCGCAGCACGTTGGCGTGCAGCTGGTCGAGCAGCGGCTCGGAGGAGGCGAAGCCGCCGGTCAGCTCCAGGTCGGAGGTGATGACGACGCCCTCGACGTCGTCCGCGGCCAGCCCGGCGAGCCAGGCCGGGCCGGACACCTCGGCGTAGCGGAAGCCGTGGAACGTGAAGCGGGGCTCCAGCACCTGCTCCACCGCTCCACCGGTCGGGGGCCCGGCCAGGTCGTAGGTGTCCAGGCACTTCGCGGTGCGCAGGGGGCGGATGCCGAGCGCGCCGTGCTCGAGCACCTCGGCCTGGCGGACGACGACCCTGTCACCGTCCTGCGCGCCGAGCTCGGCGCCCACGCGCACGCGCAGGTGGCCGACGACGTTCTCCCCGAGGTCGACGCGGACGGTGGTCTGCCCCGCCTCCGCGCCGACGCCGGGCCCGTCCAGCACCTCGACGGCGACGGGGCGGACGGTCCGGACCGCCCGCACGGGAGCGGAGTCCGCGGCGACGAGGTCGGCGCCGGGCAGGCCCAGCTCGGTGACGGGGGCCCAGCCGGCGTCGTCGAAGCCCGCGCGGAGCCAGGCGTCGTCGCGCCGGCGGAGGTCCACGTGCTCCCCGTCGTAGAGGTCGTCGTCGAGCACCTCGCTGGCCGACCAGCGCCAGGAGGCGTCGGTCACGACGCGCTCGACGCGGCCGTCCTCGTAGGTGAGCTCGAGCTGGGCCAGCAGCGCGCGCTGCGTGCCGTACAGCGCACGGCGGCCGCCCCAGGCCAGGCGTCCGCGCCACCAGCCGTTGCCGAGCAGCGCCCCGACGGCGTTGTCACCCTCGACCAGCAGGTCGGTGACGTCGTGCGTGCGGTAGCGGAGGCGGTCCCGGTAGGCGGTCCACCCCGGTGCGAGCAGCTCGTCGCCCACCCGGCGCCCGTTGAGGTGCGCCTCGACCAGCCCGTGCGCGGTGAGGTGGAGGCGGGCCCCGCGCAGCCCCGGCCGCACGGTGAAGCCGCGGCGCAGGCGCGGGGCGGGAGAGGTCACGGGGGCGCCGGGCTCACCGGGAGGGTCCGACGTCACGAGGACGGCGGCCCAGTCGCGGCGGTCCAGGAGACCGGCCTCGACGGGCTCGGGCGCCGACCACCCGGACGCAGCCCCGTCGGCACCGGTGGTGCGGACCTGCACGAGCACCCGCCGGCCGCTGGTGAGGGGCGCGAACGGCCAGGCGACGAGCACCTGGTCGGCGGAGACGACCGGGTCGGCGGTCTCGACGACGTCGCCGCCCTCGTCGAGCAGGCGGAGCTCGTAGCGCTCCTGCGCCCAGTCGCGCGGGCCGGGGGCCACCTGCCAGGACAGGCGCGGTGCGGCCTCGCCGATCCCCAGCCCCTCCCCGGCCCGGTGGTGCTCGACCCGGACGGAAACGACTCGCACCTGCGTCGACATCGACGGCTCTCCTCGGGGTGTGGTCCACGTTTGTGAAACGTTTCATGGCACCCTAGCAGGCTGCGCCGACCTCCGCGCCCCCTCACCCGGGGTGCCGGTGACGGCGCACCGCGGAGGGCTTGACCTGGCACCACGGCGGACCTACCGTGGGTGAAACGTTTCACTCCGTCAGGAAGACAGGGTCACGATGACGTCCTTCGAGAAGATCTCCCGGCAGCTCGCCGAGCAGGCCATCGAGCTGCCCTCGTGGGCGTTCGGCAACTCCGGAACGCGCTTCCGCGTCTTCGGGCAGCCCGGGGTGCCCCGCGACCCGTTCGAGAAGGTCGCCGACGCCGCGAAGGTCCACGAGCTGACGGGGCTCGCGCCCACCGTCGCCCTGCACGTCCCCTGGGACGAGGTCGACGACTTCGGCGCCCTGCGCGCCCACGCCGGTGACCTGGGCGTGGCGCTCGGCACCATCAACTCCAACACCTTCCAGGACGAGGCGTACAAGCTCGGCAGCCTCGCCCACCGCGACGCCTCCGTGCGGCGCAAGGCGGTCGACCACCACCTGCGCTGCATCGAGATCATGGGTGAGACCGGCAGCCGCGACCTGAAGATCTGGCTGGCCGACGGCACCAACTACGCCGGCCAGGACGACATGCGCACCCGCCAGGACCACCTGGCCGACTCCCTGGCCGAGGTCTACGCCGCCATCGGCGACGACCAGCGCCTGGTGCTCGAGTACAAGATCTTCGAGCCCGCCTTCTACTCCACGGACGTGCCCGACTGGGGCACCTCCTACGCGCAGGTCGTCGCTCTGGGGCCCAGGGCGTTCGTGTGCCTGGACACCGGCCACCACGCCCCCAGCACCAACATCGAGTTCATCGTCATGCAGCTGCTGCGCCTGGGCCGCCTGGGCTCCTTCGACTTCAACAGCCGCAACTACGCCGACGACGACCTCATCGTCGGCGCCGCCGACCCCTTCCAGCTCTTCCGGATCCTGGTCGAGGTCGTGCGCGGCGGAGGGCTGGACCCCGACAGCGGGGTCGCGTTCATGCTCGACCAGTGCCACAACATCGAGGCCAAGATCCCCGGCCAGATCCGCTCGGTGCTCAACGTGCAGGAGATGACCGCACGAGCGCTCCTTCTCGACCGCGAGGCCCTGGACGCGGCCCAGCTCGCGGGTGACGTGCTGGGCGCTCACGAGGTGTTCATGGACGCCTTCCAGAGCGACGTCCGTCCCGCTCTGGCCGACTGGCGCGAGTCGCGCGGCCTGCCGCGAGACCCGATGGCCGCGTACCGCGACAGCGGCTACCAGCAGCGCATCGAGGCTGAGCGGCTCGGCGGCAGCCAGGCCGGCTGGGGCGCCTGAGCCCCGCGCGGCCGGGCAGCAGCAGCCCCTGCGTCGACGACTCCCCACCCCACGAGCGAGGACCCATGACGAACCCCACCGCAGCCGCCCTGATCGCCCGTTCGAACCGCCTCGGCGCGGACCCCGCCAACACCAACTACGCCGGCGGCAACACCTCCGCCAAGGGCACCGCGACCGACCCCGTCACCGGTGAGCCCGTCGAGCTGCTGTGGGTCAAGGGCTCCGGCGGCGACCTGGGCACGCTGACCGAGGCGGGTCTGGCGGTGCTGCGCCTGGACCGGCTGCGGGCGATGACCGCGACCTACCCGGGCGTGGAGCGCGAGGACGAGATGGCCGCCGCCTTCGACCACTGCCTGTTCGGCCGCGGCGGCGCCGCGCCCTCCATCGACACCGCGATGCACGGCCTGGTCGACGCCGCCCACGTCGACCACCTGCACCCCGACGCCGGCATCGCCATCGCCACCGCCGCCGACGGCGAGGCGCTGACCGCCGAGGTGTTCGGGCCGAAGGTCGTGTGGGTGCCCTGGCGCCGCCCCGGTTTCCAGCTGGGCCTCGACATCGCCGCCGTCAAGGAGGCGAACCCCGGGGCGGTGGGCTGCATCCTCGGCGGGCACGGCATCACCGCCTGGGGCGAGACCTCCGAGGAGGCCGAGGCGAACTCCCTGTGGATCATCGCCACCGCCCAGGCGCACCTCGACGCTCACGGGAAGGCCGAGCCCTTCGGCCCGGTCCGCCCGGGCTACGAGGCCCTGCCCGAGGCCGAGCGCCGCGCCCGCGCCGCGGCCCTGGCCCCCACCGTCCGCGGCCTGGCCTCCCACGACCACCCGGTCGTCGGGCACTTCACCGACGACCCGCGCGTGCTCGAGCTCCTCGCCCGCGAGGCCCTGCCGCGCCTGGCCGAGCTGGGCACGTCCTGCCCGGACCACTTCCTGCGCACCAAGGTCAAGCCCCTCGTGCTCGACCTGCCCGCCACGGCCTCCGTCGAGGAGGCCACCGCCCGGCTGCGCGAGCTGCACGCCGCCTACCGCGAGGACTACCAGGCCTACTACGACCGGCACGCGGTCACCGAGGGCCCGGACGCCTCGCCCGCCATCCGCGGCGCCGACCCGGCGATCGTGCTGGTGCCCGGGGTCGGGATGTTCTCCTACGGCAAGGACAAGCAGACCGCGCGCGTGGCCGGGGAGTTCTACCTCAACGCGGTCAACGTCATGCGCGGCGCCGAGGCGGTCTCCACCTACTCCCCCATCGACGAGGCCGAGAAGTTCCGCATCGAGTACTGGGCCCTGGAGGAGGCCAAGCTCGCGCGGATGCCCGAGCCGAAGAGCCACGCCACCCGCATCGCCCTGGTCACCGGCGCCGCCTCCGGCATCGGCAGGGCCGTCGCCACCCGACTGGCCGCCGAGGGCGCCTGCGTCGTCGTCGCCGACCTCGACCTGGCGAAGGCCCAGGCCGCCGCAGAGGAGATCGCGGCGCTCGTCGGCGCGAAGGTCAGCAGCGACGTCGCCATCGGCGTCGCGGCGGACGTCACCGACGAGGACGCCGTCGCCGCGGCGGTCGAGGCCACCGTCCTGGCGTTCGGCGGGATCGACCTCGTGGTGAACAACGCCGGGCTGTCGCTGTCCAAGCCGCTGCTGGAGACCACCGCGGCCGACTGGGACCTGCAGCACGACGTCATGGCCAAGGGCTCCTTCCTGGTCTCCAAGGCCGCCGCGAAGCCGCTCGTCGAGCAGGGCCTGGGCGGCGACGTCGTCTACATCTCCTCGAAGAACTCCGTCTTCGCCGGGCCCAACAACATCGCCTACTCCGCCACCAAGGCCGACCAGGCCCACCAGGTGCGCCTGCTGGCCGTGGAGCTCGGCGAGCACGGGGTCAAGGTCAACGGCATCAACCCCGACGGGGTCGTGCGCGGCTCGGGCATCTTCGCCGCGGGCTGGGGCGCCAACCGCGCCAAGACCTACGGCATCGACGAGGGAGACCTCGGGAAGTTCTACGCCCAGCGCACCATCCTCAAGCGCGAGGTGCTCCCGGAGAACGTCGCCAACGCCGTCGCCGCGATCACCGGCCCGGACTTCAGCCACACCACCGGGCTGCACGTGCCGGTCGACGCCGGCGTGGCCGCCGCGTTCCTGCGATGAGCAGCCGACCCAGCACGACGCCGGGTGCGCAGGCCCCCTCGGTCGCCGCCATCGACCTGGGCGCCACCAGCGGCCGGGTCATCACCGGCGCGCTGGAGGGCGGGCGCGGGACCGAACGGCTGCACCTGCGCCACGTCGCGCGGTTCGACAACACCCCGGTGCGCCTGCCCGACGGCCTGCACTGGGACGTGCTGTCGCTGTACTCCGCGGCGATGCAGGGTCTCGGCCGGGCCTCCCGCGAGGAGCCCGGCCTGGTCGGGGCGGCGGTGGACTCCTGGGCCGTCGACCACGGCCTGCTGCGCTCCGGTCGCCTGCTCGGCAACCCGTACCACTACCGCGACGACCGCAACCACGCCGGCGTCACCGCCGTCCACGCCGTCGTCGGCGCCGAGGAGCTGTACCGCCGCAACGGCCTGCAGCACCTGCCGTTCACCACCCTGTTCCAGCTGGCCGCCTCCCGCGCCAGCGGGGACCTGGACCTCGCCGAGCGGTGCCTGCTCGTCCCCGACCTGGTCGGGTACTGGGCCACCGGCCGCCAGGTCGCCGAGCAGACCAACGCCTCCACCACGGGCCTGCTGCCGGTGGGCGGGACCAGCTGGGACGGCGAGCTGCTCACCCGGCTCGGGCTGCGCCCGGACCTGCTGCCCGAGGTGGTCCCCCCGGGCACCGTCCTCGGCGGGGTCTGCTCCGGCGCAGCCGCGGAGTTCGGGATCGCCGCGGGGCTGACCTTCACCACCGCCGGTTCGCACGACACCGCCTCGGCCGTCGTGGCGGTGCCCATGGACCCCGAGGACGCCGTCTATGTCTCCTGCGGCACCTGGTCGCTGGTCGGCGTCGAGCTGGAGCACGCGGTGACCACCGAGGACGCCCGGCTGGCGGGGTTCACCAACGAGGGCGGCGTCGACGGGCGCGTGCGGTTCCTCAGGAACGTGATGGGCCTGTGGCTGCTCTCGGAGTGCCTGCGCGCCTGGTCCAGGGCCGGGACCGACCACGACCTGCCCGCGCTGCTCGAGCAGGCCGCGCTGGTGCGCCCCGACGTGGCGACCTTCGACGCGAACGACCCGAGCCTCATGGCCCCCGGCGACATGCCCGCCCGCATCGCCGCGCTGCTCACCCAGCAGGCAGACCCGGTCCCCGCCACGGCGCCCGAGCTGGTGCGCAGCATCCTGGCCAGCCTCGCGCAGGCCTACGCCGGCGCCGTCCGCGACGTCGAGCGGCTCACCGGGCGCACCACGCGGACGGTGCACCTGGTCGGCGGCGGTGCGCAGAACGCCCTGCTGTGCCAGCTGACCGCCGACGCCACCGGCCTGCCCGTCGTCGCCGGGCCGGTGGAGGCGACCGCGATGGGCAACCTGCTGGTCCAGGCCCGCACCCACGGGCTCCTGGGCGGAGACCTCGAGGCGCTGCGCGCCGTGGTCGCCCGTTCCTCCCCCCCGCGCACCCACCAGGCGCGAGCCTGGGCGCCCACCACGTCGAGAGGTTGACCCCGCCCATGGTCCAGCGCCAGGTCCCCAAGCCCGCCGAGCTCCTCGAGCACCTCCAGTTCAAGAAGCCGACGCTGAACGGCCGCCGACGCCGCCTCGACGCGGCCCTCACCGTCGAGGACCTGCGCGCCGTCGCCAAGCGCCGCACCCCGAAGGCCGCCTTCGACTACACCGACGGTTCCGCCGAGGCCGAGATCTCCATCACCCGCGCCCGCCAGGCCTTCGAGGACGTGGAGTTCCACCCGGAGGTGCTGCGCGACGTCGCCCACGTCGACACCTCCTGCACCGTCCTCGGCGGCCCGAGCGCGATGCCCTTCGGCATCGCCCCCACCGGGTTCACCCGCCTGATGCAGACCGAGGGCGAGACCGCCGGCGCCGGCGCCGCCGGCGCCGCGGGCATCCCCTTCACCCTGTCGACCCTCGGCACCACGTCCATCGAGGACGTCAAGGCCGCCAACCCCACCGGGCGCAACTGGTTCCAGCTCTACGTCATGCGCCAGCGGGAGATCTCCTACGCCCTGGTCGAGCGGGCCGCGCAGGCCGGGTTCGACACCCTCTTCTTCACCGTCGACACCCCGGTGGCCGGCGCCCGGCTGCGCGACAAGCGCAACGGGTTCTCCATCCCGCCGCAGCTGAGCATCCCCACGGTGCTGGACGCCTCCACCCGCCCGTGGTGGTGGTACGACTTCCTCACCACCCCCAAGCTGGAGTTCGCCTCCCTGTCCGCCACCGGCGGCACCGTCGGCGACCTGCTGGACATGGCGATGGACCCCACCATCAGCTTCGCCGACCTCGAGGTCATCCGCGGGATGTGGCCCGGCAAGCTCGCCGTCAAGGGCGTGCAGACCCTGGCTGACGCCAAGAGGTTCGCCGACGCCGGCGTGGACGCCGTCGTGCTGTCCAACCACGGCGGGCGCCAGCTCGACCGGGCGCCGATCCCGTTCCACCTGCTGCCCGAGGTGGTCAAGGAGGTCGGCAGCGACCTCGAGGTGGTCGTCGACACCGGCATCATGAACGGCGCCGACGTCGTGGCCTCGATCGCCCTGGGGGCGCGGTTCACCCTGGTCGGGCGGGCCTACCTGTACGGCCTGATGGCCGGCGGGCGCCCGGGGGTCGACCGGGTGGTGCAGATCCTGTCCGAGCAGGTGGTGCGCACCATGAAGCTGCTGGGCGCGCACTCCCTGGAGGAGCTGGGCCCGCGGCACGTCACCCAGCTGGAGCGCCTGGTCCCCCGCGCCCGCACGTGACGCACCGGCTGCGGACGACCTCGAGCCCTCCTCCGCACACCACGACGCCCCGTCCGGGAAGGACTCGACCGCGCTCCCCGGGTCCGTGACCCCCGACGGCGCGTCTGCTCACGACACCCCCACATGATCGTGGACCCCGCTAGCGTGACGTCCGTGTTCGCTGACACCGGCTACTGACCGCACCCCGGAAACCACCCCCGCCACCGCCGGTGACGGGGACCTCCGTGGTGCCGCGGCGGTCTGCGCCCGCGGCTCGAGCCGAAGGAAGCTCCGTGTCCGTCTCAGAAGTCGCGAACGTGCTCGGTCTGGTCGGGGTCGGCCTCGTGGTGAGCACCTACTACCTGCTGCAGTCCGGACGGCTGCAGATCGAGGGACTGCGGTACTCGGCGACGAACGCCGTCGCCTCGGTGCTGGTCCTGTTCTCCCTGGCATTCCACTGGAACGTCTCCTCGGCGGTGATCGAGGGCTTCTGGCTCCTCATCAGCCTCTACGGCTGCGCCAGGTGGTGGCGCACCCGGCGCCGGGCGCGCCGACCGAGCGCGAGCTGACCAGGGGGTGGGGGCGCCTCGACGTCCCCACCCCCTCCTCGCAGCCCGGGCGGTGCGGCTCCAGCCGCCCCGCCCGGGCCCGGGTCGCCGTGGAGCGCTGGACGCGTCGTGATGACCCCCGGTGTCACGACGCGGCCTGCTCGAGGACGAGCGCGGCCGCGACGAGCACGTAGGTGGCGGCGAAGGCCCTGTTGGCCAGGCCCGCCAGCTGCGGACGTCGCGCCAGCAGCGGGCGCAGCGCCGAGGCCGCCAGGCCGTAGGCGGTGAACACCACCAGCGTCAGGAGCGCGAAGACCGCCCCGAGCAGCGCCATCCGCCCGGTGCTCCCCGGGCCGGCCGGGACGAACTGCGGCAGGAAGGCGAAGAAGAACAGCGTCACCTTGGGGTTGAGCAGGTTCAGCACGACGCCGTCGCGCAGGACCCGCGAGGTCGTCGGCGTCGACGGCGTCGTCGGTGTCGTCGCGTCCTGCCGGGTCCTCGCGGCGCGGACGAGGCCGTCGCCGGGGTCCGACCAGGTCTGCACCGCGAGGAGGAGCAGGTAGGCGATGCCCGCCCAGGTCAGCAGCGCGTAGGCGGCGGCGCTGGCGTGGAGCAGCGCCGCCAGCCCGGTGATCGAGGCCAGGAGGTGGGGGACGATCCCCGCGGTGCACGCCGCAGCGGCCGTGACCGCTGCTCTCCGGCCGTGCAGCAGACCGGCGCTGAGGGTGTAGACGACCCCGGTGCCGGGGGTGGCGACCAGGACCAGGGTGGTCAGCAGGAACGTCGGTGTCACCGCAGCCGGTCCCGTGCGGTGCCACCGGCCGCGCTGGGCGCTGCGGGCAGGAGCAGCCGGGGCGACTCGGGGGTGAGCACCGTCGGGACGGCGGTGGCGCCGACGGCAGCCAGGGCGCCCTGCAGCGCGCCGCCCAGCGCCCCCAGGTCGGCGTCGGCGCTCTCGTGCAGCGCCTCGGTGACGACCAGCGCCCGCGTCGTCGCCGGGGTGACGACCGACCGCGACGACTGCCGCCAGCACCAGCGGCGCGAGTGGGCGTGACCGGCGTCGTCGACGTACGCCACCTCGCCCCGGTCGGGGTGCTCGCTGGTGCCGTCGAAGGCGTCGTGGACCTCGTCTCCCGCGCAGCGGCGCACCACGAGGTCCCCGGTGACGCGGTCCAGGTCGAGCACCGCCACGGGGACCGCCCAGCGCACGGACAGGGCGTTGCCCAGGTCCACCAGGGGGTGCAGGACCGGCAGGTCGCCGCGGGTGCGCAGCCGGCGGAGCAGCGACTCCGCGGCGCAGCGGTACTGCGTGGGCCTGACCCCGGTGGCGGCGAAGGTGGCCCGCCACGCCGTGACGGGGTCCAGCGCAGACTCCGACGGCCGGTCGGCAGCGCTGGCGGCGCTCAGGTGCTCGGCCGCCAGCGGCCGGAGCGCCTGCAGTCCGTCGGCGCCACCGGCCAGCTCGACCACGGCGGCGACGACGCGGAGCCGGGGGTGGGCCGCCCACAGGTCCGGCGCGTGGCTGAAGTGCCGGCGCGGCCGGCCGGTGGGTCCGGTCTCGGTGGCCCCGGCTGGCGTCGCCGGGACCGTCGCGGAGGAGGTGCCTGTCACGTCATGATGCTGACCAGCGGGATGGTCGCTCCGGAAGGACCAACGACGCGCTGGGAGGACGGACCAATGAGCTCGGGTTCTGACTTCCTCCAGCTCGACCCCGCGGCAGCGCCGTCCGTCGGACGGGCGACGTGGCTGGCCGCGCGGATCCACGACGCCGTGGTGGCCGGGGCGGTCGGGGTCGGCGAGCACCTGCCGCCGAGCCGGCAGCTGGCCGCCGAGCTGGGCTGGTCGCGGGGCGTCGTGGTCGAGGCCTACCAGCGGCTCGGTGAGCAGGGCCTGGTCACGGCTCGCTCGCGCGCCGGCACCCAGGTGGCGCTGGTGCCCGCGCAGCCGGCGCCCTCGGGCGCTCCGCCCGTCACGAGCGCGGCGGGGCCGGCGTCGTCGACCCCGCCGCGGGTCGACCTGAGCCCCGGCGTCCCCGACCTCGACCTGTTCCCCCGGGCGGCGTGGCTGCGCGCCGAGCGGGAGGTGCTGACCCGGTCGCCGTCGTCAGCGCTGCGCTACGGCGACCCCGCCGGTGACCCCGGCCTGCGCACCGCGCTGACGGGGTGGCTGGCCACCCACCGGGGGCTGCGCACCACCCCGGAGGCGGTCGTCATCGTCTCCGGGGTCGCCCAGACCCTGGCCCTGACCGCGCACGTGCTGCGCCGCGCCGGGCACCGGTGCATCGCGGTGGAGGACCCCGGCTCCCGGGGCGCCCGCGACGAGCTCGCCTACTGGGGCCTGGCACCGGTCGGCGTTCCCGTGGACGCCGAGGGCCTGCTGGTCGAGGCGCTGCACGCGGGCCCCGCACGGGTCGTGCTCACCACTCCCGCCCACCAGTACCCGACAGGGGTCGCGATGAGCCCGCGGCGACGCACCCAGCTGCTGGGCTGGGCCGCGCGTTCAGGCGGGCTCGTCGTCGAGGACGACTACGACGCCGAGCACCGCTACGACCGCGCGCCGACCCCGGCGCTGCACCCCTCGGCCCCGGAGTCCGTGCTGCACACCGGCAGCGTGTCGAAGGCGCTGGCACCGGCGCTGCGCCTGGGGTGGGCGGTGGTCCCCGAGCACCTGCGGGCGGCGTTCCTGGAGGCGAAGCACGCCAGTGACATCGCCAGCGCCAGCCTGCCCCAGCTGGTGTTGGAGCGGCTGGTCAGCAGCGGGGCCTACGACCAGCACCTGCGTCGCGCCCGCCGCCACCAGCGGTCCCGGCGCGACGTGCTCGTGGCAGCGCTGGAGGCCGTCGTCAGCGCCGTCCCCGGTGCGGCCGTCTCGGGGGTCGCTGCCGGGCTGCACCTGCTGCTGGAGCTGCCCGGCGTCGACGACGTCGCCCTGGCCAGGGCCCTGCGCGACGAGGGCGTCGTCGTCGACACCCTCAGCCGGCACCGCGTCGCGCCCGGGCCCGGGGGCCTCGTCCTGGGGTACGCCAGCCAGCACCCGCACCGGCTGAGAGCCGCGGCCGAGGCGATCGCTCGTCACGCGGTGGCGAGGGCATGAGTGACCGGCGGACGCAGCCACCCGCGGGAGAGCGGGGCCCAGTCTCTGCCAGCCGTGCGCCTCAGGCGCCTGACGTCGTGTGTCCGGAGGGGGACTTGAACCCCCACCCCCTCTCGGGGACTAGCACCTCAAGCTAGCGCGTCTGCCTATTCCGCCACCCGGACGAGTGCGGGGATGACACTAGCACCCGGCTCAGGTCACCCCTTGCGGCCCCTTCCCCCAGCGCGCCCGGAGGCCTACCGTCGCGAGCCAGCTCGCACCGGAGGGAGCAGGCGGATGACCAGCGCGACGCACGACGGCGAGGCGGGCCCGGGGCCCGTGGTGGTCGGGTACGACGGGTCGGACGGGGCCCGACGGGCCCTGGCGTGGGCGGCGGCGGAGGCGGAGCGGCGCGGCGCGGTGCTGCAGGTGACGGTCTGCACCGACTGGCACCCGGTGAGCTCGCCGGAGGCAGCCGGCGTGCTGCTGGCCGCGCCGGACCTCGAGGTGGTGGGGCGCGAGCTCGCCGACGACGCGGTCGCCCGCCTCGGGGCGGACCACCCGGGTCTGCGGGTCAGGACCGAGGTGCGGGCCTGGGCGCCCCCGGTGCCCTCGCTGCTGGTGGAGAGCGAGCGCGCCCAGCTGGTGGTCCTCGGTTCCCGGGGGCGTGGCGCGTTCGCGGACCTCCTGCTCGGCTCGACGAGCGCGCAGGTGGCGGTGCACGCGCACTGCCCCGTCGTCGTCGTGCGGCCTCCGGGACCCGCCAGCAGCGCGGCTGGCGCGGGGGGCGCAGCACAGCGGGGCTCGACCGGTGGCGTGGTCGTCGGTGTCGACGGCTCCCCCGCCGCCCGGGCCGCGCTGGCCTTCGCCGTGGCGACCGCTGCCCAGCGCGGTGCTGCCCTGCGGGCCGTGAGGGTGTGGCAGGTGCCGTCGCTGTGGGGGTCGGGCCAGCACCCGGCCCCCGGCGCGCACGTCGGAGACCTGGAGCGCGCCGAGCAGGCGCTGCTCGACGCCGACGTCACCGCCGCGCTCGACGCCGCCGGGTCCCGGCCCGCCCTCGACGTGAGCGCCGTCGTCGTCCAGGGGCACCCGGTCGACGGCCTGCTGCAGGCCTCGCGCGGCGCGGACCTGCTGGTGGTGGGCTCGCGCGGCTCCGGGGGCTTCCGCGGGCTGCTGCTGGGGTCGGTCAGCCGCGCGGTGCTGCACCACGCCCGGTGCCCGGTGGCGATGGTGCACTCCCAGAGCGCCCAGGAGCGCTGAGCCGCACCCGCACCCCGCACGAGGTGCGCCTCCTCGACGTCCTCGCGGGGCTCGCCGGGGGTGACCTCGGTGCCCTGCAGACGAGCCGGGGCGCGGCGGAGGTGCTGCGGACCCTCCGCGCCGACGCCGCCGAGCGGGGGTGGCGCCGCAGGGGATGGCCGGGGTGGACGACGGCGCGGGGACGTGCGCTGCTCCCCCGCGTCCGGGCCGCCCGGCGGCGCTGGCCCGCGGGCCCGTCACCGACCTCGTGGCCCACCTGCCGCTCGCGACGGCCCTCGGGGTCCTGGGCGGGGGCCGGGCCCCCGACGCCGGTGGCGACGTCGGGGGCCCGGCCGGTGAGCCCGCCTGGTTCGTGCCGGGGTGGCGGGAGGAGGACCGCGGCTGGCGCGGCGCGCTGACCTTCGTCCGGGCCGCCGCCCACCGGGAGCCGACCGGCCCGGGCCGGGCCGCGCTCGGCGACCTGGCGGGCGCCGGCTGGTGACGAGCCGGTCGTCAGCTGGTGGCGGTGAGGGCGGCGACGACGTCCTGCTCGGACAGCGCGATGGACAGGTCGAGCAGGTCGTCCATGGTGAGCACCGGGCCCACGTGGACCTCCATCGCCTCCATCGGCAGGCTCGAGACGCGCACGCCCCGGGCCGACAGCCCGGTGACCACGCGCTCGGAGGCCTGCTTGGTGACCAGGCCGGAGCACGTGGGGCACGTGAACTGGTAGAAGCTCCGGCTCGGGTCCGACGCGCAGACCACGAGGTCGAAGGTGTCGGCCGGCAGGGTCATGGCCCCGCAGACCGGGCACGAGCAGGTGATGCGCGCGGGCTCGCCGGCGCGCGGTGCGGGCGTGTTCGGGTCGGGCACGGTGGCCTCCTCGGGTCTGCTTTCCGTAGCACGACGCTAGGGCCGCGAGCGCCCGGATCCCGGGAGGCGCGCCGCAGGGACGGGCGCCTCGTCGGGTGCCCGTCGACAGGTGCATAAGCGAGTGATACACATGGTGCATGCCTTCAGCAACCACTTCGGGAGCCGGCGGCGGTCCCCGGGCTGAGCTGGCCGCAGCCGTGGAGGACCTGCTCGCCTGGGCCCGCCGCCTCGTGCCGCCCGGTGAGCTGAGCCTCGCCTCGACGGCGCTGCTGGCCCGGCTGGCCCGCACCGGCGGCGCCGGCGTCTCCGCCCTCGCCGTCGCCGAGGGCGTCACCCAGCCCGCGATGAGCCAGATGGTCGCCCGCCTCGAGCGCGACGGCCTGCTCACCCGCGAGCGCCACCCCGACGACGGGCGCGCGCTCGTCGTCGTCCTCACCGACGCCGGCCGCGAGGTGGTGACCCAGCGGCGCGCGCAGCGGGCCCGGGCGCTGTCGGCGCTGGTCGACGCGGCCGGCGCCGAGGACGCCGCCGTGCTCGACGGCGCGACGCCGGCGCTGGTGCGCCTCGGGCGCGCCGCGACCACCTCCGCCCAGACCCAGGACACCGGAAGGACCCCGCTCCCGTGAGCTCCAGCCCGTCGACGACGGCACCCCAGCACTCACCGACCTCGCTGAAGGCGCTGCGCGAGCAGCCCCGCGCCGTGTGGGCGGTCGCCTTCGCCTGCGTGATCTCGTTCATGGGGATCGGCCTGGTCGACCCGATCCTGCCCGTCATCAAGGACGAGCTCGGCGCCACACCCGGCCAGGTGTCCCTGCTCTTCACCAGCTACCTCGTGGTGACGGCGGTCGCGATGCTCTTCGTGGGCGCGGTCTCCAGCCGCATCGGCGCGAAGAAGACGCTGGTCGCGGGGCTCGCCGTCATCGTGGTGTTCTCGGCGCTGGCCGGTGCCGCCGGTGGCGTCGACGCGATCGTCGGCTTCCGCGCGGGCTGGGGGCTGGGCAACGCCCTGTTCATCGCCACGTCGCTGGCGGTCATCGTCGCGAGCGCCACCGGCGGCTTCGCCGGCGCGATCATCCTGTACGAGGCGGCGCTCGGCCTGGGCATCGCCGTGGGGCCGCTGGTCGGCGGCCTGCTCGGCGGTGTCTCGTGGCGCGGCCCGTTCTTCGGCGTCGCGGTCCTCATGACCCTCGCGCTGGCCCTGACGCTGCTGCTGGTGCCGTCGGCGCCGAAGCCCGCCCGGCCCACGCCCGTGCTCGCGTCGCTGAAGGCGCTGCGGCACCGGTCGCTGCTGACGATGGGCCTGGCGGCCCTCGCCTACAACTGGGGCTTCTTCACCCTGCTCGGCTACGCGCCGTACCCGATGGAGCTCGGCGTGCACGAGCTCGGCCTGGTGTTCTTCGCCTGGGGCCTGCTCGTCGCGGCGTTCAGCGTCTGGGTGGCCCCGCGCCTGCAGGCCCGGTTCGGCACCGCGCCCACCATGTACGCCGTCTTCGCGGCCCTCGCGGTGCTGCTCGGCGTCATCGCCGCCGGGATCCACCACCCCGCCGTCGTCATCGCCGCGACCATCGCCTCCGGCGCCTTCATCGGCGTCAACAACACGCTGATGACGCAGGCCGTGATGCTCGTGTCGCCGGTGGAGCGCCCCGTCGCGTCGTCGTCGTACGGCTTCCTGCGGTTCGTCGGCGGCGGGCTCGCCCCGTTCGTGGCGGGTCAGCTGACCGCGGCGAGCGGCGGGTTCGCGCTGGCGTTCTGGGTCGGCGCCGGCTCCCTCGTGGTGGCCATCGCGGTGCTCGCGACCGGGCACCGGATGCTCACCCGCGCCGAGGCCTCGGCCCCCGCCGCCCGCGGCGACGTCCCCGAGGCGGCGCTGGCCGTGCCCGAGCCGGCGGGCGAGGGCCTGGACCCCGACCGCCTGGCGCAGGAGGCCCCCACCGCCCACCGGTGACCCGGCGGAACCGGACGGACCGAACGGACCGGCGCGGCGCGCCCAGGTCGACCACCCCTGGTGACTAGCGTGTGACGCCGGGTGGCGTGCCGTCACCCGTCGAGCAGCGGGGAGGCGAGCGCGGTGCTGGGTCACTCGCACGCGATGTCGGGTCTGGCCGCCGGAGCGGCGACGCTGCCGTGGGCCGGGCAGGTCGGCGTCAGCGGGCCCGTCGAGCAGCTCGCGTGGGTGGCCGCCTGGGGCGGCTTCGCGATGCTGCCCGACCTCGACCAGGGCGGCATCCACTGGCGCGGCGTCATGCCGAGCTCCACCGGGTCGACCGTGGCGCGCATGTGGGGGCCGGTCACCACGACGCTGGCCAGCGCGGTCGGCAGGATCGCCGGCGGGCACCGCCAGGGCACCCACGACCTGCTGCTCGCCCCCGCGATCTTCGGGCTGCTCACAGCGCTCGCAGCGCACAACACCTACGCCTCGATGGCGGTCATCGCCCTCGGCATCGGGCTCGCGCTGCAGGCCCTCCACGTGGTGATCCCCGGCAAGGTGGAGCAGACGGTGATCGGCAACGTCGTCATCTCCGCGCTGGGCGCGTGGTGGGTCACCGGCACCGCCAACCACGCCCTGGAGTGGCTGCCGTGGGCGGTGGCCGGCGGCGTCGTCGTGCACATCCTCGGCGACTGGCTCACCGTGGGCGGCGTCCCCGTGCCCCTGACCTGGGTGGGCGGGCACTCGGTGCGCCTGTCGGCGGGGCTGTTCAGGACCGGCGCCAAGACCGAGCACGTGGTGGCCACGATGTTCGCGGTGGCCGCGGTCGTCGGGATCGTCGCGTTCACCCCGCTGCAGGGCTACCTGGCGCCCGTCATCGACCCCGTGATGACGAGCGCCCCCCTCAGCCCGTAGACGAGCTCCGCCGGCGCTCCACCTCGGCCTCGAGCACCACCAGGTCGACCGCCTCCACCTCGCGGCGCCACCGCTCGGCCTGCGCCGCGTCCACGGCGGGGTCGGCGTGGGAGGGCAGGTCGCGCACGTCGACCTCCGCGGGCGCGCCCGGCGCACCCGCCGACCCGGCGCGACCCGGCAGCACGAGGTTCAGCACCACGGCGAGCAGCGCGGCGACGACGATGCCGCTGTCGAACAGCGCGCTCCACCGGCCGGTGATGCCGGCCACGGCGTCGGGGGCGGCGGCGATGCCCCGGCCCAGGCCGACCGAGAGCGCGACGACGAGCAGCGACCGGGCGTCCAGGCCGTCCTTGGCGAGCATCTGGATGCCGATGGCGCAGACCATCCCGAACAGCACGAGGACCCCGCCGCCGAGCACCGGCGGCGGCACGGACGCCAGCACGCCGGCCACCTGCGGCAGCATCGCGAGCACCACGAGCGCGCCGCCGGCGATCGCCACGACCCAGCGGCTCATCT
>Ga0325403_1001929_pt1 | contig 17940 bp, 16 predicted proteins | sample PopdelMetagenome_19_FD_205665 | JGI IMG/M metagenome (GOLD analysis project Ga0325403, IMG submission 205665) | Populus deltoides microbial communities from Bellville, Georgia, United States - Xylem-PdKOR-R4 | ecosystem: Host-associated > Plants > Phyllosphere > Stem > Wood/Secondary xylem...
ATCCTTTCAGGAAGTAGCTGTATGGTTAAAATAAGCAGCTTCGATGAGCTTTACAGGGTTCTCAGTTGCTGCAGGCCCCATTTCTTCATTGCCATCAGTGCAATCGATCTTTAAACAAAATGATGGCTGTTTTTTCATTTGCCATCTGAGCTGATCATAGAATTCTGCCAAGCAAGAAACCTAACAGGCATCTCCGGCCACTAGAGATTTTAGTTAGGAAAATTAAGCAATTTTATCAACAAAATTGAAAGTATACAGTAGCCTTTGCCATTCTGCCAATTGAGCTAGTATCTGTATACAATGAAAGGATGAAGAAGAGATTCTCATGAATACGAGGCTAGCCTCTGTCATTCTTCTACCTCTTAGAACTGAAAGGAATTTGTGGGTACAAACAAACTACCTCCGACTCGACTCGGCAAGTGAAAAGCTATATGAAAACAATATTATAAAACCAGTTCAAACTTCACCAATTCAACTCGAAGATATTTTTTTAAAAATAAAAGAATGAAACTTGTAATTTTAACAAAAACTATTGAAATATGTTGATATTATCACTCGCTAGTTGATTTGATAACTCAGGAACCAGCTCGCACGTTTTCAAGTCCTATTCAGAGCCGGTACAATCATCATGAGGAAAAAACAAAAAACAGAAAAGGAAATTACAGAAAAGAAATATAATTGAAGGCAGACCTGCAAAAGAATAAAGAAAGAGCAATTGAGGTAAGGGTATTGTTTTTTTTTTCATTTGGGTTTGATTTTTTTTTTTGTACATACTTGTTATCCCCGTGATGTTTTATCTGTTTATTGGACTTGTCGAGTGTTTAGTGAATCCAAGAATTAGTCATAGTGCGTGTAAACAGACTCGAACATTCCAGATCATAAAACAAAAAAAAAGAAGAAGAAGAAAAGGAAAAAAATAAAAAGAAAGTGACATTTTGAACCCTAAATCATTATCAATTCCCATCCAAACTGGATGACTTTAATGCAGTATCTTGTAAAAGATATACCAACTAATAAAAAGAAAAGGAAAAAAAAAACGTGAAGGCATGAGCTGTAACCTCATCTGTATTGGACCCATATCAATAATTATGCATGCCATCGCCATGGCTGGCTTCATTCTCTAACTGCTAAAGATTATTTCTTTATTTTTTTATTTAGAATTATATTAAAATAATATTTTTTTATTTTTTAAAATTAATTTCTTCAAAAACCTTTTTAAAACATAGATAAAAACAGGATTGAAATACCCCCACATGGTTATTTCGCTTTGTTCCCACCTTATCACAATCTTTTTAATAAAGGAATCATCCTGATAACAGGATATAGATAGTTCTGCCTCCACCACAAGCACTGAACTCTAGATAGTTCTCTCATTACACGAGGACAAACAATTTTACATCTCGAAATTCGAGGTCAGAAGATGTCGAAGAAAGGCATTTGTACAATATTTGTGTTTCCACACTAGTGTTGTGAAACACGTTTTGGCATTGTTTACTTTATTATCATTATTATTATTAATAGTCAATTTTTTCAGTTCATTTGTTGCTTTCTGGTTGTTTTCTGAGCCCTATTTTTTCATTAAAAGCCTTACATACACCTATAGGATGTCCCTACGATGTCTTTGTATGATTTGACAGCATATTGAATGCCCAGAAAAAAAAAATTCTAGTTTCTTGGCTTACAAATGTGAAATAAAATCTCATGATCATGGCGGTAAACAGGCGTGATCAGAGCTTTTCTTAAATTGTTGTTGCTGCTGATAGGTTCAAAGATACGAGCCACATGCCGAACATGTTTAGTATATTTTTTCCCACCATATGAGGATTTGAAATTCTCTATAATCAAGGATAATATCCCACATATGATCATGCTCATGGCCATGTCTAGGGCACAAAGCATTAATATATGATTTCTTTCACCCGACGAGCAACCAACAGCTCCCATCAATTAGGTATAATCCATGCAGAGAAAACATCAACAAGATGGCTTCTCCTTCGATGAGACAAAGAGAGCTGTGTGCGTGTGGTGGTCTTGTATTAATTGCTGTCAAATATCAAACAACTCATGTGTGGCGCCATGCTTAGCTGTAGCGATGATCGATTGATATATATCTGATATATAAAAATGTTCACACCAGGCACAGCTCTGTGGCACCTACTTTTGTCGCTTCTTCGACAGAATTGAAGTAGATTTAAGAAGAGAAGGATGTTATGGATAAGGCATTACATGTCATCAGGAGGAAATAAGAATTTGCGTGCCTGTTACATGTGAGGATTATAAAAAGCAGGCAGTCAGAGCTATGAAGTTTCTGGCACGCACGGTCAAGGAAAAGTAGCTAGGAGGGGTGGGGGAATGTGATAGAGCAATTAGCAGCAAAGAAATGATTTGATGAATGCCATGACATTAGAGAGAAAGTGAAGCAGGAGAAGTTGCTTGAAACTCAATAATGATGGCCTGCACAGCTTTTTTTTAGCCTTGAAAAAGAAGAAAAAGAAACTCTAACTCAATATTAGGGCAAACTAGAATCCTTTAAAATTCGGATTAGGTATAAATAATGGGAATCTTAAGATATGGGAAGATCATGTGGTTTGAATCTTAAGAGTAATCTTCAAATTCGGATTAGTCTTAAACCAGAAATCTTGACTGTGAACATGGCAAAATAAAATAACCTTGCTGCTCGCATTATTTGAGGAAGCACGTATCTATTTTGGTCATTTCAACTCATTAATCTATATAAAAAGATGGCTGTTGGAGAGGGCTATGTATGCAAAATCAGAAACTGTGCACTGAAAACTATAAATTGCAAAAAGAATTGGGTTGAACAAAGATTTGTGCCAAAATACAAGGACTTCCTTGCAAAAGAAAACAAAGCATCACCGATTGAATATTTTATTTATGCTGTATTAATTGCTTATAACTCCCTAAATAAAAATAATTAATTCAGGCCTTTAATGGATTTTAGCTCTAACTAAACATTGTTATTAGCTTTCAAAGCCTTTGAAGAATACTGAAGGAGTTATATTATTAATTAACGAGTCTTTCAAATCACTAATTAGGGACTTAAATGTCGTTTTACCTTCATAATTATTTAATTTCTTTTATATTACTTCCCATTAATTGTTCTTTAATAAAGGGTTTAAGTTCCTAAGAAGCCCTTATTCTAGTTCATTGACAAAAATAGCCTCTCAGAGTGATATAAATGCAGGTGATGTCTTTCTCCTTGTTGTCCCACTCCATCCAAGACACATAGAAATCGTAAGAGATGGCTCATTTGGAAGCTCTTGCCAAGGCTTTCACAGGTTCTTTCTCATTCTTTTCATCTCTTTCAGCTTGAGTTTTCCTTCATAAACCAAAAGGAGAACATCCAAATTCATTGCCCAAAACCTTGTTTCCATGGCTCATAAGCCATTTATAAAACCCATCTTGCAACCTGATTGTTTGCATGTTGGTTCATGATCGCGTCCTCAAAGTTTTCGGCCCAGAATGCTTCCAGTTTTCACATTTGTGTCGTCAAAATCGCTTTTGGTGGAAGCATTCTGCTGTAAAACTGTTATCTAGCTATTCTTAGTTTACTATGCTAGTAGTTCTACTCTTCTTTATATATATATACACAAGCAATGGAATATCTTTTTTGCTTCAAACTGACCGCATCAGGTCTCACCAGCACCTGACCTGGTTGCAACATTACCCTATTTCTGAGCACTTTCTCTCATTTTAATATATTATAATGGACTTGAAGAACTTTCGTAAGTGTTGTGTTTTTCACTTTCTCTCCTCTTTTTCCTTCAACTCTTTTACCCACATGATGCATCCTTACTTTTTAGTCATGGTTATTAAATTCGTCTGACGGCTTTTGTCATACTCGGGCCGTTTTCCAAGTTGAACTTGAAAATTAAAAACCCAATTGACCTGAACAAACCAGTTCAGTGACAAACCAGTTAAATGCATTAGCAATGATCCAAGCTTTTTTTCTGGATCAACCCCCGAGGTTGTCTAACATCTATGCTTTTGTCAGCTAATTTCAGCATACTCCCTTTTTGTTAATTAGAGAGACTGAATAAGGTCATGTTTATTATTTTCTTAAAACAGGACTTGGAGTTGATGAGAAGTCATTAATAGAAAATCTGGGAAAATCACATCCTGAACAGAGAACATTATTCAGAAAAAAAACTCCCCAACTTTTCATAGAGGATGAACGATCTTTTGAACGTTGGAATGATCACTGTGTCAGACTTCTTAAGCATGAATTCGTGCGATTTAAGGTACTTCTTCATAACTTTGTTCTCCTTTTCTTATAGAAATTACAGGACAACAAGATTTGTGACTCTTTTGTGTGATTTTCTAGAATGCTTTGGTGCTTTGGGCTATGCATCCTTGGGAAAGAGATGCTCGTTTGGTAAAGGAGGCATTAAAGAAGGGTCCACAATCTTATGGTGTGATTGTAGAGATTGCTTGTACAAGATCATCAGAAGAGCTGTTAGGAGCTAGAAAAGCTTACCATTCTCTCTTTGATCTATCCATTGAAGAAGATGTTGCCACCCACATCCATGGCAGTGAGCGCAAGGTACATGACAATGTTTGCATAGGACTTGATAGCATTCGGTATGAAATGAATAGTATTCTGATGTGTAGAGAGGGCATCTGATATGATTTTTTTTATGTGCTGTGAACAGCTTTTGGTAGCACTTGTAAGTGCCTATAGGTATGAAGGCCCAAAGGTTAAGGAAGACGCTGCAAAATCTGAAGCTAAAATACTTGCTAATGCTATTAAGAATGGTAACAAGAAGAACCCCATTGAGGATGAAGAGGTGATCAGAATACTATCAACAAGAAGCAAGGCTCATCTCAAAGTAGTGTGCAAACACTACAAGGAGGTTTCTGGAAATAAAATTCATGAGGTATGACAAGCAACTAAGTGCCTTTTGTAACTGTAACAGGCTTTAGAAACTGAAAAGGGACTAACTATATAGTTTTGAGGGATCTTCCGAAAGTTAGATGAAAGGAATTCAAAGTAATTTGGCTGCTTTCATGCTTTGTTCAGGATCTTGATGCTTCTGACTTGATCTTGAAAGAGACAGTTGAATGCTTATGCACCCCTCATGCATATTTCAGCAAGGTAATAATTAAGCTAAAGCCACAACCAGACTGCCAGTCAATGTACAGCACTGTGCACATTCTTATGCATTGCTTATAAAATTTTCATTTCTTTAGGTTTTGGATGAGGCAATGAGCAGTAATGCACACAAGAACACCAAAAAGGGTCTGACTCGAGTAATTGTGACCCGAGCAGATGTGGATATGAAGGAGATTAAAGAAGAATACATGAACTTGTTTGGAGTTTCTCTATCCAAGAAAATTGAAGAAAAAGCAAATGGGAACTACAGGGATTTCTTGGTTACCCTGATAACAAGAGATAATTGATTGAAAAGACGGATATTGTTATTTGGATCTTGATTCAATGTTGAAGTCTGGCTTTAATGTTCATCTTCTTTTTTTATCTTTGTTTCATCGTATGTGATCTTCTGCATTTATGAGTTGTTTTAGCATAAGGTGATGCCTTAATAAATGGAAATTCTTTCCTCTTATGGTATCACCCTCCCAGTTTTTTTTCTTGTGACACTACAATGTATGTGGCTCTATTTGGAAACTGAGAGAGACAGTGAAATGGTGAGGATGGGAGGGAGATACCACATGTTGTAACTTTGAGCATTCTTCTTTGATAGAAATTGATAATTTCTTGTTTTTCTTCTAATAAAGAGATTTGGGAATTTGTTTCTTCAGCAAAATTGTTTAGATTTTCATCTTCAGCAACTTTTTATTTGTTAGAGAATAATACAAATCATATCTTGAGATTTTTCCTAACAGGTTAAGCTATTAAATTGAGATGGTTCTTTAACATGGGATCAGAGTTTTGATGACCAAGTGGTTTCGAGTTCGAATTTTATCATCCCCATTTATTTAATAAAAATTAAGTTATAAATTATATCTTAAACCTCACTCAACAGCTTAAATTATTAGGTAGAAATGGTTTTTTTATATCATTATTGAATTGTGACTGAAAACTCTGAAATGCTAACAGAAGAACGAAATTTAATCCTCCTTTCCTAGCAGAGATAGGAGGAAAGCCTTGTAATCCCCAGAAGTCTCCTTGGCAACTGCCTGATCAAGGGGCACACTGTTTCTCTTGTATTATAGTTCCTTGATATCATTCAAGTCCTTCTCTGCCCTCGTGACAATCACACGAGTCAGTGCATCCTCATCAGTTCCAAACTTTCTGATGGCATTGCGCAAAGTCTATAGCTTAAACTTACAAGGTATTATTAGTTCATTGATATTTCGTCGCCGAAATTATAGTGAAAGTCTAAAGAATCTAACCTTTTCACAGTACTTTTTGTGGTTGTTGATGCATCGAATGGCAGTCCGGAGACCTGTTTTGAACTCTTCAGCAGGCTCATCTAGTGAGGCCTGTTAACCAAAAGCAACTTGCAACTGTAAACAATTACCTTGGCAAGTAGAATCAGTTTATTTTTACAAGCTATATATTGAATTTTTGTTCTGTACCCTCGTGATGGAACTGCCATGGTCATCTCTGTAGCGGTTGAAAGTTGCCGTGAGCTGTGTTTTGCTCCTGGTGGTCAGGATCCTAATGACTTCTTCATGATTAAATTCCTTGTCTTTGATTACATCATGAAGAATAACAGCTTCTGAATAAGCCAATCTTGCATTAATCTCATCACCTTCATACCTAAATGCTGTCACCAATATGTCCAACCAGGAGCAGCAAAATGATCATAACAAATCATGTTAGCACATTATGTAAGTGATGGGAAATTCTGAACTGTTTGATCAATAGTATATTAATGATTGTACATGCCTTCCGGATATCACCAGTGGTATGGGCCGCGAGATCTTCTTCCAAGGAATGCTTGTAGCGAGCCCTGCAAGCCCTCTTCACAGCCAAGAACTCCTCTGGAGATAGGACACAGGCAATTTCAACAATTACATGGCAATCGCCAGACTTCCTGATGGCCACATTTGCCAACACTGCATCTCTATCTCACCGAGTTGATCCTAGAATGAATTGTCGGATCAACAAGTCACCGAGTTGACCCACAAGACTAAATTGAATTTAATAACACTGAAATACATTTTGTGCCATTAAATGAATTTTCTTTTCTTTTCCTTCTTGATCTTTTACAAAAGTTTTGCCTGGCATATATCAGTGACATGAAGTATATAAAAGATAATAGCATGACAGTAGGGAAGGGGATGGAAGTACCTTTACAAGCCTTGTAGAGAGCTTCAGCATCTTCTTTAGGAACATGGTTGTCAGGAGCAATGAGGCTAGCCATTGTCGATTTTTTAGTACTTTTCCTGAAGAAATGTGACTAATTTGAAGAACATCATACCACCATTACTGTCTATATACACACACAAATATATGCAATGGAATATCTCATGACACACACACACACACACACACACACTGTACTGAAAGTAACGTCTAGAGGGTCACACAAATCATGCTTAGGCGTTAATTACTTTCTTAAAAATATAATATATTACATAATTATCAACATCAATATCACTCCAAGATTTCTGATAGGACTCGTTAAACTGTATTATTTTTCTATAGTAGTATTTTAGTCGTGTAATTTTTTTATTTTTATTATGCTACTTCCAAAAAAAAACTCAGATAACTAATTTGAATACAAGATAAATTTTAAGAAATTGGATACATGAAAATATGTGAATGGAAAAACAAAAATAATCCGTTTTTCCTTCTGTTCTGATGTTAGCTTTTGCAATTTGCTTCGGTAAATCTGGAATAATCAATTAAATTATCACTTATATTTAAGTAAATACATATAGGAAAGAAGTATTCACATGTATGACTCCATGGCCCAATGGATAAGGTGCTGGTCTACGGAACCAGAGATTCTGGGTTCGATCCCCAGTGGAGTCGACTTTCTTTTTCTTTTTTTATATCTTCTTACTGTTTTCCCCTGCCCAGTTTCATGCCGAGGCCCAGTAACAAGGAAAAGAAATCTGTAAAGTGTTAATGGGCCTGAGCCCAGTTTCTTAAAACTTCCCGAGCCTTTAAAGACAAATCGTTTTCATAGAATATATCCATCAAACTATGCTTGGAGGAATAATGAAAAATCTTTCTCTTCAAGAATTATATTTTTTTCTATAGTTTAAATTATATTTGGGTAGCTTTAGGTATGATAATTTTATTTTTATCAAAATTTAAATGAACTATTCACACTTGAATTGTTGCTTCTAAAAAAATTATTTTCTTGTAATTTTTTTTTTTATAATTTGATAGTGAAAAGCAAACTCATTTCACTATTATGAAATTGCATTTTAAAGATCAACTAATGTATCATATTAATTCAATTCTCTCTAACTTAATATATATATATATATATATATATATATATATTTGTCTAGTTGAAAGATCTATTTTGTGCCCAAAATATTATTTATCAACATTCTCTTTTAGTTTTCAAGAGAGAAAAAAAACATTTTCTTTTTTTTATTCTATTTAACAATCCAGTGTTAAAAAAAAATTCAAAAATATTTATCTCAAATTAGAATTTATAAAGTTAGTTTTTTTTTTAAGAACAAACTACCTTGATTTTAATACCTACCTCCTTGACCTTTGATCTATTTTTTAGAATTTTTTTCTAAAATAATAAAAATATTTTTAGATAATTTGTACACCAATTATAACTAATTTTTTTTCTCTAATTGTTTTTAAAAAAACATGCATGTTACATCACTCTAGTATATTTTTAAAAAATTATAATTCTCTTATATTTTAATTTCAAGGCTTAAACCTCTAAAATTAAGAACTTGAGTGAAGTTTCTTTTACTACTGTAAAACTCGATTCAAAGCAATGATCACGTTACAAGTCATGTCATGGTCCATCCAAATTATTGTTTTAATGATATATTTTTTTTTAAATCAACAAATTAAGGGTTAAGTGTTAACCATAATAAACCTGAAAAAACTAAATCATGATATTAATTCAGGTTTTTTTTAATCAAATCAACTAATTTATTTATTTATTTATTTATTTTCAACTCACACTAGTTGAATTCGAGTTTAAAACTATTAATAAGTTTGTATTATATGGAAACATTCTCAAATATAAGAATCAAATGCAAATCATGCCAAATCACATGAATATGTCTGTCCAAAAGTCAACGACCTTATCCTCTCCTTTAAACCCTAATCGTCAAATCATTACCAAATTAATAAATAATCCACTCTCTTAAACATCATAAATATTTTTTACCAAAAAACAGGGCTACCACAAAAACCACTACTTGGTCAATATGGTCCCTACAAACCGACCCGCAACCCTCAAAGCAACCACAGCCACATAATTTAAGACCCTCTCACCAAATTTTCCTAAATTCACATGAAATTCATCCAAATGAGATTCAAATCAAACTCGCAACGCTATACCCAATCACGTTCAAGTAATAGATCTATCCTTAACTTATAACCACAAATTTAGATACTGTCTGAACACACGTGTCACCCAACTAGCCATTCAAACACACGCGAGACTCACGTGAACTGGAGAATCCTTTGTGGCCTTCCCCTTTTCTCTTTCCTACTCCTGTTTCAGTCTCTGGAGAGCTCTCTAAATTTACTCCTTCGACAAGTGTTAGGATTCCTGTTTCTTGTTTTGCATGTAATGTTTTTGGTTTTCTTGGGCAGTTAGAGGGGTTTGATGCTTTTTATGATAACGTAAGTTAATGTTTCGTTTTTGTTTTGTCAAGGTTTTGAAGGATTGGCGATGTGTGAGATATTACAAGAGATGATATGTGATCTGTTCTGGTTTCTTTAGATATGTTTGATTGGAACGACGAAGAGGTAACTAACCCAGTTGTTTTTTTTCCCTTTTTCTCAATTGTTTTTAAATATGTAGTTAATACTGTGAATTGAGCATGTGGGTTGCTTTTGGATATCTCTGTTTTTGTTTAAAATGGCTATTTTGAAGTTTCGAGGACTAGTTTGTGGAAACAAATGATCTGTATGTAATTGGGGTTGTGGCTTAGTTTTAGAGTGTGGTCATGTTGGGGGACTGTTTATGGGGAGAGCTGACAAGTGTGACTTGTGTGGTTATTTTATTGAATGGATTGAAGTTTTGAAGGAATTTCCAAGTGTTTGAAAGCAAAAGTGATGTGATTCATTTGGAAATTGGATGGAGTTTGTATTAAAGGCGACGAGAGATATTGGTTTAGTTGAGGACAAAGGAGTGGTTGTGGAATGGGATTTACAAAAAAGTCAAAGGCTATGAGGAGGGAGGATAGGTGAGCATTGTTTGAATGCTGCGCACCGACAGAGTGGAGAAATAATACGGAGAAGGTCTTAGTGGCAAACTATTAGATTTTCGTTAGTGTTTGGACTTGGGAGTTGATATCAATGCGCTGTATTGCTATGAAGTTGGTGGGAAATGTGTGGGGAAAGGGCTGGAGGAAAAAATCTTATTTCGCTGGGGAACTGAGGAAGAGTTGAGCGGATGTAGGATGTGGGAAGCAGATGAAGTTAGGATGCGGGAGAGATAGAGCTTGGGATGATTAGAGAAACTCAGCATAGTGGTTGGTGATTCCATCTGCGCTGACTCATGAATAAAGAAGTTCAGAAGAAGCTCTCTTTGAAGGCACTTCCCACCCTTTTCCTGATAAAATAGCTTGGAACGGATGGAAAATGCAAAAATATTGGTGGATCAGTTGATGCGGTTCAGGGTGATATCCTCCCTCTTAAAGCTCATCGTAAATAGTTTGTGATTATGCCATTCTAACTGAAGATTGTTTTCAATGATGATTTTGATGTTCTTGGATTCCTTGGTGAAGGTTCTGTGATTTGCATATTATGCCTGGTATTATGATGGCCTGTGATGGTTTTATTAGGGGCTCGAGATATTTCATTATTCAATGCTTGGTTTTCATGGCCCAGTTATGATACACACCGTATTCACACACTCACAAATATACACCATATGCGCATGAAAGGAAATAAATTGTTAAATTAGCATGTTACTCAGAATATTATGATTGGAAAAATAGTATTGCTAAATTTTCAGAGATTGACTTATGGTGCTGTGTTATTCTTGTTATATATCCTACATATTGTAATGATGTTTACCCACTATCTTTTCAGCTTACGAACATAATATGGGGTAAGACTGACAATAGTGATGACCATATTGTGCCGTTTCCAGACACAAGCGAAGATGATTGCAAGAAAAAAGAATCTAGTGGAGAAGCTGGTACCATTAATTCCGGTGTGCAGAAAGCAGCCGGGGCTAAAGTTGATATTGATGGCAGAAAGTTGGAGAGTAGTTCAAACTTTGACACCAGTGAAGGAACTTCTGCCTCAGGAGTCGATATAGACCGATGGCCTAGCTTGTCGTTATCTAATGCTGCCAAAACTGATCGGGATTCCTTTGGCACTTCAATGCCTAACAGTTTAACTGACATTACCAAACTTGATTTATCAGCAGGTGGTGAGATTTCAATTACTAGGAAAAATTGTAGACAGGTTGATGAGTTGCTTGAAATTTTGATAGCATAGTATCTTGCATGTTGCTACATTCTAATGCTAAAACTTTCTTACTGCCGAGATGACTCAACTTGATAAGGACACTGATATTTTTCAAAATCCCCATGAAGGTAAAGAACAAGGTGATTTTGTTGATTATGGCTGGGCTAGCATTGGAAGCTTTGATGATCTTGATCGGATTTTCAGGTAAAGCACAGTTACCATTCTTACTTTCTGCACTGCAATGAAAGATGGTCTGAAAGGTTTCATGACCATTATATTTTTATACAGTCTATTTTCACTTCAGAAGGAAAAAAATATGAAGTACAGGAGTGTTGTTGTGATGGAAAAGCAACCAAACTCTTTTAAAAAACATAATTTCTTCTTTTTTTGGATCTAAATCTTTTTCCAAACCAGTTTTGTCTGCTAAAAGAAACAATAACAAAAGCTTGAACGACTAGTTGTTTGAATATTTATGGTTTTTGATCCTTGGCTTAATTTTGTTAATTGAGAAAAGAACCTGAAGGAAGCCATTTTTTATTAGCACAGTATCTTCAATTACAAGTGTAAATGGCAGAAAGAATGTCAGATAGCAGCACTGAATTTTTAAGGAATTGGTGAGCTTGTCCAATTATGGGAGGGTTTCCTGATTTCCTGTTTTTCATTAGCGTCCCTATATTTTATCTTCATGTTTTGGGAGACCAGTGATAACCATCTGACTCAATATCCTCACAAGTGGTGATTTTGCAGCAATGGTGACCCAATATTTGGCAATGTAAATCTTGGCACTGCTGATGACCTATGGTCTTCTTCCAAAGATATCACTAACAGTCCGGTTAAGCCCTTTCCAATATCCATGGCTTCAAGACAAGAGTATGCACAAGGAGATGACCAGCTGTTTACCCTTGGCTATGGCAAAATGAACGATCCTGCATCTCGTGGTCTGCAGAATACACAGGTAAGTCTTGCTCATGTAGAATATGAAGGAGGTAAAAGTAAGCCTATGCTAAAGGCATAGGTATAGAGATCAATTTTCAGTGATGAGTTAGCATATTCGTGCATCTTGCTTAATTTAGGAGCTGAGAGAAGCTTGTTATTTTTTTATTTTTTTTTTTGCAGACAGATTTGGCCATTGTGGGAAAGAACACAACAACCAACTCTCTGCTGACTGCAGAAAATGTGGTGCTGCCAAATGAAATAACAAATAAGGTACTGTTTTTCACTTCCTTCTGATATTTTCAAAATCTTGATACTCAACCAGCATGTTACTGAAATTTTTTTTTTGCATTCAGGATTTCTTTTAGACTCGATAAACACTAAATACAATCTGGGTTCTTAGAACCCTGCTCTGCTCTCTTGAGTGCTCTGAGTTGTGTTCATGATTCAAGAAAAACTTATATCAGTGAATTAAAATTGGAAAATCTTGATATTTGGTCTTAAATTTGACTGAAGGGACAGGGAAGTCTAATTAGAACTGGGAAACGTAGAAGATACCTTATATATCAACTAACCAAAACTACCGAGCACTTCTCTGGAATTGCCAACGGAGATTAGGTAAATATGGATTTTCATGGTTTAGTTCGTCACGTCTTTAGTGCATTAATTAAGCTATCCAGGCTGCCAAATTCACAAATTCACTATGATATCGTTTTCCTAAACTTAAACCATTTCATGGTTTAGTTCATCACTTCTTTAATGCATTAATTAAGCTATCCAGGCTGCCAAATTCATGAATTCACTATAATATCGTTTTCCTAAACTTAAGCCACTGCATAGTTTTCTGTTGCAAAGCAGACTGGAATAATATGTGAAAATTTGAGGCATTTATTTTAGGTAGTCATATTCTCCCCTGGTTGATCAGTAAATTATATTTCTATCATAAGGTTCACTGATCTTCCCAGGGACGTGTAAATTCTGTTTGCTTGGCATAGTGCAGTTAATACATTAATCTACTCTGAACGATAGCAGCTCTTTTACATGCCCATATATCTGTTTTGTCAAAATTTTACATTTAAAGAAAATAAGGGAGAATTTATCCTTACAAGCCATGCGCTGAATAAAAATTCTGTGCCTGGTCACTCTCCCCTGCAGGCCTAGATGGTTAAAACTTTGACCTATTCCAAGTAATTTTTCTATTTATGTTTATTGTTTTGCGGTCAGGTTTACAGGCAAAAGAAGCTTTTAAAAGGTCGGAAAAAACTGGAAGAAAAAGGTGAACTGAAATCATACCAAGATTTTAATGGAAACTGGACTCCATCTGGAATCCAAGCCGATCAATTTAAGAATCAGTTTGCACCCCAAATTATGCAATCTTCTCCCCCTTCGATTCTCAACCAACAGAATCAGCTCCAGGGACCTGAGCAGTTGCAGTACCAGCAAATATCGAATCCATGTGTGGCCCCTTCTGCATATGGGAGCATGACAAATCCATATTCCACGCCTGTGTTATCTCACTTTCAGTCTGGGGAATTTAAGCATCAACCTTTAGCTTCTGGTTATGAATTTTCTTCAGGTAATGGTAATCCTGTGAAAAATTTTTCATCATTTCCAACAAATTTCTAGTTATTTATTCATCAACCTAAAGTTTCTAGTTATAAAGTTTCTTCAGGCAATGCAAATCCTATAAACAACTTAGATGACTGTCCAGTGAAACCCCAGAGAATGACACCTCAGGAAAAAATTGAAAAATTAAGGAGGCGGCAACAAATTCAGGCAATGCTTGCCATTCAGAAACAGCAGCAGCAGCTTGTTCATCAAAAATGTTCTCAAGAAAATCAAATTCAGCATGTTGAAGGAGCTGACCTAGAAGTAGAGGACCTAAGTACTCTTGCTTCATTCGACCCAAACTCGCCTATTGAGCAAGATGATTCCAATACAATCTCTCTGGCAGTTAATGATTACTCAATGGAGGACACAATACTCTACAGGCTTCAAGATATAATTTCAAAGGTATGCTTCACTCACAAGTGAATTCTTTTCCTGCCAGAGTAATTTGAACTTGGTTACAATTCCAAACCAATGTTTTACAACAGCTGGATGTCAGAATTAGACTCTGTATTCGGGATAGCATGTTCCGGTTAGCTCAGAGTGCAATGCACAGGCATTATGGTAGTGATACTAGCAGTACAAACAATAGCAGGGGTGAACAAGTTGCCATGAAAGAGGAAACCAGGTTGGTTAAGGAATTGCAGTTCTCATGCTTCTGTTTTGAAATTTAATCCATCCTGTTCTTACATTTTTGCTCCATGGGAAAGCGAAATTAGGATCTTTTAACACCATCACTGTTTTTTTTTTTTTTTTGTTTCCCATTGTCATGCTAGAAATAAATATTGAAAGTGCTATTTTTGTTATTTACAATTGAGGAGAATAGTGACTGAAACAATTCAACTTAGGCCTTGATTTCTCTAAGAAGTGGAAGAAAATCTAAACAGGGCATAATAGGTTCCTCCTTCGCAGAATTTCATTATAAACTTGACTGAATTTGACGTTGCTGATCAAATATGTAGTAGTTTGCTCCCATTGGTTGTGTTTTCTGAGTTGTTGATTCCAGGGAAGTTGTACATAATCACCATCTTTGGGTGCAAATCTTGTTTTCCTTCCATTTGTCGTTGATTGAACTTATTACACTTGTTGAACTATGTTTCTCTCTTTCTCTAGTAGTTAAATCAAGAAAACTTTCTCAAGTATGTTGTGCACTCATTTATGCAAACTCCCCAGTTAAACTTAACTACATTGCATCTTCTTTTTTGGAGATTAAATTGTTTGTTTGTATTCTCAAGAAAAAAAAAACCAAATTTAGGATTTTTTGTGAGATGCAGCATGAAAAGGGGAAGTAAATGAGTTTACTGAATACTGACAACGCACCTGGTAGTGTTTCCTATGCTCGCACCTAGGAAGAAGAAGACCACCACCCCCTTCACAGCTTCCAGTCTTCTGGAATTTTCTGTATCCTTTTTTACTGAAAACTTTTACATGGATTTATGTAAATTGTCTGATTGAACTCGGACTCGAGTACAAAAGCACAATAGAAATTGCAAAGGAAAAATCCAGAAGGAAAAACTAAGATATCCAAGTCTATATGAGTGGCATAACATACTTGAGAAATTTTGCTAGATTTAACTACTAGAGAGAGGGAAAGATTGTTCAACAATTGTAATAAGTTTATTGAAGGACAAAATAAAGAAAAACAAAGATTTGCACCCAAAGATGGTGATTATGTACAAATTAACTGGAATCAACCATGCAGAAAACTTGCATAGTTTTGGTTAAACCAGACAAAATTTAATTTCCTTTCTAGTTTAATAATCATCTAAAGATTCATGTTGCATTTCAAGCAAGAAAAAACTTAAAGAAATCAAATAATCTGCTAATCGGCTCTTCTATGTCTAAATGGGCATCACATCCAACCAAAACCATAAGCTGTTTTCATCTGAAACTCTTGAATTTTTGTTGTCTGCAACTATGTGGTTGTCTTACAGTTGCAATGAGTTTTCTCCTTTACATTTTCTCCTATCCAAGTTAAATCATTCAGTTTGTTTGCACAAAATTGTTATTCAAGTCTTCATCAACAAACTCAAACTTTCTGTGATTTTCCTCTTCGATTTTATGGTCTACTACAGGATGGTTAAGATGCCTGAAGTGGAAACAGATACCAACCCCATAGACCGGACTGTGGCCCATTTGCTGTTTCATAGACCAGTGGATTTCGCTGGGAAACATCCTGATACACCTGAATCACCTGTTTCTACTAAGCTCCCGTGTGAGCACAAGACAGTGGGCATAGCAAAACTGTCAATGGGAAGCTTGCCTGACTCTCCAAAAAGTAAACCGAACTTTTCTCAACAAGGTTCTAAACTTTCTAGTCTCTTGACTAATTTCCAGCCAGCCGGTCAGTGTAAAAGCAATCCTTGTTTAGACACATCGGAGGATGCATCAAACAATGGACCTGCAGATGAAGTAGCTAGGGAGGTTAAAGCCTCTGAATGAAGATAAGGGTAATTCCTTCCTTTATCTCTTCCATGAGTATGTTATGCTTACAGTGATGATTATATCGATTTACTGGTAATGCCAAGGTTTTCTTTTAATGTCAGCCCATTGGATCATCATCAAATGAGGGTCACACAGATTAAACACCAATATTGCCGAGGATTCATCAAAGTCATTGGCAGGCAGCATAACGTCGCATTTGTGGATTTGAAATTATTGTGGTCTATATAGCTACATATCTACTACCACCAGAACTTCCTGGATTCTCAAGATGATGATGACTTTTAAGTGTATGCTTTTATCCTTCTGCTAATTATGTGGAAGGGTGATACGCCAATAATTATTAGCAGATTTATATGTGCCTACCCTTTGAGTGACATTGGCCTCTTTCCCTTGTTTCTGAATTGTGATTCCAAAACACATTCATCTTTGTTATGAACTTACCATGGGTTTGAGTATAAAAGTTTGTTCTTCCTCTGCTACCAATTATGGGCAAATGGAACTTGGGTTTTTTTTTGGTATGACGCCACTTGGGCTTTTGTCTCCTGCCCTAAATCAATGTGCCGGTAATGTAGCTTACATGTGCTAATAGTAGGGGTGGAGATTTAACTCAATTCATCAGGTAATTCGATGTCATCTGTTTCGATTGGATCGAATTTTAATTTGGATTGGTTTTAGTAAAATCAGAGGTGAGTAAAATCCGATCTAGTTTAACTGGAGTCGGAGGCGGGTGAAGGGTTCATCTACTCCTTGACAATTTTTTAATGTAATGTATGAACTTTTGTCATCAACTCCACTCAATTGCTGACTTGCTAGTGTCAGTACCAGCAAGCAAGAGCTCCAGCAAATGAAGGATGGAACATATGATGTTGAACTTGTGTGTCTGATCAATGGAAAGAGAGGGGGAGAAGATCAAACCTAGAGGAGGAGAGTGATTTTCTCATCAGTAGAATCATTGCTGATCACAGTATCAAGAAAATCTTATCGTCTCGAAGCTTCATCATCACTTACCTTTCTTTCTCTCCATTCTCTGAGGATAGCCACAAACGTGGCACTGCGCCTCATATACAATTCATTGGACTTCTTCTGTAGATTCTGCAGATTAAATGTTACTATGAGACTAACGTCTCATTTATCCATGTTAATGTTACATGTTAAAGTATTTTTTTATTAATAAATAATTTCCAGTAAAGTTTTAATTAATTTCTTGTTCATGAGATTGATGGACATGTTCACAATATATATCCCATTAACGTTTAGAAGATCACAAATCCTGCCCAATCAAGGTTTTAAAAAATGAAATGGATCTCCCACTTTCATTAAAATATTTGTCATACAAACACTACGGTTATATTTTTAAGTTTCTTGCTATATTATTGATGTGGAACAAT
>Ga0325403_1001930_pt1 | contig 17939 bp, 14 predicted proteins | sample PopdelMetagenome_19_FD_205665 | JGI IMG/M metagenome (GOLD analysis project Ga0325403, IMG submission 205665) | Populus deltoides microbial communities from Bellville, Georgia, United States - Xylem-PdKOR-R4 | ecosystem: Host-associated > Plants > Phyllosphere > Stem > Wood/Secondary xylem...
ATGAAAAATTAATGGTTTTCGCATAAAGGGAAACAAAAACTAATAATTTGAGATCGTGTGTAATAAATAACCTGTAATTGCATGATGAATTTATAGGAAGAGATATTACATCTGTAAGATATCGGCGAATTCTGTCCCTTAAACAGAGAGAGGGCAGAGATGAATGCCATAACAATAATCGATTCGAGCCAAGATCTGTTAAACATGTCACAGCACACGCACCGATAGTCCACGCTGCCAACGCATCAGAACCACCCCCACAACACACATGCGTCCATCGATCCTTCGTTTTGTACCGTAGAACATGATAAAGTAATCAAATTTTATTAAAAAGATTAGATAGTGATTTCTCAATGTTTCTTCAAGAGGGAAGCACGTAATCCAGCCTCATCGATTTCCTCAGCAACATTCCCTGGTCTGTAGAATCCAGTACGAGGATCTGGAACCCAGGAAGTCTTCTCGGTAGACTTGCCAGCCTTCTCCCCTGTTTTCTTCACCATGGCATCAGCACCGCTTCTTGCCTTGGGCACAGCAGCTCCTTGTGATGCATCAGCTGAGAATCCTCTGCCGTTGATCGCCCTGCTGATCAAGCCAGAGATGACCTTTGCGTTTGAGGAAGAACGAGCCATTGTAATTAAATACAGCTTATGATTTGATTCGAAACCTTGTGCAGCAGCTGAGAGAAACAAAGAGTCACTCTTCTTTTTTTCTTTCTAGACTCTCTCTGCTCAAGGTTGCGAAAACATGTGATGAGAGCAGGTAGCCTGAAGGGGTTTATATAGAAAGAGACGGAAACTGAGACGCGTGAGGCTCGAAGAAGAAATAGCATCCACTACGGTTAAACGGTGGACCCTTTCAAATTACGCTAAGAGATGAAACTTCTATGTTCTTGCCAAGTGATGACTGTTTCTTCTTTCTGCCGCTTTCGCCTGTCCCTTTTTTTTAACTTAAAATATCCATATTTTTTAAATGAAAAAGAAAACACTTGGCCTATCCTTAATTCCTTGTTAATGACTTGGTTTTTGATCTCTTACAATCTTACTAAATTCTTCAGATTAATGATGAGAAACATCGATGATCCAACGGTTGAGAGAGTCAGAGGAGTGAAGACTTTTCTCACACCAGAATCAAGCATGTGAAGAAGAAGCAAACCTCTTTTGGCCTCTTCGAGCTAGTCTGGTATTTTAAAATATTCTTTGGTTAATAATGTATTAAAATAATAGTTTTTCGATTTTATTTTTAATAATAGTATATTAAAATGATTTATAAAAACAAAAAAAAATCCATTCGAAGAAAAAAAATAAGTTTTTACATAAATACTTTTCAATGTAAAAAAACAAACGGGCCGTAAGATCGGCGTGAGAGCGGTGTCTTGAAAAAGTTAAAGGACTCACAGCCGATGATGGTTAATTAGGTGAGCAACATGACATAAGCAGTCCACTTGAACCAGACAAGAGGGTCCCTATTTTGTGCGCGCGTGTGGGTGTTTTGCTTCTTCTTTTTTTTCATTTTTCTGGGAGACATATTCCTGGCCCAATGAACTCGTGAAAGATCAAGGAGAATTCCGAGTGAGTCAAGAGTCAATAATAATTTAACAAAAATGGCTTTCAGTATGTGCAGATTCCAGCTCTTTAAATTGATGGGCTCCAGCTTTAGGTGCCCAATTTCGAATTGAATTCTTGAGATAGATGCTACTGGCTAAGGCGTTAACTCATGTGAACTCGCGTTGACTCATGTGAACTGACGTGAACATGTTGTCGTGTCTCGATTTCACGACAGGAGAGTATTTGTGCATTGAGGTCCTGTCCAGGGAAATTAAAACCCCGTCTCCCAAGTGTCCAAGCTTCTCGTGCTTTTTGCTGAGTCTCTTTCTTCCTTTTTTTTTCCCCTCTCTTTCTAGATTAAAAAAAACCAAAAAAAATCAAACTAGCAAAAAGATCAAACTAATTAATAAATTTTAAAAAACATTTGGTTCAGTTTTGGCTGTGTAAAGTTAAAACTGAAATAACCAAACCGGTTCCAATACAACTAAATTGTCCTCGACGTAAAATGTGTAGTTGTGGCGAGGGTTCTGATTTTGATGTTAGCGAGGATTCCAAATATGCTTTTGTAGATGTTTTCTCTGCCCTCGCATTGGGCATATCATTGTTCTTGCTAGGAGTGATAATGATGTAAGCGCATATGAATCGGTGATTCTTTTTATGTTATCTTTCGGCGTAATTGCAAATAAAGGTTTAATTACATACAGTCGTTATATGATAGAGTTAGAGCAACTTCATAGAGTTTCTTGATAGCCTAGCAACCTCAAGCTTTTCCAGAGAACATAAAAGAATAAAAGAAATGGTTGGACGAAAATTTTTAAATTAAACAAATGCTAATGACACTGGAGAAACAAAAATCCGTGATTAAGAAATTAGTTTAGACGTTGAGAACGATTACAAATTGCTAATCCAAATAAAAATCTCTTTGCGGACCACCACAGGCAGCGTAGCTGGAAGCTTTTTGAGAATTGAGAGCCTCAGACTCTGAAACACTAGGCAAATTCCATTTGGTAAGCCAACAGCAAAGCTTTATTTGTCAAGAGCTTTGTTGCTAGCATTTATTTATTTACCTTTTCTTAAAAAGATTTATTGTGGTCCTAAAATACGCTTGAAAATGTAGCTGGAAGCTTTTTGAGAATTGAGAGCCTCAGACTCTGAAACACTAGGCAAATTCCATTTGGTAAGCCAACAGCAAAGCTTTATTTGTCAAGAGCTTTGTTGCTAGCATTTATTTATTTACCTTTTCTTAAAAAGATTTATTGTGGTCCTAAAATACGCTTGAAAATCTCTTTTTCACTCCTTGCGCTCTAACTTTGTCATGAATCATGTTCAGTCCGTGGCACACTCGCTCTTTTCTTTACCCTTACGATTGCATGGAGGCTGCAGCTGTCTCGTGACAGTCATTGCCTCCAGTAAAAGCTGATCACTGGAGCTAGATAGCTGGTTTTCCAGCAACTTGTGTGAACTGTAATGATCTAGCATAAAGGCTGCTTTTCCAAGTTGGAACGTAACGTCACTGATCCAGTAAATCTAGCTAGGTTCTTCGTTTTCCGTGACTGCCTAGATTAGAAGACAGATTTGGTAACCACGTCAAATTCTGATAGATGTAAAATTAATGGCATTTGACGTGCCCCATTAAAAACTTCTTTGTCAACACCTTTTTTTTCTATAAAAAAAATCATCTGTCAAGATCCTGAGTGGCTCTGAATGACTCAAACTTTTAGTCAACTCCTTTCCTTTTATTTTCTTGTAGCTAACGATGTAAATGATTAAGAACAGAGCCATTCTTAGTATACCCTAGCAAAACAGAAGGCACAGGCAACAACAAACAAGGCTGGCATGAATTTCAAGTAGCCATAAGATATTACTCAAATTGGTGGTCACTTGCTTTGTTTTCTCCTTGTCTCCTTTTGTATTCAGGGAAGCTGAGCACTAAAGAAAGATAGAGCAGAACCAAATGAAGTGGACTGGGAATCAAACAGCGTTCATATGCATGCATCAAGAAAAAGTCCTCACGCCACTTGAGAATTGACGAGAGCCAAAGTTTTTCCATCCTTATCCTCTAATTGGGGTGGTGTATGTGATTGTTATAGTGGTTGTATTTTAAAGTATTTTTTATTTATAAATATATTAAAATAATATTTTTTTATTTTTAAAAATTTATTTTTACTTCCTCGCATCAAAACAATTTAAAAACATAAAAAAATTAATTATTTTAAAAACACGATTTCAAGCGATGAAATGACCATCCTTAATATCTTATCTAGCTAGGCTACGTGGATTATTGCATACCAAAAGATGCAGTGTGACTTTAGTGTTGATTGCAAAGGTTGGGATCGTATATATGCAGACAGAGTCATTCTTCTTCAAGATTTTAGAGGTCAAATTGCATGCCCTTCTCTTTTCTCGAAGCCAGCTTGATTGAAGGCCTTGGATAATGGGCCAGACCCAAAATTAACCTTATCTAATAATGGGCCAAGCTACTTACTCATAATCCAAGTAGGTGGATTGGGCAGACAAGTTGGGTCTGACGCACATCTGCTTCTCTCCCTCTTTTTCAGTGGCTGTTAGATTTTTGGGGCAAAATGTAGATTGTAGAACCCTAAAGAAATCAAATTAAACCCCCCAGTCTTGCTCGTGTATTTATCAGCAAAAACAGCTAACTCTCAGTCTCTTCTTCTTCGTTTTTTCTTTTCCAGCAAAATTTAGAGCTGGAAATCATGGCATTACAAGAGAGAAAAGAAATGGGAGATAACAATAATAGTACAGGCACTGATGTCTCGCAGAACATGACTATTTACATCAACAATCTCAACGAGAAGATCAAAATCGATGGTAATGTCAGATTTCCCTCTTCTTTCCTTTTTTTTCTTCTTAATTTTCAATTGTCGTCCTCTTTCTCACATATATGGTTTGTATGTGATAATGTCTGGCTTGGAAAAAAAAAAGAGTTGAAGACATCGCTGCAGGCTGTGTTCTCGCAATTCGGGAAGATACTGGAGATATTGGCATTCAAGACATTGAAACACAAAGGGCAAGCTTGGGTTATTTTCGAGGATGTTCAGTCTGCCTCTAATGCTATACGGCAAATGCAGTCTTTCCCCTTTTATGATAAGCCCATGGTATGTATGTATGTATATTGTTAGGGTTTTTTTCTTCTTATATTATGTTTGAAGTTTTGAAATTATCCTATTTGTGTTCATATGTGAAACAATGGATGCTATTTAAGATTTCTAGGCAGAATTTTAATGGAAAAAGTTGAGCAAACAAAAGATCAAGAAAACTTGCGACTGTATCTAGATCCACTAACTACAATAAAGTAAAAAAGAACACCTCTGTATTCGTGAAAGAAAACTCTAAAAAACTGTTGTGACAAGTTTCTCATGTTGTGGAAAAACCAAATACAAAAACTTAATGTGGACAATACATGAACCGAACAATGTGTGAATTAAACAATGCATGAAGTAAACATTAATTATGGAATGATAAACATGAAATGATTATTATGAACATTCATGAACCAAGTCAGCATCACATTTTTCAACAGGAAAGTTCTTGAAATTGCAGAGGATTTAATAACTCTAGGGAACCTTGTGAAAAAATGGTTAATGTTTTCCATAGATATTAAATGTCTTGCTTGGGTTGGATAGGAGGGCTCAAATGGACCTAGATCCCCCCCCCCCAGATCGATGAAGGAGTGGCTGGTCTTTCTAGTGCTTATCTGCCCGTATCTTATTCTGTGCATTGCTGGTTTCATAGCTTGAATTAGAAACAATTAGATCCTAGTTTGCTTGTAAGATACACGTTCTTACTTCTGCAGCATCAATCGGTAAAAAAAAAGGTTCTTCAATAATTTTCTGGGTGGAATTTGTTCCTTTCTATTTACTAGTAGAGAAGAACCTTGTCACGTTTCTAACCTTTTCTTTCTTTTGCTGTTTAATCTATTGGCAGAGAACCATAATTAAACATGATTCCTTTACTTTTCTTTTCCTCGCTTTGACTAAGCTCATATTTTATGTTTCAACTATTGTAAAGCATGGGTCCCTCTCTTCTGCCAAAAATTAACATTGATGAAAAATATTTCTAATGCAGAGAATACAATATGCAAAAACTAAATCGGATATCATAGCAAAAGCTGATGGTACTTTTGTTCCACGGGAAAAACGAAGGAGGCATGAGGAAAAAGGTAAGGCATCTCTATCTTTCCCTCTCACACTTTTTTTTATTCTTTATTTAGTGAATGACAGAAAAAAAACTCACTGATAAGTGCCAAGCATTTGCTTATAGTGTTTCTGTTTTCTGCATGTGGGAGCAGTAGCACATTTTTTTTTTTTTTTTATGTACCTTTATTTTGGATCTCGCAAGGATAGAACATAACCAATTGTAATTTTGTCTGTGCTCACTGTCTGACTTAGCAAATTCGCAATTTTGATGTCATGGCCTTGCTCATATAGATTATAGAAAGAGTGATTTGTGTAACTATGATTCTAAGTTTTATATATAGCATGAAACAGAATGTGTACTTGTGTTTGTAAACAATAGGCATAGTGAACTTTGTGCTGAGAACTCAGGACCATATTTTTTAGCCACTCCTGCTTTTTAATGGGAGAAGTCAAAAGGTGAGTTAATGGCAATAGGGACTAGTCGTGATTGTGGTAGTGGTTAGCTCTTTGTTTTGGACCTTTGGCCCCTTTCATAACCAAAAATATAAAAAGTTTTTAAATACACATGGCTGTGAAACAGTATAGTGTGCATATGCTTGGTATTACTCTGAGATGTGGAGCCGATTTGGGATAGATGTATCATTGTGTAGATTATGCTTCTTCAGTTTCTATGAATTATTTTCCTCTGAGATCTATATTTTTCTAATGGCAGGGAAAAAGAAGAAAGATCAACATGATGCTAATCAAGTGGGAGTGGGTCTGACTCCTGCTTATGGCGGCGCCTACGGGACAACACCTTCTGTAAGCATGTTCTCTGTTCTATGAGGATTACCCTACTGGGTTCTTTAGAATATGTGGTTTTTAGGTTAATTTCATCTTCCTCTGTATCTTAATTGATTATAGATTTGACAGCATGTTTGTGATTACTATTCACCTGAAATTCAGCTAGTTAATTTTATATTTGGATTCGAAAATTAAGATTGACTTCTTTACAAACTAACTTTTGGTTGCTATAAAGTACAGAGAGCTGGCCAGCATTTATAATATATATACATTTGAAGTAGGCAAAGAGGATTGCATTTCTAGTCAGTTAATCTAGAGTGTTACTTCTCCTTGCTGATGGAAAACCATTATTTGCTGATCCTATGCTGATCAACTTATCAAACATCAAACAATAATCCATCGCTAGTTACCTTGGCTAATGATAAACTACTTATGGAAATTAGTTTCACTTCCATTCATTAGTGAAAGAGTTCGTTGCTGAGATTCAAAAGGATACAGCCTGTTTTCAGAAACTGGTGAAGCTTAGCTGTCAATTTGTTGTGAAAAGAAAGTTCAATTATCTCTTATTATGATCCTGACCTTCAAATTGTTGTTGCAGCTATTACAAATACCCTATCCAGGTGGTGTGAAATCTATGGTTCCTGAGGCCCCAGCTCCACCAAATAACATTCTGTTTATTCAAAATCTTCCCAATGAGACTACTCCAATGATGCTGCAAATGCTCTTCCAGCAGTATCCCGGTTTTAAGGAGGTCAGGATGGTGGAAGCAAAGCCAGGGATTGCCTTTGTAGAGTATGGAGATGAGATGCAATCAACAGGCGCAATGCATGGACTTCAGGGATTCAAGATACTTCAGCAGAATTCAATGTTAATTACCTACGCCAAGAAATAGACAAAAATGATCGGGTTTTCAGCTACTACTAGGGGAGGGCTGACATTAGGACCTTCAACTTCTTGCAAGTGTGTCCTGTTGTCTTTTTCATTCTTTGTTTGAACAGGAGGTTTAGAGTTTTCGTGTATCATTGTAGCTATGAGTGACTTCTGTCAAATATTATCCTTTGCTTCTGAGAATCACTCACCAGTAATTTTTGCTTGAGTGTGATGTTGCAGATTAAATTAGATAATGCTGTTGCGGTGTTGCCGGATATAATCACATATTGGTCACCTAAAGACATTGGCCGTTTTCAGTCAATCTTCGAGGCATGGCTGTTATCAGAAGGTGTTTTGATTAATCGCACATACTCGAAAGCTAAGGATAAAATAGTGTTGGGCTCTAAGCCCCGATTTACACCAAAAAAAAAAAAAGAAGATAAAATAATGCCGGGCAAGTACTTGAATAAAAATAAATATTATTGATCCCGATTCGGCATCCCAAATGTCTGATGCGAACAGGCTCTGTTACACTCTCTCTAATTCAGTGTTGTGTTTTTCCGCTTGATCTTTCAATTCCTTCCTCCACCCTTGAATCAATCTCTCTTGTCTCTTGATCAGCTCATCCTTTACTTTCAACTCTTCTTCCATCATAGCAATATCCTGTTAAGATGCAACGCACCATTTCATCAGAGTCCCAATGATGCTTTAGGGAAGTGGAGCAAGTGGTGGGAATTTACCTTCCTCAGTGTTTCAGACATGGTTGGTTGATCTTCACGTTGCAGACCAATAAAATACAGTTGAAGCTTTTTGGCAGCCTCCATGAAATCCCTGGCATGTCTCTCCACATCAACTGGAACAATTGAAAAAGAAAACACTTTTCAGCATGTATCATTTAATAGTTTTGTTTTAAAAACATAAACTGGTAGTCTAGTACTCTCGGCTTCTAGCTATATGAATGCGTCCAGCACTTCAATTAGTTTACACTAAATTCACGCCACACTATTCAAATTCATTCCCTTTTGAAACAGTAGCAGACCCGGTGATAGAATGTCATGGAAGGAGTGATGAATAGCCAAACGCGAGGGATGGATAAAGAAAAGTCAAGTTATAAGAGGAATGAAGAAAAAATATTTTGCTCCCTAAAAGCCTAAAGTACATGCTACAGTTTCAAGACATGCATCAAAAGTTTAGTTCCGAAAAATCTCTACCACTTGTTTTTCTAGCAGTTTCCACCATCACGTTCATGCTTGGAAATTTTAGTTGTGATGGATGAGTAATGAACCAAGAGACATCAATGAAAAGATGAATCTCCAGGCAAACACCTACGGATCTTTGTCTATCTCCTAGAGCTTTAGGGTCTTTTTGTTAGGAGACGGGGGTGTGATTTAGGGGGGTAGATGAGGTCTGGATGGAGATTAAATAAAGAAAGGATTGGAATGGTCCCTTCTATCTTTGCCTCCTTATAATTTTCAATCCTCCCAATATGAGTAGATGCAGATTGGCTTCCATCCTTTCCCTTGTTAGCCAAACAAACTTAATATACAGGTTAATATCGATCCTTTCTCCTATCGACCCTTCCTTCCTGGTAAACATACCCTTAGTTTTTGTTCATGGGGAGGCAAGCTGGACCTTACGCTTCATACAAAGGGTTGCTCCCTCCCTAACCCCTCCAAATCCCAAGTGTGAGTGGGATGACGAGAAGCAGCAATACCAACCTCATTAATAATAAATTGGAAAGGCAGGACTATCATCAGCCATTGTAGCTCCAATTATCCAAAACCTAAATGAACAGAGTAGAATCATTCTACAGCTATTTTCTTTTTGGATCTATGCTCTCCAAAATACTAAGCCTCAATTCTAATTATATTGTATTTCAGAAAATTACAAAAAAAAAAAAAAGACACAATAATAAGCAACGGAATTAAAAAAAGAGATCGATAGCTGTTACTAACTCTGATGAGAAGGATGGGGAGAGCGGTCAATGGCCTGAAGCTCTCTGGCAGGCAAGCATGGAAGCAAAGCCGCCTCTAAAGCCATCACACACCCAATCATGTCTTCCCTTGCTGCTCCTTGTTGTTGCTGCTGCTGCAGCTGCGATGGAGACTGTAGCTGCTGCTGCTGCTGCTCTACGGCTTGTCTATCACCCATTTTCAATTACTCCCCTCCTCCCTACATGAAAGAAATCCCTCAACTCAACATGAAATTACTTCACTGCTTCCGATACTTTTTTTGCTCATTGGACGTGTGTTTTATTCTGTTAGTTAGACGACTTCTCGTCTAAGTTGCCTTTCAAAATTCGCTCTTTTTTAAAATTCGAAAACGAAACCCCTCACCCGACCACCATCCAGCACTCCTATTTTTATTTTATTTTCATAAATAGCGAGTCGCACTTTTTTTTCAATAAATTTTATCCGGAAAATGCTTAGGATATTTAAATCTTTTTACTAAAACTTTTTTTTAAGTAAATGATGTGGTATTCATTATTTGAAAAAAAAAAAAAGAGTTAAAAAGACAAGAATATAGATTTTTGTCAAATAAAATCACTACATACAAACCTTAATTTAAATTTTTATTATTCAATATCTTTTTTAATCAAAACCCAATATTACAATTCCTCTAAATAACTTATATATTAAAAATACATACTAAATAAAACTAGAAAAATAATAAAAACTCTCAATCAAATAGAAAAAAAATCTAAATTAATTAAAATATATATATATATATAACAAATCTTTCTAGAATATATTCCTTATATGACTATAAAATTTTATCCTCTTAGAAAACACTGTATCTATAATCATTTTGAAAAATATCAGGATTAGATATTAATTTAATATATTAACTAATGAATTATGAATATTGCCACATCATTCAATAAAAGCATTTGGTTATCTTATAACCAGTAGTAATATTGAGCCTGCTACCAACTGGTTCATGGATGTTCCATAGGAGATCGGAGTGGTCTAGACACACAGGTAGACTAGCATTTGGCATGCAATCTCAGCAGAATTGGAAATGTCAACGGATGATAACAGGAAACCCAGCACTAGCAGAGCCAACGGCAGCGATGTTCGAGCAATATCAGCTCCTCAGAAACAGCAGAGCTATCAACAGAAGAAGCGAGGATAAACCTTGACTTGTATTCTGACAAGTTGAATTTGAAAGATGCCCCTGAATAAGGTAGAAATTGATCGTGTCATGATGATTTCCTGAAACTGGATGCCGTCTGTCCGTCCACAATTCAGATAAATAATTAAGGGAAAGCGCCTAGAGAATCCACTATACTCATCATGCGAAGATATCATTCCAATATTCCTTGGCATATGAATAAGCCCTCAAAAAGCAAAAGCAATCCAAATATGCACGTCCATTGATAGTAGAAAGTTTCAAACAGATGGTGTTACAAGCACACAGAGGTTCCTTGCGTTCCAACAACTAATGGGTACACATCATATATTTTCTCATAGAGTAAAGGCTACACCAGTGAGAATCTTCAGTGAGATTCAACAGGTTTGATAGCAGAACTTTGCATGAACCACATAACGTATTCGAATCTGATCCACGTCAAGAATTATGTACTCATTTCTCGGCCACATACCCTGCATTCATTATTTTTATTAGTTCAAGAGTGAAAAATGGCTAGCATTTCATTGATTTTTGCAAGTTAATATGTCACAACTTGTGTAAAGAAACTGCCGTAGAAGTTCTGTGTATACATACAGATACAAGTTCGTGCCCATTTAGCCTGAAATGATATTATCTGCTCAGTCCAACTATCTTCTATCCTAGAATGAATGGGGCACTTGGTAAAAGGTGATGTGTTGTTAATGCTCCGAACATATGACACGCAACTAAACATTCTCTTGCATTGCTACCCCTTCTAATTGACTTTTGATGAACTTCTTGTGAGTGAACGTCACAAAAGACCATGTGGACATAACAAACCTACTAAGTTTTTGGGGAAATTGGACAGGGTTCTAATGCACCCTACCTGGGAATAAGGCAGCTCTACTGGCTTTCCGAGTGGAACAAGAACACCGTCTTCAAGAACCTGAGCCTGTGAAGAGTCCGGGACAGTTCCTCCAGCTACTTTTACACTGCATAATACGATCGTAATGTTTAACTTGCAGAAAAATAATCAATGGCTATCATTTCTGACATTTCTTTTTATTATTATTATTGAAGAAGGATAAATTCACATAATCACTGAATTCTCTTAGTTTTGATACATATAGCAATTTAAAAAGGGAAGATTCAATGGAGGGATTCCATTAACAAATCCAATCTTGTATGCGTTGGAATTTGGTTTCAGAAGAACCAAAGCCTTTTCCTGCCATTGTCTAATGGAAAACATGCACGGTGCTAAATCTAACGTCTTATAGTGGATGCCACAGATTCCACTATAAGATCACCTTACTTGATTATGGTCTACGATAGAAATCAACAAAGAGAAAATGGAGATGAAAGATGAATATAGAAGAACCTTAGCTTTCCCTTTGGCAACTTATCATGGCAGTTAAAAGATCCATAATCAAGCATGTCACCCAGTGCAACCTGGAAGTGTACAGATGAAAAGCTGCTTAAAACCTTTTTTTCTAAAAAAAATCACTAAACTTTAGAAGGAGCTGAGTAAAGCCTTTTGCATGCACCAACACATGTAAAATCTTCTGCTTAATACCAATTTACTCTGCTGGATAAAAAACAATCCTCATACAAAACTAGCACAGCATCTGAGTTTATCCAGTTAGCTTGGCAATAAGGTGCACTTTTGGAAAACATATCACCAAAATAAAGCCCGTTCCCAAGAGAATGAGTTGATGGTGCTTCTGGAGGAGCAATACATAAACCTGGGGGATTTATGAAAGAGCTGTCAGATAATTTCTGCAAATTACTTTGTGACGTCTGGAACACCACTGCTAACTATAAATTAAATGATCCTCATTCTGGCATCAAAGCCACTGTAAACTATTTCAAGCAGTTCCAATAAACTCCGCACAGTTTCCTTGTGATTATTGAAACTAACTTTCCAACATCTAAGAAAAGAATATAGAGAAACTTGAGGGGTGTAGCTCAACTGGTTAAGCCCTACGTTTGCTCCCTAGAGGTCACCAGTTCGAGTCTCACAAACCTCAGGGTCACTGGAGACTTACATGGTCGTTAACTTCAGGACTTATGGGATTAGTCGATGTGCGCGCAAGCTCGCTCGGACACCAACGTTAATAAAAAAAAGAGAAAATAATATAAAGGATATCTACATAGAGCGAGTAAAGGTGACCTTCAGACAAAATACCGGTCCAGTTTGTCAGCCGAGAACCATGCCACAAAAGCATTCTGTTTTTTGTTTGAGAGAACTGCATAAAGAGTTTGAAGTAACATTATACTTAAATGGTTTATCAACTATTGTTGAGAAGGAAAGAATGGAACAATGAGTTGTTTCTGAAAGATTAAACATGACCAGAGCTCTGAATTCTCACCTTTTTGAACCGTTCATTTTCACCTTCTCTTGAAGTTCTAAATATTTGAACAATGTCAATTCTATAATGTGTTTCATCACCAGTGTTACGCATGTATTTTTCAATCTGCGGAATGGAAGGAACATTCTGGTTCAATTTAAAATGATGTGTCCTAATTGAAGATTTATTTTTCAGGTCAAATGAAGAATCCTTACAAATTGATATTCACAGAATTAATTACCATAGAGAATTCCTTGGAAACAACGTCAAGTGGTACCAATTCACAACGAAGGCAGTGATATTTCGAATAGAGCGGATCTTCCTTGAAAATTAAGTCAGAACAGAAAATCAGATAACTGCTGAAAAGCAGCAAGCAGCACAATTTGACGATGAAAGTAAGTAAACAATCAGAAATCAATACTTGGGTGTAGATATCATCCTTGATCAATGATGTAGCTATTTCAATTTCCCCTAGAGCTTCAACCTGCGGACAATAAAAACTGCAAACATTAACTCGATGTCTCCGTGAAACTCTGCTTAAGATTTTTCTGCAAGTCTTAGGCATTTCCTGTCCTTATAATCAGGAAATTCATAATGAAATAAATGAAAGCATAATATTGCCTTTCTCTGAGATGAAATGAAGAAATAATAAAAGAAATGGGAAAATTACATCCAATTTTCAAATGGGTAAAAGTCATCAGTATAGAGTAAATGGTCATAAGAATTACCATTTCCAGCTTGCATTTCAGTTTGTAATGGTTGTCAATGGTAAATTCACCTGACAAAGTCAACAGCTCCACATTAATGAATTGCAATGTTTTCTCGTACCCAATTTTATAATATTTCTATGTTTCGGGGCGTTTTATGATTGTAAAGTCCCACAACAGCAACTCAAAAAACCAAGGGGGAGAGGGAGATTACTCACGCGTCTTATTAAAACCAAAGTCATGAGGTATTATTGTGTAGAATTCCCTGGAATGAAGGATGAAATAAAAATCAGAAATATGTAACAAAAAAAGGAGAAAAAAAGTCTGTTCTTGTCCTACAATAATGTTTTCATGTTGATATAGACATAGCATGCACAAAATCTTAAAACTAGATTAGTAGCAAGTCTTTATAGTTATCTGCATGATAACCAACAAATCCTTACCCACTTAACTCCTCAAGCTTTTCTGTATCAGATTTGCCAATATTCTCACATATTCTCCTCAAGACATCATAGCCCTATATATGTTGACCTTGAATCAGTAGGCATCATAGGCAAAACAAAGAGACTGAACTTATCATGCAGGCAAGAAGTATAACAGGAATGGCTCCTTGATGTTGAGAAATGTGCATGTGAGAAACCGGAGCATGTACCTTTAAGATTGTCGACTTGCTCAGCTTACCAAGGGGTAACTTTTCTGCATTGTACCCTGAAGGTAAACGCAACAGATTACATGATAGAAGTGATGATAACAGGCTAAAGATAAACTCAACGAGGTAAAGTCTTGAACCACAGCCATATCGTAGACTTCTCATTTCCTTAATATTGCAGTTAAAATCATCAGACATTCACTTTCTCTCGTTGAGCACAATGACAACATTTCTTTCTTTCTTTCGGACCCTTTCCTGGCTAAACACACCCACATAACACATCCTGTACAATATTCCAATTGCTAAATCGAATGCAGAAAAACCACTAACCTAATTCCATCATCCGTTGCTTCATCATGCGAACATCACAGATAAGAGAGATAAAATTTGCAATTCGAGGATCAAGCCTTGTAACCTGTAGTTGCCTTTCAACAGTAAAAATAGGGTTCTCCTGAACCCCACAACAACTGTGCATAATTAGGAGGAAATCTCGCTGCTGATTAAATTGGGAAGCAGAATACAACAAAATTGCATTGCTGTTGAATTGTAAAACATATTTACAAGGCTAAGCCAAGATTTCATTCGATATTGATTATGAGAGAAAATAAAAGGTTCTAATTTCTCTAGACTAACTCACCTCTGACGACTCTTTGTTCATGTCATGGTCTGTTTCCAACCAAGTATAGCGCTTTGGGTGGCATATGAAATCTTTCCGGTTGGGCCAACGGTTCTTTGTCTTGGCAAAAAATTTTGCTTCGAACTCCTGAATAGCACTGCCTCTTGATGTGTAAGGGCCTTGCAACTTGTCTTGACCTTTAATTCCTACTCTACCCCATCTAGTGTATACCATGAATTTGCTAGAGTCATTAGATTCTGCAATTGTTTTACAATTTAAACCATTAAAAGACTAAATCAATGAAACAGAACCATTAAAAAACAATTGCAGAATCTAATGACTCTAAAAACTGTTATAATTTACAATCAAATTAAAAAAAAAAATCTAACTAATAATAATTGCAACTGTTATAATTTACAAAAATCTACTGAACTTGAAGAGAGCAAGGACTGACCAAGAGCCTGAATCAGATAGAACTTGTTATTATTATTCCCAACATTTGTTTGATTCAACGTGGCATCATAGATACTATCCCCCTGCATGGAAAAGGATGAAGTTTTAAAAGGCTTATGCTTGTAAATCAACAGCAAGTTTCAGACATTTAATTAGACGTTGCATATGAAAGTAGAATGTTCTTTACATGCTCTAGAACATGGTACCGTGTCTTTATATGATCAGGCAGATACTGATCCAGCCCGGCAGTGACCTTGTTGAAACTCGCAGTAACTTTCTCGTCCTTGTTGCTTGTTTCTTTTTCTTCGTCTTCTTCTTTGCCTGCCAAGTGCCAGCAAGACCAAACAGATTAATCCACTACATCTTATAATAAAATTTTCTTGAGTATAATTGGTCAGAAATTGCACAAACCTTCAGGTGTACCGTTCTTTGACTCTTTCTCTGACTCTGCACAGAGCCTGTCTAGTAGTTCTTTCTTTGACCCACTTGAAGAAAGGCCTCGGAGGATTGCTTGTTCGCGTAGTTGGCGAGTTCCCATGTCGTGAAGATCTTCAATGGCCTTGATTTTCTCAGACACGATATCAGAACCGTCAAGTACTTGTGCTTCCCTTTGCCTCTTGTTGCCAAGTGATGAAGCATCATGACTGGTTGAGACTTTTAACGACCTCTTGAGACTGTTTGCCATTAGAAAAGCTTGAGATGGAGCGAGCGAGCTTTCGTGACTTTTAGAAGTGGAGGGCATGGCCATGTTAAAAACAGGCACTGGCACTGTTTAGTTTTTGAGTTCTTCGACGGCTTCTCAAAAAAGCAAGACGCGCCCATTTGCTAGTAGTATAATAAAATATGGAAGATAACACGCACCAATACATAACCCACTCATTTATTGCCACGTCAATGATAATTTGTTGAAATGACGAGGAATGATTTTATTAATTAAGGCTGCGTTTGATTAAAAAAAAAGTGAAATTTAGAAAATCACTTTTTAAATTTTTATTTGTTTATTTATTATTAAAAAAAAATTGGTTAATGAAAAATATTTTCTAGTCAATGAAAAAAAAATTTTGCTTGATTTCTATAAAAGTATTTTTTTTATTTTAAATAAAAAATAATTTCCAGAAGTTATGAAAAATTTAAAAATATTATATTATTTGCTAATTATATTAAATTTGGTTCTAAAACTTTTGATTGCTATATATTTTGTTTGAATTTTTTTTTTCAAATTCATCCTTTCAAATTTAATTTGATTTGATTTTTATATTAACTTTCATATTTATTTTTATGATTGTTATTTAATTTTCTCTTATTATTTTTTAAATTAAATTTTTTTATCAAATTTAATCCTCATTCTTTTAATTGTTACTTATTTTATTTAAAATAATTTATGAAATTATAATTATTATTATTTTAATTTCATCATCTTTTAATTTTTTTATCTATTAGATTTAATCTCTATTATTTTAATTATTATTTATTTTATTTAAAATAATTTATGAAATTAGATTATTTTCAATTCCATTCTCATTCAACTTTTTAATTTTTAAGATTTGTTTCTTATTATTTTAATAAATTTAAAAAAAACATTAATAAATTATTTTCCATAACATAAATAAACACTAAAAAGTATTTTCTAACTTATTTTTATAATACTATTAAATATTAAAAAATAATTTATTTTCTTGAAATTTACTTTTTAAAAAATCAATTTTCAAAAAAAAAAAAATAGAGCCTAATACAGTGATCTCTCTTGTCCTGAAGAGTTTCGCGCAAGATTTAAATGCAGGTTGCCTAACATGACTGTCGCTTGAACGAGTTCTTTTTTCCTTGAAAAGACACCGTTTGGAATTCTCTTTCTTTGATTTTTTTTATTTTAAATTAATTTTTTTATTTTCTAATATATTAATATCAAAAATAATTTTTTTAAAAAAATATATTTACAAGTACCTACATGACATTTCAAATCACCTAATCACTTTTTTATTTTTTCGTTTAAAGAAGTCACAGCATCTCTTGGTTTTGCACATTAATATCTTGTGGTTGCGATTATTTTTTAAATAATTTTTTATATTAAAATATATGTTAATAATTTTTTTTAAAAAAATTATTTTTGACATCAACATATCAAAATGATCCAAAACATACAAATTATATTAAATTTCAGCAAAAAAAATTAATTTTTTTTGAAAACATGGTTTTCACCGCGTTCCCAAACAATTTAGTAATGAAGTATTGTTTTTTTAGGTATTTTTCAAGTAATTTAAAAAAACGCATGTCTTTGTGCATTTAAAAATAATAAGTTTTTTTTACATACTAGTCTTAAAATTTAAACTTAAGAAATTAAGCAAAATTCCTTAATAATCATACTACTCCATTACCATCAATTCCCTGTACTGTACTGAACGTGTGTTTCTTAGGTCCAAGAAGAATGATCATCTTTTAGATTGTTTTTTAAAGTTTTTTTATAGAAAATATATTAAAATAATATTTTTTTATTTTTTAAAATTAATATTTTTAATATTAGTACATCAAAATAATATTAAAATATTAAAATATTAATTTTTTTATAAAATATGATTTGAAACACAATTGGTACAGCTACACATTAAAGTGCATTTCATCCACTCCAATTGCATGTATGTCAGTATGTGTGTTTTCTTTTAAAAATAAAATAAAAGTAGTGATAATTTTTATTTTATTTTTT
>Ga0325403_1001931_pt1 | contig 17939 bp, 10 predicted proteins | sample PopdelMetagenome_19_FD_205665 | JGI IMG/M metagenome (GOLD analysis project Ga0325403, IMG submission 205665) | Populus deltoides microbial communities from Bellville, Georgia, United States - Xylem-PdKOR-R4 | ecosystem: Host-associated > Plants > Phyllosphere > Stem > Wood/Secondary xylem...
TATATATATATATATAATATTTACAATAATAGAGATTTGATACTTCATAATTAAATAATATTTGGATGCCAAATAGCGTAAATTTTATTTTTTGTGTTTTTTTTATAATTACATTCCCTCAATAATTAAAAATAAAATAAAAACTATCAATCAAGATGATCATAAAACATAGTTTATTGTAGATTGAAATAGTAAAATGATGTTTTTACTATTCTTAAACAAAATCATTTAACTCGTTATTAGAGACAAAACAATTTTTTTCATAGGATTTATTTGCTATTATTATATTAATTATGAATAAATTGGTTTTTTTACATTTTAGAGCACATTTTAATGACTTAAATACACTTAAATAAAATAAATAAATAATAAAACTAGGGTGCCATAACTTTTAGGTATTTTACTACTTTGATTGCAAAGTATAATGACTACATTTTCTTAAGATAAAAAAAAAAAATTTGATGTTCAGTGGTATTTTTGTATTTTCATTATAGTTTTTTTTTTTGTTATAATCAATTTGGTCTTTATTTTTTATTTTTATTTATTTATTTCAATTTTCCCTCAATATTTAATTTCATTTAATTTTTTTTTATCCAATTTGATTCTCTTTTTTTTTTTTTCATTTTCTAGATTTTTATTTTAATTTTCAACTTAGTCCCTCATTATTTTCTTTTATTTAGCTTTTATATCAGATTTTATCCTCATTTTTTTTATTATTTGTTTTTTTTAATTCTGGATGATTAGAAATTTTGCTTCATGATTTTTTCGTATTTTTCTTCTATGAGATAATCTCGTTTGTATTTTCATTATAGTTTTTTTTTGTTATAATCAATTTGGTTCTTATTTTTTTATTGCTATTTTTTATCGTTTATTTATTTAAAATTTCCCTCAATATTTAATTTCATTTAATTTTTTATCCAATTTTATTCTCATTTTTTTATTGCTATTTTTTTCATTTTCTAGATTTTAATTTATATTTTCAACTTAGTTTCTCATTAATTTCTTTTATTTAGTTTTTATATCAGATTTTGTCCTCATTGTTTTGATTATTATTTGTTTTTTTTTTTTAATTTTGGATGATTAGAAATTTTACTTCTAGATTTTTTGTATTTTTCTTCTATGGGATAATCTCGATCTCATGACTTTAGTTATGAGTTTTAAGGATCAGCTCAATTTAACTTCCATATTTTTTTAGATTTTTTTTACAAATTGATTTTTTTTCCTCCTTTGATGTTAGGTTATTGGGCCTTGAGTTTCGTGAATTTTTTTTTGCTTTTTTTTATGTGGAGTTATCATGATCTCATATCCCGAGTCACGAATTAGTCAAATTAACTAAGGTTTTTTTTTCAACTTTTTTTAATGTTCGTTTTTCATCATTTAGTTCGCTGAAAAGTTGACATCAATTGTTTTATTCAATTTCTTCTATGCAGGGCTATCCTGGTCTTACGACCAAGCCATAAATTTAGCATGCTAACTTAAATTAGGTTTTTTTTTTATCCTTCTTAAAATTGAATTTTTTCAATTTGTCCTTTAACATTTGCTTTGCTATTGATTAAGCTTTATATTTCTTTTATTTGTTTTTTTATAAGATTATCATGTTCTCATTTAATTTTTGTTTTGTTATTAAATAAGATTGTTGAGATTTTTTAAAAATATTTAGAGGGTATCTTTTCATGATACTGACAAACATTCATTTTTTCTCAATTAGTCACTGATCATTTTTGGAGTTTTTTATTGTCATTGGTTTTTTTAATCATATTATTAAATTAACCAGAAGTATTAAACTTATTCGAATCAATAAACTGGATCCCAATGTTTTCTTGCTTTTTAAAAAACACTATCATACTTCTATTATGTTAGAACAAAATTTAACTTGGTTGGTGGCGCAACACAAACCATCTATATTATCTAGTTAATGGTTATTTTTGAAATTTCATCCAACCTCATACATAGATTAATGATTATTTTTCATATTTTTTTTTATTTTTAAAAAGTAGTATCATAAGTAATCACTATTGTAAACGATAATGATTCTATGTGTTGCTTGCAACCTTCTTTCAAAGTTACCAGCTATTACTAAAGGACTGGAGCTGGCTTGGGATTTGAGAATATCGCAAGATAATCTACCACTCAGACTCGAAAATGCTCTTAGATTGTTATCTGCTAATCAACTTCCTGCGACAATGGTTTGATGATATGGGAGGTTTGCAACTTCCTGCGACAATGGAGGCTTGCAACAGCTTCTTCTACTAGATATCATGGGAATTAGCTTCCCTAGAGTTGTTTAGGTTTTTTTCTTCAACTTTTCTTTATTAAAATTTATTTATTTTTTAATTTTATTATTTAATATTAAATTATTAGATCTTAAACTTTATTATTTTTTACTCTTTCCTTTACGTGGAAAATATAGATTATCCTGGTTTCTTATCATCATTGTCTCAACAATTTTTTTTTAGCATTGACTACATATCTAATAAAACCTAAACCTATACTTACATGAAACCAAACCGAACTGGAGCTGGCCCAATGGACCAACCAGCTTGGGTTTTAGCATTTGGGAAAGTTTTTAGAGAAGTGGGAGCATGTCTAATTAGCATCATGCCTGAATGAAAATTTCAGAACGTCCTATGGAGGGAAAGGACTGCTCTCTCAAGAAGAAGAAAAAACGCTACAGAACGTAAAAAGGTACATTAAGTATGATATTACCAGTCGTAAAGCTAGGAACCCTTGCTCTCAAAACATTTTGCAAGCCCATTGCTAATCGTCTCAAGAAGGAAGCAGGGTTGCACCCTAAGTTCCGTCACTTCATCATCAACATGGCCCAGGTTTTCTTTTTTCTTTTTTGTTCTTTACATTTTTAAGTTATTTGCTTTATGGGTTTTGTCTAAAAATTTGTTCTTGTTAATGTCATACCTTTTCTTTTCTAATTTTTATTGTTTTTTGGCATTAATAGTGTTGGTTGGTTGCTTGATCACTGATACTGTGTTTCTAAATAATGGGTTGGTCTTGAACTTGGTAAATGTAACTTCATCAAATTAATTGATTGGAGGGTTTTGTCTAAAAATGTGTTCTTGTTAATGGGGTACCTTTTGTTTTCTGGTTTATTTCTTGGTTTTGTTATTAATACAGGGTTAATGGTCTTGAACTTGGTGTATAGATTCATTAGTGGTACTACAACCCTGTTGCGTAAGCAAGGTTATGTTGTTAAGTGTTGCTCTGTTAAGATTTGATTCACTCTAATCAATGCCAGATCATTTGTAATTGTGGCCTTTATTACATTCAGTAGGTAATCACTGTAATACATACATGCTATGGCCATTTTCATTGTGTACTCTGCCTGCCTGCCTCCTATAGCATGGAAAGTTTTTATCCATTCAAGGTTGATTCTTTTCTCTTACTTTACGGGCTGGGAATCCACATGAAATATGTTTACCTTGCGTGTGTCTCATGATTAGGTGGAAACGTTTTTGTTGTTATGCTGAAGAAATTATGATTGTCTATGTTTGCAATGAAATGCGATGTTAAGCTGAAAATCATCATCTATTTTTGCACTGCGCTTCATTGTGTCTTTCGTCCCCGGAAACTTGTTTTGTTGTAATTCATGATTTCTCTTCTCTTGTTTGAAATAAAGAATGTAAGAAATATGTTCATTTTGTGACTGAATCAGGCAAATCATAGATTCACAACAAAAATGCAAAGACGCATTTATGGCCATTCAGTTGATGCTGTAATACGACCATTGGATGAGGAGAAGGCTGTCCAAGCTGCGGCAGATCTTACTGGGGAACTCTTTGTGTTTTCGGTACTGGCATTTCCTGCCTTTATTGTTCGTGTAATTTGGATCTGAAAAATCAAGCATATCCATGGTAGGAAAAGTTTATTGTATGTGTGTTTTGTGTTTGTATATGCTTCCTATACATGAATGAGTCTGAGCTGCATGCTTGTGTACTGAGACTATGGAGATACTAGTTGGTTGGTTCTAATACCTCTTGTCACAACCTGTGATGTGTCTACCCTGTAAGGACTAGTCACGAGTTACAATCATTCAAATGGGCCTGGTATGATGTTGTACACACTATGGTGATAAAATAGCCTTTCTGGTTATTGGGTTATCAGAAGTTGCCAGTTGTTTTTTAATTTTAATGTTATTGTTCCTTTTAAAAAAACACATGCACATTTTGATTTACTTGACCATGTGGGTATTTCCACTATCATAGGGCTACAGCAATTTGATATCTATGCCATAATGTGTGAATGCACCAGGAGGCTTGTTATACTCATTTTGGGCTCATTTCAATGAAGACTTTTTGTTTCCTAACCTTTCTGTGAATGGATCAAAGAAATGAAACCAGTATAGTTTCAAATAAAATTAATCATTGACACCTGTTTACTACATGTAGTGGCGAAGCTAGAAATATTTTTTAAGTGGGGGAATATTTTTTCATTGACAAGAAAAAAGAAAATTGATGCATTTTTATATGGAACTATGTGAAAAGATAAAAAAGAAGGACCAATGGGAGAAGTTAGAAAAATTAAGGTGGGGCAATTGATGCTTTTTTAATTGCATTCATGTAAAAGGACTTGGGGGGGATATTATGTATGCATGCGTATGATCATAGACGATGGAAGATAGCCCAAACAATTGAAAGATTGGGCTTTAACTTATGTTTTTGGTTTTAATTTATATGAACTTTTAATTGAGGTTTATTAATTTGACTTTATTTGTTGGTTTTGATTTAATTATTGTTAGGTATTTTATTTAGTAGGCCATAAGCTCAATCGCTTGTTCTAGTTAGGGTTTTAGTATTAATACCCTACTTTTCTAAATGTTAAGGAGTTTTGATGATTAATGAAAATATTGTAAATTTTGTATATCTCCAATCCCTTTTCTTTCTTTGCTTTCTCTTCTCAGCTTTCTCTAAAAGTTTCTTTCTTTTCTTGCTTTAATTTTTATTATTTACTGTCCGGCATCAATTGACCCCTTGTCCATAATGTAGATTCGCCCCTGACTACTTGTAAAGGCAAGTTGGAAGCTGACCTGTGGGTTTGCACCAAATTTGCTATTGTCGTACCTATAATATTATCAGCCTGAGAAACATAGTAGCTGACCCCTGTCCAGAAGTCAATTTGACCTTCATCTATGTTATTTTCATGATGATTTTTGAATGGTCCTGCTGAACTGTACAAACTTACTTTTCTATAGGCTGGCTAAACATATATAAACATTATCAGGTTGCTGGAGCTGCTGTTATTTTCGAGGTGCAAAGAAGTTCCAGATCTGAAGCGCGAAAGGAGGAGAAGCAAAGACAGGAAATTGAGGTATACAATAAGCTATTCCTTGATTTAGCTTATTGCTAGTGTATTTTGAAATTACACTATTCACATTCTTAGGCATCTTTTAAGATGCTTCCTCTTATTATGCATTGCTCGTTGCGTTTTCTATTCTTTTTTGCTTCTTGCCATTTTGGAGGATAGATGGTTGAGAAGGGATGGGATATAGTGGATATAGGGTGTACCATCTCTTGTATAGATAAAGGGATTGCTGGTACCATGATGACTAGGATGTAGAAAGCAATGGATGCCTTTGTAAACATTGAAATATTGGTGGAGGTATTCGTATCAAAAGTATAGGGCCTAGCTGATTTTGTTATGATTTTTTTTTATCTGCAGTTTTTCTTTGTGGCTGGTGGAGTATCTTGTTGGCTCATTGCACAGAACTGCAGATCTTTTATGTTTTGTCAAGTTTTGAAGTGATTAAAATACATCTTAATTTTTCTTATACATGCAATCTTGGTTTCTTTTTCTTTTCTTTTTTCTTTTTTGTATAAGAAGGAAACTAGAGCAAAGAATTACAGTGAACACAAGCGGGGGAATGAGAGCCCTGAAACATGGGTGGACTTCTAATAATTGTGCCAATTTATTGTTGCCATTAACTTTAGGAATATACAGACATTAAATCCCCCGTCTATTTGACTTTAGAACTAAGTTTCTCCTACTATCTGTCACAGGCGATGATGCAAAGAGATGAAGAATTAGCAAAAGAAATTCAGGTTCTCAAACAGAAGCTTGATGAGGTGGAACAACTTGCTAGAGTACGAGGTCCTGTTGGGTTTTCCCATTTCAAGGACGGCCATGCTACTGAAGATGGAAATGGAAAGCCAACTTGATCACTCAAAAACAAAGGAGAGCAAGAAGTTTACTGGAAGAACTGACCTAACTTACTTTGCACCCTTGCCCCTCGCTAGGGAAATTATTTTTCTCCTTGCAAAACACTTCATATTTTCTACGTTGGCTGAACTTCAATTCCTTGATCTATTGCGTTTCTATATAATATTCCAAGCTTCTTTGCGAAAAGGTTATACTCTGTTCCTCAAGTTTTCTGTTTGCTTTTACAGAACCCCGACAATACTCGAGAACTGAATACTTTGTACAAAAGCTTCAATTAACTCATGCGACCAGACATCAAGTGCTTATGAAGTTTCCAATTCTCAAATCGACAGAATCATATAGTAGTGGATCTAGGTCCCATTTGTGGGTGAAAATCAATTACATATGCTTTGTGTTTATGCTGGACCATCTGCATATTCAGTTTCTGTTGTAATTATTCAGATATATACATACCAATAGGTCTGGTCTTCAATGGAAATTCTATCCTGATTATGCTTTAACCAAGTATTGAACAAATTTCTTTGAACTTCCTGTGCTGCAATCTTTGAACTTCCTGTGCTGCAATCTAAACTAGTAATTGATATGCTGGGCCTTGAGTAAGGTGAGACTAACCATGCATTTTGATCATTTTCGAAATAATCTTCAAGGAAAAGCATGAAATAATAATCTCCTTTATGTCAAACTTTATTATTAATTATTCATTGCAACTTTTATAGGCATTTTGAATGCAATAATGGTGTTTTATTAAATTTTGAAAATTATTTTAAAAAAATTAATATTTTTAAGTTTTTAAATCGTTTTGATAATACGAGGATGTTAAAAATAATTTTTTTAAAATTAAAAAAAGTTATTTAGATGTATATTGATTTCAATTTTCTCCTTTTTTTTTTTAATGGAAAACTATTAAATTATTAAAAAGAATTAATGAATTCACTCTAACTCCTTTCAAACAATATTTTATTTTTAATCTTTAATTTTTTTTCTTTTGGTTTTTTTTATTTAGTTGTTTATTGGAAATTAATCATCTTTATTTGTTCCTTCTTGCTTTTTTTATGGAACTATTGTAGTCTTAGCAAAATGTCCCACCATTTTATTGGTTCTCAGTTTTACAGAAATCTATTTGATTTTGTTGTTCGTGCAAAATTAAAGTATGGGAAACAAAATTAAAGAAGAAAAAGAAAGGCAACCTTATTATAATTTAAAAAAAAAAATTGTTCCATTGCCCTTTTACTAAATTTTATACTGGGGTTTTGCAAAGTTTCCTATTTGATCCCTTTTAACTTAGGGATCAAATGTTTTAGTTCAAGAATTCACTTTTTTCCTCTATTTTAATTCATGGATTAAGAGATAGTGATGCAAGTGGAAACACAATGAAAAAGTGGCGGCGATTAAAAAAAAAAAGACGAGTTGAATTCGAGTTCAAACACAAGAAACCTTAAAAACCTTATTTTATTTTTTAAATAATAATATGATAAAAGTGGTCTTCTAAAGAGATTTACAATAGTTTTTGTAGGCTAGAAAAACTAACCTAGACTAGAAAACAAAACAAGAATCCTAAATCATAAAAGAAATTAACATAAAATCTAAAAATAACTAATAATTTCAAAGATAACTAGGAAAAGTTCTAAAACGCTACTATAAAAGATTGATGATCTATTCAACAACATAGTTGCTTTCTTAGGAAAAATAGTATGTAGAATCACCTAGGAATATTTGTTCTTAATCCAATGATTGGATTTTCTATTCTTGCACTTTTAATGTACTAACCAAGCCTAACAGTTCCAAACCTTTTTTTGAGTCTAGATATGTCCTACTAATCCATAAAAAAATATCTTAGGTTATCTACATGGTCTGTTTTGGTCAAATCCCCATGTAGTAGTGTCAGATTATTAACTGAATGCTCAAAACCTTTTATTTTTACAAGTCAGGCTACATCCTATCTTAGTTTCTAATTTAAGAGATGAGAGAAAGAATCACTAGAAAAGAATAAAAAGAGAGAAAGTTATCAGAAGAGCAAGTTTTAGCCATAAAATATTCGTTCTTGGTGTTAATGGGTTCCTTTACGACTAGAAAAGTTCTATTGATGTGTTATTTCACCTTAATCTTGCCTGAAAAAATAAATCGAAGTTTAGGAATTTTTTGAAATTAGGTTGATTTTGTGTTTTTGGACTAATTTTTTTCAAGTTTAAGACCACAAATGAGTTTTTTTAAAGCCTCTAGAATGCTTTTTAGGTGTTTTCATGTGAAAAACTGGTTCGAAAATGAGTTTTGATGTCTAAAAAGTTGAACCTTGATTTCTCGATCGCCACTATGGTGATTAGAAATTGAATTTTTAAACAATACATCATCTATCTTTACAAAAAAAAAAAAAAAAGAAATCAACATAGATGCACGTGCCTAGGTTTCCAAACCTTGGCTCACTAAGGCTTTTGGGTTTCTTGCTAGGGCTAGAAGCACTTGAACTTATTTTATTTGTTTTCATTTATTCTTTGAAGTTTTAATTCAAATCTTTTTTTTATGATTTTTTTAGTTTGCATTAGCTTTTTTATTTGAATTTTAATTTGGATCTTCCCTCTTAATTTTTTAGATTGTTAATGGTTTAATAAAAAATATATATTTTAAAAACAAGTTATTAAATCGGTAAAGATTATGATCAAGATCATAATTTAGGCAAATTAGCCCAAGTTTATCTAAAATATCATCATTTTAGTATTTTTTTTAATTAAAAAACGTTAAATCAACATCGTTTTAATTTTTTTTAATAAGCAAATCAGGTTTTGGCCTAGTCAATCGAGTCGTTAAGCGACACCTTAAAACTTGGGTCCACATAGAATATTGTGGTGTTAATATTTTTTTTTTAAAAAATAATGTTTATAATTTTTTTTAATTAAACTTGGTTTTGACTATGTCGATTAGGTGATGGTTGGACCTATCATATTAATTGGGTCACTTTAATTCAATTTCTACATGATCTAATTTAAAACATAGGGTAACCTCTAAGTTGATCTATGCAATTTAATGAGATAAAAAAAACTTTAATTAATCAAATTATTTTTTTTCTATATAAAGAATTATATTCTTAACAACTTGTTAATGTATTTTTTTTCTTCAAAATTCCACTATTAACTTGGTATTGAAAACCATGGAATTATCCATTCCAATCAATGTCATGTTCTTTCTTCCTTTTCTCATCAAATTGTTTTGATGTTGGATATATTATCTCATCAAATAAGGAGATAAAAGAACATTAATTGAATAATGTTAATTTATCATAGAATGAGCAATTTTTTAATAAAATAATAGTCTTGGTTTTCTTTCATAAATAATGATTTGATTTTTATTAATTTCTAAAATAATTTGAGATTTTTTCTTTATTTTTTAATGAGCTCCATAGTTTTTTTTTTTTTTTTTTTATAACTCGGATTTTAATGCATATTCTACTCTTTTTAAAAGATATTTGTATTTATATTTTTAAATATGAATGATGTTTGATTTCAGCAAATTAGTTTAAAATACAATCAATATTTTTGTTTTTTCAGGAGACGGAAAGAAAAGGTCGGTACAAGACAAGCCTTTTAGCTTCTGCAGTTTGGCGGGCACCAAACCTTCTTCCCTTCCAAATCCAAAACCATAACATACTACAGCCAGTACTAAAACCTCTTTCTTTCTCGAATCTCCAGCCCCATCAATAAGACCTTTGCTGCTGTCCTACTTTTTTTTTTTTGAGGTAATAAATTTCTTGTCTTTCTTTCTTTTTTATTTTATTTTCAGTTTAATTTATGTTTATTGTTTTTGCTTCACTGTGTTTCTGCGATGATTGGCACATACTGGCTTTTGGGTTTTTGTTTTTTATGTTTTAGATAAAAAAATCATCAATATTTTTTGCGATTTCTATGATTATTGTTAGAGGCGAAAGATTCAGCTTTGTGGTGATATTTGTTTTTATGCATAAGTGAGATGTGTGGGTTTTGATTTTGATGTTTTGTTATATTTGGTTTTGAGGATTGAAACAAGTGGCAAAGAGGGTTCTTAGTTTATTTTGTGCCCTGGTTTTTGTCTCCCGGAAAGTCTGTATGCTGTGCTGTTTCAGTTTTTTATTCCCCCTTTTTTGGATGCTTAATGTCGAAGAAGTTTTGATTTTTGGTGTGAAAGTTAATTGTTTGATTCTGGTTCGTTTTAGGATTTTGAGGAGGAAGAGGTTCAATGCAGAAAGGTAAGAAGAGTAAATGCACATCTGTGTCGCACCATCTGTTGATGGACAATGCAAAAACCCGGCTAAATGATCTTCATGAAAGGTTCTCTAACCTTCAAGCTGCAAGGAAAGAGGGGTGGAATAGTGATGTTGCTGTGTTGGAGGAGCACGTGTACAAAGGTCTTCGTGAGTGGAAAGCTGAGCTTGATGTGCCATCACCTGCCAATTCTTTGCTTGTTAGCGTCTCCTATTTGCTATTGTGGATAATGAAATATTTGTATTGCCTGTCAGTGTGGTGTTGTCTTTAAAGAATTTAGATGAGTTAATTTGGGATGGGTATTTTGTAGGATATCAGTCTGGGATCCTTTTCAGATGATATAGGCCGCTTGTTACAATTGTACGAGGAAGAAGATGATGCCACAAGTCCACTAACAATGCAGTCAGTTTTGAAGCCAGAAATGCAGCCCGAGCCCAATTTTCAAAACCTTAATCCTGGCAATTTAACAACATTTCAACATGTAAGATCCTATTTGGGGATTATTATATTGTTCTTCTGACTAGTAAGTTGTAGAAATGCATCATACTTCACAGTTCATATCATTTTGGTTCTTTGTAGTACACTTTCATTTATTTAAAAGGCTACATCATGATTACCTACAAGTATGAAGAAATGGAATTTTAAGTCTTGCACTGTATTTTTCTGGTTTACCGACGTGGAAATTGGAAAAAGAAAAAACCATGGTAGCTCCTGGCTGAGGCAAGTCATATCCAGAAAGATTATGGTCCTTTTAATTATTATTATTATTTTTTCCTTACTGAATATACATTCTCTTATCATTTTACTTTGAAGCTTGATGCCATAGTTCACATGGAGGGTGTAGATTGTCTTCTTGCAGATTATATGTTATTGCACATTATAACTATTACTTCTTTTTTATTTTGAAAAAAGAAAAAGAAAAAAGAAGCAAGCCTATTGCTTGAAGGTAATTTAGTGAAGCCAATGTGGGACATATTATAAGCCTGAGAAGGTGATTTTATGTTTTTCAAGCTTCATAGGGAGGTCTCGATGTTACTAGCCTTGTGGTTTGTTCAAGTCCCAACACATCTCTAATATAAAACTTTAAGACCAATAGATGCAACTATCCAAGTGTTAAGAAAACTGCAAGGCCCTGCCCTGATTTGATTTTGGAAAGATACATGTCCAAGACTATGACAACAATAAACATTCAGATGGGAACCATTTCTTAAATGCTAATCCATAGCACTTGAGCTGTTTTTTGTTAATGATTTGAGCTTTTAGCGAGATTCATTTTACTTTTTGTTTCATTTGCACGTCCATGTGTAATTTCAGTGATCAACTGAAGTATTCATTTACTGTCATTCACATGGTATTCAGTTCCTAGTGCCCTAAGTTTTGCTCTTTCATGGCATAAAGATATTCTCGGTGATGACTGATGAGCAAAGACACTTACATTTCAGGAATATTTGATGAATAGTCATAGTCAGGGGCATGGTTTTCAAGGGTGTCATCAACCCAACAGCTCCGCCTCTGGTTTGCAAAATGTAGTGGTTAGCGCCCCCGATATAACTACTTTATTGGATTGTCAACAGTTCACTTTGGATGAAGAATTTGACCCTGGGCTCTTTGGTGGCACCAATGACATTGAAGAGTGTGGAAAAAATGCTGAGAGTAATGATCTGCAGTATGTCAGCCCTCCACCTTCTGCTTTTATGGGGCCCAAATGTGCATTATGGGACTGCACCAGGCCTGCTCAAGTAGCCAAATGGTTAGAGGACTACTGTAGCAGCTTTCACGCTACCCTGGCCTTAAATGAAGGTCCCCCTGGCATGACCCCAGTTTTGCGGCCTAGAGGCATTAATTTGAAGGATAATTTACTATTTGACGCCCTTATTGCAAAGATGCAGGGTAAGAATGTTGGTATTCCTCAATGTGAAGGGGCTGCTGTCATGAAATCCCCATGGAATGCTGCTGGTAAGCCCGCATGCGTGCCTCCCCCTTTATCCCTTTGCTTAATTTTCAAGTACAATCTCTGGTTACATTGCATATTTGATCTACAGCATTCTTGCTCTTATTCTGTAATGGTGAATAATTCATTTTGATACCATGTAAGATTCATCTATGATCAAGGTCTCTATGTTGTAAGCTAATTATTTGATGTGGTATAAGATTCATCTATGATTCAGAACTCCATGTGGTCTGCTAATTATGTTTCTTCATGTGACTTAATATGGTTGAAAAAGTTGTCACATCTTATTTTGGCTAATTCATTTTGTTTCCATGTCGTAGAACTATTTGATCTCTCATTACTCGACGGTGAAACAATTAGGGAGTGGCTTTTTTTTGACAAGCCAAGAAGGGCGTTTGACAGCGGAAATAGGAAGCAGAGGTCATTGCCAGACTACAATGGCCGTGGTTGGCATGAATCAAGAAAGCAGGTGATGAAGGAGCTTGGGGGCCAGAAGAAATCCTATTATATGGACCCACAACCTCCAGGCTGTCATGAGTGGCATTTATTTGAATATGAGATCAACAACTGCGATTTATGTGCATTATATAGGTTAGAACTCAAGCTTGCTAATGGAAAGAAGTCTGTGAAAGGAAAAGTTTCGAAGGATCCACTCGCTGATTTGCAGAAGAAAATGGGAAGGCTCACTGCTGTTGTAACTGCAGATAATGGCCCCCCTCTTAAGGGAAAGACAAAGGCTGATAGAGAAAACTGATTCTGGAGATGTTAATTGTGTTCTCGATCACAAACTTCTGGCACCGGCATGGGCCCCGGGCCATGATTCCGTACAATCATTTTCTAAATAGCTTTGGCGTAATACGTGGAACATAGTTTCAGAATATTACCTGATTGTGGAAACTAACAGAATTCTATAACAAGGTATTGCTGATGATTCTTTAGCAGGTAATGGCTGATGATTTTGTAGAGAAGAAGTTTACTGCTTCAGTAACATCTTGGCATTACTTCTCTTTCCCGTTAGAAATGGCAGACGCTCATCAGCTCTGTTGATTTGAAGAGACATCCTAGTTTGCTTTATATATCGCTGGCACAGATAATAAGCGTACAGAGTAATCAACAACTACACCTTCAACAGTTAAGTTGGAGACAAAGGTCAATACAGAAGAGGACTTCTCTAAGTGTACAGTAGATGATACCAGTTTTTGCATTTGTGTATCCTGCTACTATTAAGTCTATATATTATGCTGCTGACAAAACATATTTGAAATCAAGATGGATGTGCATCATTTTACTTCTTTAGAATATGTGGTGAAGCCTGAATGCAGGCAGACTTTGCTCTTGAAAAATGTTTTTGATTGATGTCCAGTCCTTGTATTCTTTTCGGTGCGGTCTTCGTTTTCTGTCTTGTTCTTGTACTGAAGTAATGGCTATGAGTACTATAATAAATTATTTTTTATAATCACATATGGTTATTTGAGAGTTTGAATTTTTTTCGTTGATATTTTAAAAAATAATATAAATTATATTTTAAGATATACAGCAATTATCCTATCATCCTCCATGTTCTTGTCTAATTATTGAGTATTTATATTTCAGTCATTGAGTTTTGAATGCAATTATAATTTAGTCTTTCATGTTTGAGAGCCTGTAACTAAGTCCTTCAACGCTTTCTTAATCCCAAATGTGCCATCGGCAATTTAAATTCTCAGAAAAACAACATGGTGCGAGTTTTGAGAAAAACCAACAATGGTTAACAAAGATTTAAGGGTTCTAACTTGAAGGTGTTTATACGTAGAGGACTAAGTTATAACTGCATTCAAAAGTCAGGGCCTAAGGAATAATTCAGTATAGAAGATCGAACACTATCTAAATAAATACTTGCCCAGAATCCAGATGTCCGCAGGTTGCAGATTAAACAATCACGCCTTCGTTTAATTAAACCAGGAAATAATGATCATAACTTTTTTGGCGGTGGCAGCCCTTTGGGATCCTAAAAAACCCTAGCAATTTCCTCTAGCAGATCTTGCACTAATTTTGGCAATTTTCCAGTAGCCTCTTGCTCAGCTTTCAAACTCCAAATTTACAGTAATAGTTCATTTATCCTCTTTTTAAGCTCTTGTACAAAATCTGAACCATAATTAATATCTGAATTCTTGAAAGCCTAACTGAATACTCGTTATACTGTAACTCCATTGACAGATACAGAAATCTCACAAGATTGGCCCGAGACCTTTTAACCATTGGACTCCAAGCACCATATCACAACCCCCTAATTGAATGACAAGGGCTTGAGCTTGAAATTGGAATCCTTGAATGGAAAATTTAAGATTTTAATTTAATTTACGCTTTAAATCAACTTAAAGCTCTTGGAGGTTAATCAAATCCTCCTCCTACCTCCTGGGTCTCCTCTACTTCTTCAGTTAGAAACAGCTTCGGACCACCTAGCACCATGGTGAGCTGGGCTGGAATGGTTTTTTTTTCCCCCACACTTCCCTCAGGTAATGGGAGTTTAATTGGCTCATAGCCTGCAGATGGTTTAAGTGCTGCCACGAATGGCATGCCAGTGAGCTCCAAACCTAAGAGCAACTCTTCAAACTGATCCCTCTCCACAGTTCATTCACTTCCGAAAGCACAGTATATCACAGAATTGGCCTCGAATTTCTCCAAGCCACTTAGACCACTTCTCATCTAAAAAGTTGAGGTGTTTGGCTCTGGTATAACTGGTCCTGAAAGCAATAGAGATTTGTCGAACTGGTTTGTTTCCAACATAATCAGCATAAGGTCCTTCAATTTCTCGGCATGTCCTGAATCTAAGCTCATCACATTGTTTCCACTTCGTCTTTTCGCCGGAGACATAATATATCCAGTACTTACCGCACTGACAACGCAGTAGTAAATAGACTTAAACCCAAAGAAAACTATAAAAGACTAGTACTTGGTGGATTGATAGTCTAGGGGCTTTTGGTTTTCAGGGGTTTCATCAGCTCGTTAGCAGTTTTTCCTCAGGAGTATATATATGGAAGGCTCACTGCAGATCATAAACCCAGCTGATAAAGCTTTACCATGGCGGCTCTGATTTCAGTTTGTTGCAGAAAATACACATATTAACAAATTTATATCAGATGGTTATGAAGATAATTAGATTATTGATAAACAACCACCATACAACTGCATGCAATATTTCATGTGGTTCAACACTGCGTTTGTGGTTGGTTAGTGTTGCAGGATGGAATAAACGAATGTAAAAAATAAAAACAAAAATATAAAATAAATATAGTTTTATGATAGTTTTAAAATGAATATCTATATTTTCAAAATAGAAAATATAAAAAAATATATTTATTTTTGTTGTGTTTGTTTCCTGAGATAATAACTGAATACTATCTAAAATTTATTACATAGATATAAAGTTTCAAATTTTTTTTTTATTTTTATCGTGTTTGATTTTATCTTTTCAATATAATAATCAAACATTATTTAAAATTTATTACATAAAATTTCCTTATGAAAAAATATCTAGAGAATACAAAAGATCACTCAAATTTATTTCTCATCCAAGTCTCGAATATACCCAATTCACTCGAGCTCACAAAACAAAATACTTAACTCTTTACCTATACTAAGCTTTTCCACAACCTTGATCGCTGCTCACTTTACTCTCACTGCATCAATTGCCAAGAATGGTTGCACATTTAGACTACCATTGCCTCCCAATGACCCACAATTTTGCAACACATCTTTGTTGACATTTTGCATCAATTTTGCAAAAAATTACAGGTTAAAGTTTGAGATCTCTAGAAATGGAAGAATACTAATATTAATTGAGCTACAGAGAGGTTGCCTAAGGGCACATGGTAGCTTTTGCCAATTCAAGGCGTGTGGATTGCTTGGCTGAGCTTGTGACCTTGATGAAGACGTCTTCCAAGGTGGTATCAGAGACAGCCCCCGAGCATAAACAGGGAACCTGGCTCTTGCAACCTTAACTGCATGAAATACATCTGCAATGCTAACTTCATAAAATCCTACTCGATCACAAAGGTACTCTGCCTCTTCCATTGAATGTGCTGAAAAGACCGAGTCAAGCATTGTGATGGGTATCGAAACTACAAGGCCTAAAGGAAATTTAATTAATTTGAAACACATTGTTAGAGAGATCAGAGAGAGTAGGAGGAGGAGTAGTACTGGTCAGAATAATTGCTTTGTCTTGCTCTGCACGCTTTACAACATTCCATAAAGTGCTTCGAGAAGCTGGATCTAATCCAGTACTGGGTTCATCTGCAGAATTAAGTTCCAAGAATTATGACAAACAAGAATATTTCATGCAGGAAATTAAAGTACACGTTCTTGAGAGTGATAATGACTTACTTTGGGATCTCCAATTAGTTATATGGCAACACTAAGCCTTCTCTTCATACCTCCACTGTATTTCCCAGCATGTTTGTCAGCTACTCCTCCATCAAATAGTTTGAGGCTCTCGAGAGATTCTTCCACTGCCTAGAGCAGCAGAATGGTAAAAAAGAGAAACTTATAGCTTATCCAATTAAGATGGTTCTAATTAGCTGAGGATATTCTATGACCTTCTGACAATTTTCCAACTGAAACCCCTTCAACAGTCACCTATTTCTTAAAGAAAGTAAATGATCTTTGACAAGCTTAAAGCTAAGATGATAATGCCTACTCTTTTCAAAGCAGAACCTTTTAGGTTCTTCAGTCTTCCGTAAAATAGTAAGTGCTCTCTCCCTGTCAGAGTATCCATAGCAGGCTGAAAATAACAGACAAATTTGTAACAAGATTCTGCCTTACAGTAAATAAATCCTGACAAGCAATGGATCACACATGCGTACAGGGAATAGTTGTAAAATAACCCATGCAAAGAAGAGGGTGCCGATTTGAGAAGCGATCGATATCAAACTTGATTAGAGCGTTTGAAGTTTTAGGCATTTCCTTGATAAATCCTAACGTCACTTTTGCACCAAGCCCTTTAAACAACTGAAGGTAGGCATTTGTTACCTGCAAAGATATAAACATCAGCTTAAGAAATCACAAGAACGAAGAGTTGAGGTGCTTTATATACCAGATTCACTGCTCGTGGTAACCGCAGAGCAGGAGCATCCTTATAGGAGGCGTTGTACCAGACATTCACATTGAAATTAGTACCATTGGAGTATAGGAAATCATATGCTGTAGAAAAATGAAACTGTTAGGGTTCCCAAACATAATGAGCACCATTTACTGTAATCACACAGAAGAGTTGTATTGAAATCAGGAATACCAACCTCCAAGAATCTCATTCGACTTCCCTTCTGCATTCCCTTTTCATTGCCCATGTATATCTGGCTATTTATTTCGAGAGAAGATTACGCCACAAATTTAGACTTCGAACACATACCGCATCTATATTTAAGAATACAAGCGAGTAGACAAAGATTTAGAACAGTAGCTCATAGACTCGAGTAACACAGAGGAGGGAAGAATGATTAGTTGTTTCACAAACTTGTTTCAAATGTTTTATTTTTAGTCCACAGTCAAATTTAAGCAACGCTCAATTTAAAAAACTTAAAACGAAACAGAGAAGGAATTCATGTCATTGTGAT